>OGYX01001024.1_pt1 | contig 20860 bp, 15 predicted proteins | sample 1576601 | NCBI WGS metagenome assembly OGYX01 (sample SAMEA3541561, study PRJEB24748) | human gut metagenome | biome: human gut; feature: human-associated habitat; material: faeces | place: China | collected 2012 | reverse complement strand
GATGGAAAAATATCAGCTGAGCGCGCCCGATTATATTATTGCCGGCAACGGCGTAGGTGCTGGCGGCAATATTGCGCGCCTGATGGCTTTGACGGCAGGCGTAGATATTTCGGTGCCGGCCTTTACTGTAGATGTGCAATGCGGCAGCGGTTTGGAAAGCATTGCTGTTGCCGCAGCAAAGATTAACAGCGGCGAGGCTGACGTAATTATTGCCGGCGGCTTTGAAAGCAGCTCTACGCAGCCAAGACGTGGCTATAATCCCAATCATCCCGATTATACGGGAGACGAATGGTACAGCGTAGCCAAGTTTATGCCGGGTATTCACCGCGAAACGGTAATGCTGGAGGGCGCGGAGCTTGCTGCCAAGCGCGAAGGCATTACTAAAGAAGAAATGGACAGTTGGGTATTGCGCAGCCATGCGCTTGCAACGCAGGCGCGCGAGCAGGGACTGCTGCAGAATATTATTGCGCCAGTCTGCGGTGCTGTGAAGGATGAAGGCATCAGGCCGCGTATGAGCCAGCGATTGCTCGACAGAATGCCCAAGGTGCTGGAGGGCGGCGAATTTATTACGGCGGCTAATTCCTGCCTCATTAACGATGGTGCGGCCTTTGTTGTGCTGTGCTCGCAAAAATATCTGCAGGAGCGCGGCTTAAAGCCGCAGGCCAGAGTGCTGGGCAGCGCAGCCTGCGGCGGTGATCCCTTGGTAAGTCCGCGTACTGCAATTACTGCGCTGCAAAAGCTGTTGGCAAAGCATGGCCTGCAGGAGCAGGATATCGCAGACTTTGAGCTGAATGAAGCCTTCGCTGTAATTGATGTGCTGTTTGCCCGCAGCTTTCCGCACAGCGTTGACAAATACAATGTGTTCGGCGGGGCGCTGGCCTACGGTCATCCCTATGGTGCTAGCGGCGGCATAATTACACTGCATCTGCTGGAGGCACTGAAGCAGAAGGGCGGTCGCTACGGCGCCGCCAGCGTAGCTGCCGCAGGCGGCGTAGGTACGGCGCTGCTGCTGGAAAGAGTGGAGTGAAGCAAATGGATTACTTGACCTTAATCGCACAACAAAAACAGGATAAGCTCGCTCTTATAGAGGACGCAGAAGAATATACCTACGCCAGACTGGCGCAGGAGGCGCGCAGGCTGCGCAGTAAAGCGGATTTTAGCGCTCCAGCGTTTTTTATCCATGAAAACAGCATTGCCCGTCAGTTAATCAGCTTTTTGGCCTATAGCGGTACAAAAACCGTGCCGGTTATCGCTACCGAGGTGAGCAAAAATCAGCAGTTCAGCTGCGAGGCTATTCCCGAAGCGGCCTGCATGGGCGTTATGACCAGCGGCAGCACCGGCAAAAGCAAGCTGTTGTGGCGCAGCTATCATAGCTGGGCGGACTTTTTCCCGGAGCAGAATCGTGTTTTCGGCGTTGATAACGAGACAGTAATTTTCTGTCAGGGAAGCCTGGCTTTTACCGGCAATCTTAATATTTATATGGGCGTGCTGGCTGCAGGTGGTACGCTTGTAGTGACGCAGCGCTTCCGTCCGCGCCATTGGCTGCAGCTGATGCAGCGCTATGCGGTGAACGCAATTTACCTGATTCCGTCCAAGCTGCTGCTGCTGCCTAAGTTTCTGCGCGAGCCTGATTTGCGTGTGTGCAGTATTATCAGCGGCTCGCAGAGCATGGGCAGGCAGGAGGCGGACAAGCTGCTGCAGGTATTCCCCAATGCGGATATCACGCTGTACTACGGTGCCAGCGAGCTGAATTACATTACCTATATCAAAGCCGCAGAAATGACGGATGACCGCACACTTATCGGACGTCCGTTCAAGGGCGTGCAGGTGAGCGTTTGTAATGAAGAAATTTTCATTGATACGCCTTATCATGTAGAGGAAATTTCGTTGCCGTTTTCCCTGAAGGACAGGGGGCAGCTGGATGCGGAAGGTCGCCTGCACTTTTTGGGGCGCACGGATGATATTGTGAGCGTCAACGGACGCAAGGTTTCTGCTGTCAAGGTGTGCACCGCGCTGACCGAGCTGGAGGGCATTGAGGAGGCTGCAGTAATCTGCCGTCATGTGGACGATGCCGATGCGCTTATTGCTTTTGTGGGGGCGGCACGCGAGTACGGCAAGCAGGAGCTGATTAAGCTGCTGCGGCAAAGCCTGGCGGATTATGAGCTGCCCAAGCAGTTTGTCTTTAAGGAGCAGCTGCCACATAATGAAAGCGGTAAGGTGGATAAATTGGCGCTGAAAAAATCGTACTTAGAGTGATTTTGGAGATATAAAATAAACCGTCGTCGGAATTTGCCGGATTGCAGGTTCTGACGGCGGTTTTTGTGTTTAAGTTTAATAAAATGTTCCGCTTACTTTTTTAGGGTAGGCGGGGCATTTTCCTTTCCTATAAAAAGAGGCTGCGTACTTTGTGTACGACAGCCCCTGTGCCATATGATTAGTTATTTAGTATATTGCTTGTATATACTATTTACTGCTGTGCATATGGAAATTGCATCACAAGTCTTTCTTGCAGAACGCGGGTGAGGCTTTCGATATTAGCACTCAGCTTTTCTATTCTGCCTTCCATACGGACCAGAAGATACGAGCTGACGAGCATGGGGAAACCGTAATCCGTAGCAGCGGAGAGAAGTCTGTCAAATTCCATGAGGATCACTCCTTAGTGCTTTTTACGCCAGAACTTGGACGTTACGATTGACCACACGAGCTTCAACAGCTTGTACCAGGTCACCGCCGAGGGTGTTGAAAACGTTGGCTGCGACGATTTTTTGCATTGCTTCGTCGGTTTGGGCTTTGGTCAGGTCGTCCTTCGGGTTAGAGATGGTGATGAGCTTGGTGCTGCCAGAGGCGTTTTTGAATACGAGTTGTAAAGATTTTTCCATGATGTTTGTCTCCTTTGCTTGTTGAAAATTTTGGTTTGGAAATTTATTTCTCTTGTTAAATTAGGAGTATATCGGAGTATAGATGAGTATAGATGAGTAGTAGAGAGCCTCTCCTTGGGGAGAGGTGGCATCGCGTAGCGATGACGGAGAGGGGATTCGCCAAGCATAACGCTATTCGTAAGCGTGGAAACAGCAGGCCCCTCTCAGTCGCCCTGACGGGCGCCAGCTCCCCCCCGATGGGAGCCTTTTAGTTGCTGCCTGAGAAGTCATATTGCCTTATGACGGAGAGTATCTCTTACTATTTTACGCTTCCGCCAGCTCGCTCTTTTCGGTCAGCTCAATGTCCTTGAAGCCTTTCTCCATCAGACCGCCGATAGCAGTGCCAGCCTCGTACACCTTTTCCAATGCAGCGTCAGTCTTGATGCCGTTGAAGATTTTACCCTTGTACTTAGTAGTACCGTCGGAATTGAGGCCATCCTCCACGTTGATGACCAAAGTGCGTTTCTTGATTTCCTGATTGATGTTTGCCATAGTTGAGAACTCCTTTCGATGTTAAAAAAAATTGATAGATTAGCGGTTCAGGCTGGGGTGTTAGCCTTTACGCCGCCGCAAGGTGCGTCAGCATAGGATCTTCAGGCAGCTGCAGCAGCTGTGCTGTAAGCATCATCTTGCTGTACGCTCTGGCCTTTTTACGCAACACCTCGCCACCGGGGCACAGGTTCTGGCAGTCCGGCAGGTCGGTGAGTCGGGAATTAAAAAGCTCCTTTGCCTTCATGCTCCCTTTGCTTACTTGCTTATCCGGAATCAGCCTTAGCAAGAGGCGGGAGTGTGTTGTTTTTGCCTCTCACTAATACAATGGTCAAAAAACAACAAAAGCGGACACAATTTTTATATAATATTTAGGAATATATTGTATAACTAGAGGGAATAAATTATAAATACCAGTGGAATGAGATTTAAGGGTACTAAAGCACGTTAAAAATTTTTTTTAAAAGTAATGTCCGCTTTTGGCAAAAAATGACCATTGTATAAGTGAATCTTCTTTTTTCTCTCTTTCTTTTTTATTATTTTTTCTTTCTGTCTTATTTTCTTCTGCGTTGATAAAAGCTACTAGCGTAAGCTAGTAGTAACCTTGTTCTTTAGAGTACTACCTAAAGGATAGACGTAAAGTACGGTAGTAGTAGAGCGTAGGCGTAGCCTAAATCCCTAATCCTTGACAAGCGAAAAGAGAATAAATCCGGACTCTTGACACTTGAAAAAGGATATTTTCCTAATCCTTGACAAAATAAAAGGTTGAATCCCATTTACTTGACAATACCGGCGTAGAAATAAAAAAACGTCCTGCTGAACTGGCAGCAGAACGTCAAAATAAAATTAAGCAATCATACGCTTAAGGTTGTCTAAACCTCTATGCAGATGCAAGTAGGCAGTTTTGTAGCTTATCTTATGTTCTTCGCTATATTTTTTTATTGTCATGTCCGGTTCTTGCATGGCGTTAATAATATTACGCTGTTTATCCGTAAGACGTTTGAAGGCAAGCTGCATGGCCTGATTGTCCTCCATTTGAGCAATAGCATCAAATTTTTCGGCAATCTGCATTCCATCGCCTTCTTCCTCTGCGTCCAGATAATAGCAATCCTTGACAGATTTCCCACGCGTAAATTTATGCAGCAGTCCGTAATGGACATGGTACTGCAAAAGTCCCGGCAGATGCCCGAAGTCGCGTCCGTCATACTTTTTGATTTGCTCTAAAAAGATTAACCAGGCAGTATTGACGGCATTCTCGCCCAAGGCTTAACACACTTCGTAGCGATGGCCTCCTTGTAGATTAAGGGCTTAAAGGCTGTACATAATACATTGATGGCCTCGCGGTCACCCTTTTGGGCGCAGTGCACCAGCTCTTTAAATTCTGTGAGAGTGAAGGTTGGCTTTTCCTCCGTGCAGTCCTGCGGTTTGGTGTCTTCCGGCACGCCGCAGATTACCTGTTCGGTATTTTCCTGCTCAGGGCAGTTTTTTGTTGTTATGTTGTCCAGTTCCTTTCTGAGGCGGTCGCAATGCTGCGTATGACAGAATTCTGTACTGTACTACATCAAGCTTGATGGGGTTATTATAACACAGAAAATTTAAAAAATTATAAAAGAGGACAGATGTGTCTGTTTTAGCCGTCAAAATAAATTTATGTAATACGCTATTCCCATATAGAGGCGATTATATGGATAAAGACAATGAACGTATTTTATTGGCCAAGGTGATTGGTGAGTGTATTAAATCTCTGCAGCTTGACAGGAATATTAATCAGAAAGAGCTGGCGTTGCTGTCGGGAGTGTCGAAGCACTCGCTGTGCAGGATTGAAAGGGGGCAGGTGCAGGCAGTCTCCTGCTCGATTCTAATTCAATATAATTTTACGCAAACGAAAAGACCTGAGGTCCGCAAGAATAGGGACTTCAGGTCTTTTTTTCGTACTATACCGCACGCGGTAATCAGGTCTTTCAGGCGGCTGCATCGTGCCTTGGTGCTGTTGTGGTAATAATGATCGTAACAAAACCGCAAGCGGTAATCTGACTTTAATTTAGCTCGAAAAGAAAAACAAAAGCGTTAAAAAAGCCTCTCCTTGGGGAGAGGTGTCATTGCGTAGCGATGACGGAGAGGGGGTGATGACTATCAAGCGTAAAAACAGCAGTCCCCTCTCAGTCGCCCTGACGGGCGCCAGCCGCCCCAAGGGGAGCCTCTTAGTGTCGCTTTGCGCTAACATACAAAACCGCAAGCGGTAATCAGGCCTTCAACGAACGCCATCGCCGTGCAGCATATAAGACTGAGGCAAAACAAGTTACAAAACCGCAAGCGGTAATCAGGCCTTCAACGAAACAGGAGTGCGTTGCTAGTAAAATGCTGTTTGTTACAAAACCGCAAGCGGTAATCAGGCCTTCAACCTCGACGCAAATTATCGTTAATTGCCGTTTTATCTAGGTTACAAAACCGCAAGCGGTAATCAGGCCTTCAACCCTGTGGCTCGCACACGGCTCACAGAGCGGGCTTAAAGCCCTACAATGGAAAATCAAAAATCTGTTCATAGCAAAAACAGCAAAATTGCTCACAAGAGCGGTACTTTTACGCCTCCGCCAAAAGCAAAACGCGCTTGGCGCAAGCCTTACAGCATTTTGGCAAACCGTTTGCCTCCTGTGATAAATTTACTATAACACATCGAACAGAATTTGACAAGCACTTTTTGCAAATCAGCCTATATTATGCGCATTACAGCATTTGCATTTAATGTATAAAAACATATTTGCAAACAAAATTAAAGTTATCGAAAAATTAGCACAGCATTTGCCGAGGGTGTTTCCTGCGTAGCGCACAGCGCCCCACAAAACGCATTTACATTCCGCCACGCCAAACTTACGGAAGCAGAGGTGCATGAGCTGGTGTCTAAATTGACGCGCGCGGCGAACATAAAACACTAAAGGCGTTCTACCTGACTGCGGTAGAACGCCTTTACTAATATTATGTGTACATATCGAGTTTAGTCAGCTTTTAAAGCATCAATCTGCTCAATTGGGAGAGAAGTAGCTTTGGCAATATCCTGTACAGTAAGTCCCATGCTTAAAAGACGTTTAGCGGTAGCAATGTTGGCATTGGCAATACCCATAGCTTCGCCTTTGGCCATGCCTATAGCTTCGCCTTCAGCAAGGCCTACGTCTTTGCCTTCAGCAAAGCCGATGTCCTTACCTTCAGCAATACCCTCACGCCGTTCGTCTAACAAACGAGCTTCCATAAGCATATATTCTCGCCTCACTTTCGTATCGAGTTTCAGATAGCTGATTTCATCATCAATCTGCCTGGTGAAATCAGTAGTTACAATGTGATTGTTGACATAATCATAAAAGCTTTTGAGATCCTTAGAGATGTCGCCATGCGAACCATTAGTGTTCAAAAGCATCGTGGTTGCTTCGTCGGGAAGCTCCAGCTCCAAATTTTCCAGGCAACGCTTTTTAAATGTATAAACGTAATTGCCTTTTTCAAAGAAATCAAAAACACAGATGAAGATGATAAATGTCGGCGGTAGCAAATCATAAGGCTGTCCCGCCTGCAGAAAATCAAAATCAAGCAGCGCCTGATAATAGCGCGAGCGTTTGGGTAGAACGTAAGTATCAGTATGTGGATTCTGATTGTTCTTTACCTGCATCTCCAGATTATAATGCGTATTCTTATCGTCTGCTACGATGATATCCAGGCGGATACCGTGGCTCGTGTAGTTAGAATCGATAGTTTTTTCTGCCTCAATGTAGTTGATGTCCGCAATCTCAATCTGCAGCAGTTCCTCCAGCAGATGCTTGCAGATGCGTTTGCGCGACATAACCTTCTTGAAGATAAAGTCACTTTGGATTGTCAGGTTGGCAAATTTTGTTAGCAGGTCTTGCATGGTTTCTCTCCTTTCATTTTAACACAGATGTTATAAAAAATACATAAGCAGCACAAAAACAAAAAAGAGCCGTACCCTGGCGATTAGAAAATCGTCAGTTTGTACTACTCTTAGAATTTACCAGATAAATATAAATGGCCTTGCTTAAGCTTCTGCAGTTAAAGTGGAGCTGCAGGATATACTGCTTATTATCTTGTCCGTAGGTAAGGTAGCTGGAAGCGTAATGTTACCTGCAGTTTTGTAAGAACATACTTTAAGTTTAATTGAAGCGGAGAGAAAAGTCAAGTGAGGAGAGAGGAGGTTACTGTTCCTTTCTTCCTAAAAGTTTGTTCCTCAAATAGACAATTTTTGACAGTCGCTTATGGTATAATAAACAGTATAGAGATTTTATCAAGATTACTTGAAGCATTAAAGAAGCAAAAGAAGGAGATTGTTATGGCAAAGTTGATTTATGTACCTCTCGGCTGCAGCCTGCGCTCGCAGCTGGCAGAGGAGCTTTCGCAGCAGCCGTTGGGCGAGGGCGTACTGGTGCTGCCGAACCGCCTGCTGATGGACGAGGTACGCCGCAATTACCCTAATGTTGAAACCATGGGCATGGACACCTTGGCCAGCAAGCTGATGAATATCAACGGCGGTACCGATTACAAGGAATTGAGCCGTCGCAGTCAGGAGCTGATTGTGCAGGATATTATTGACTACATGATGGAAAACAAGCAGCTTACCGGTATGACTACGCACAAGCAGCTGGAATATTTCGGCTCGCTGGCGCATAAAACAGGCTTTGTGAAGGCCATGACCTCGCTCGTAAGCCAGCTTTCGCGCTGCGGTGCCACTAAGGACGATATCTACGGCCAAATCCAAAAATCCTTTGAGGAGGATGAGCTGAAGGGAAAGGATTTGGGCGTCTGCAATTTTTATCTGCTTTATCGTCAATATCTGGAAAACAATAACTGGTACGACCTGGAGGGCAAGTATCGTCTGGCTATGGAAATGCTGCAGAAGCAGGATTGCAAAATCCCCTGGAAGCATATCTATATCTGCGATTTCTTCAGCCTGGACCAGGTGCAGATAAACTTTTTGCAGGCTTTGGCAAAGCATGTGGATGATCTGGTAATCAGCATGAGCTACGAAGGACGCAGGGTAAGCTCCGACGAAAAGGCGAAGTATGAATCGATTACCAAGTTTATGCGCGCGAGCACGAACACCGTCAACGCGCTCAAAATTCTTGGTGCGACGGTTCAAAGCCTTGCGGCAGAGGAATTGGGACAAGCTCCGGCAGGCGTTGCTATGCGGCAGCTGCGTCACTTGGGGCATGCGCCTGCACCGGTAATTGCGGAGGGTGTGGAAAGCTACTGCTTTGCCTCCGATGAGCAGGAGATGCGCTGGGTGCTGAAGCGTATCAAGCAACAGCTGGCGCATGAAAAGTGCGCTGCCAATCGCATTGTTGTTGCCGTGCGCGACTTTTCCTTATACAGCGGCCTGCGCCAGCTGGCGGATGAATACGGTGTGCCGGTGAGCCTGCCGCAGACAACTGCGCTGGTGTCGCAGCCGTTGGCTGTTATGCTGCGCCTGCTGCTTACTGCCGCAGGCAGGGGACGTGAGGCGGCAGCGGCCTATCTGGAGCTGCTGAACTGCGAGCTTTTGCGTCTGTTCTTTGATGTGGATGTGGAAACGGCAAGCAGCCTGCGCACGCAAACGTATTTCAAAACACGTCAGGAGGCTATGCAGAAAGCACACGAGCTGCTGGGCGATGCAACGGAGCTGTGGCAGCAGCTGGATGCTTTTATAGAAAATACCAAAGCGGAGGCAACAATCAGCGAATATGCCGGGCAACTGACGCAGCTTGTGCAATCGCTGCCATTGGAGGAACGTTTGGGAAGTTTGCATAAGCAGGGAGTAGCTATTGACTTTATGCTGGCCTGCCTGCGCAGTAAGGATGCTGTGCTGAAGGCTGTGCAGCAGCTTGTGCGTGATTACGAGGTGGCGAAAAACAGTGATTGTAAGCTGACGCTGAGCCAATGGAACAGCCTGATGCAGGAGGCTTTGGGACAGGTGCAGCTTACTCTGCGCTTCGGCCGCAGGGACGGCGTACTCTTTACGGAGGTTGGCAACGTACAGGGCCTGAGCTTTGACAGCGTGTATATTATGGGCCTGCGCGAGGGCGAATTCCCGCAGGCTAAAAACGAAAACTGGATTTATAACGATACGGAGCGTAAGCAGCTGGCGGATGCAGGCTATGATTTGCCCACGGTTGGCTCCTCCTTTGATGAGGATGCCTATTTCTTTGCTCAGGCTGTGTGTGCGGCGCAAAGGGAGCTCATCCTCACTTGGCATGAGGATGTTGGCGAAAGCCTGGCCAGCAGCTATCTGGAGGAAATCTGGAAGCTGTTTTTGCAGCCGGGAAGTGAGGAAAAGCGTCTGGACAAGGACTATGTGAAATCGCAGACGCTGCCTGATTTCGGCGTTGCTTCGGCGGAGGAGGCGTATAGCGACAAGCGCTTTGCTGCTGCGGATTTGCCGAAAATAGCAGAGCTCAGCGGGCAAAAGGCTCCCTCTGCGGAGCAGCAGCTGGCAGCCAAAGCGGATATTCTGCGTAAGGCACAGCAGCCGGAATATAACGGCGATTTGCAAAATTCCCTGCCGACGAAGCTGCTGCGTAAGCAAATCGGCAGCCGCTTCAGTGCGAGCAGGTTGGAGGCTTACGCTGCCTGTCCCTTCCGCTTTTTGGCGGAGAAGGTGTGGCTGGCGCAGGCGGCGGAGGAAGCGGATGATTTGCTGCAGCCGCGTGATGCCGGTGATATTCTGCACCAGACGCTGAAGAATTTTGTCGAGCCTTATCTTGGGAGCAAAATTATCGGTGAAACTATGGAAGACCTGACGGAGGAGCTGGAGGCAGTCTTTGAGGATGTCTGCACCGCTGCGCGAAATGATTGCAGCAGCACCGTTGCTTCCGTAAACGAGGATATCTGGCAGGTGGAAAAGCAGCGCCTCTGGCGTATGCTGGTGCGCTGGCTGCGCTTTGAATATGCCGACCAGCAGCGTTGGGGCGGCTTTACGCCGCAGGCTGTGGAATGGGATTTTAGCTCCAAAAACGGCAAGCCCCTGTATCTGACGCTCAGTGATGGCAGTGATGTATCGCTCATCGGCAGAGTTGACAGAATCGACAGTGACGGCGAGCATGCCTTTATCACGGACTATAAAAGCGGCACTCCTCCCACAGGCAGTGCTATGGAGCAGGGGCTCGACCTGCAGCTGCCGGTGTATCTGCTGGCGGTGGCGGCGCTTTCCAAGGAGCAGCTTGCAGTTAGTGGCGGCTGCTATTATTCGCTGAAGGAGGGCAAGCGCAAAAGTGCCTTTTTGCTGGAAAGCGTGGGCAACAGCGACTTGCCGTATAAAAAGCCGAAGAACGCCGCAGAGCTGACCTGGGATAGCTTTAAGCAGGAAAAGGAGCAGCTGCTGAAGGATTATATAGAAAGAATTTATGCAGGCGATTATGCATTGGCAGGCTGCAGGCGCTGCGATGTATATTGCCCGTTACACGATATTTGCCGTGTGCAGCTGGTGAGCGGCGACGGCGGACAGGGAGGCGAGAGCGATGAGTAAGAATCCTACACCGGAGCAGGCTTTGGCGATAAATACGATTAAAAGCAATGTTTCGCTGCTCGCCGGTGCCGGCAGCGGCAAAACCTATGTGCTGATGAAGCGCTTTGTACAAATCCTGCGCGCTGATTTGAGCGTTAATCCCACGAATATTGTGGCGATAACCTTTACGCGCAAGGCTGCCGACGAAATCAAGGGGCGTGTACGTCAGGCTGTAAGCGAATGTGTGGAGCAGGCGCAGAATGATTTGGAAAGACTGCGCTGGCAGGAGCATCTGCAGAAGGTGGAAAGCGCGCCGATAAGTACGATTCACAGCTTGTGCAGCCGTATTTTGAGAGATAACCCGGTAGAAACGCAGCTTGATCCGGAATTTACAATTTTAGAGGATTTTGAAGCGCAGGACTTTTTTAAAGAAACGCTGCAGCAATATTTACGCAAAAATATCAAGGAAAACTCTGCCCTGCGCAGGCTGGTGCAGACCTATGGCGTCAACAGCTTCGTTAATCAGGTTACGGCGCTGGGGGACAAGCTCTCGGAGCTGGTGTGTGAAGATAATCTAGCAGAGCCTTATCTTAAGGCGAAGGAAGAACTGCCGGCCCTGCAGCAGAAGCTGTTTGCTGCTGTGCGCGAGGTAATCGAAGCGCGCGAGGCTTTGGGGGCAAAGACCAAGGGACGCCAGACCTTGACGGAGGCAGCAGGATTGTTGGACGAAATGCAAAAGCAGCTGCTGGCGCCGGAGCCGGACTGCTCACTGCTGGATGCGTCTGGCGTTGTTAAGGTTAGCGGCAAGGCGTTGGCAGCGGAGCTGACTAATTTAAAAAATCTGCGTCAGGAGCTGAACAATGTACTTTTGAACGCCAAGGGCTGCGATTTAGTGCAGGATTGGCTTGCCGTGCTGCAGGAGTTTTATGCCTGCCTGAGCGCACGCAAGCAGGAAAATAATGTCCTGTTTAATGATGATCTGGATTTGCTGGCCATCGAGCATTTACAGAAGAATGAGGCGCTGCGGCAAAAGTATCAGGAGCGCTATAAATATATTATGGTAGATGAGTTTCAGGATACCAACGAACGCCAGCGACAGCTGATTTATCTGCTCTGCGGTAACAAGCTGGACGGCAAGAATAATCTTTTTATCGTCGGTGACGTAAAGCAGTCTATTTATCGTTTCCGTCATGCGGATGTCAGCGTCTTTAATAGGGTAAAAGAGGATATCGCGCAGAATGCGGGACAGAACCTGGGCATGAAAACCAACTTCCGTAGCACGCAAAGCATTGTTGAAAGCTGCAATACCGCCTTTTGTCAGCTTATGGATTTGCCGAAGGAGGAAATCTGCCTGGAGCATCACGAGGGTGCTAACACCGGCGGCGCTAAGATTTGCCTGCTGCAGGTGCCGTATAAATCCAAGGATGATGACCTGGGCGCTAAAGAGGATAAATGGCAGAAGGAGGCAGAGGCAATCGCCGCCTATCTGCAGCAGGAGCTGCCCAAGGTTGAGCCGCAGCTCAGGCCGGGGGCAAGCAAGGCTATTTTGCTGCGAGCAATGACGCATTGCGAAATTTTGCGCCAGACGCTGCAAAGCTACGGCATAAATTGCGTAGTAGTTAAGGGCAAGGGCTTTTATGAGCAGCAGGAGGTTCTGGATATACTGAATCTGCTGGCTGCACTGCACAACCGTTACGCAAGCCTGGAGCTGGCAGGTGCTTTGCGCTCCAATTATTTTGGCTTGGACGACGCAACACTGACGCAGCTCTTTTGGCAGACCGAAAATGACAAACCGCTGTGGGATGTACTGCAGGCTGTCGGCAGCGGTGAGCTGCAGCTGAACCTGCAGCCGGAGCAGCAGGCGCTGGCTATGCGGGCTGCCGAACGCTTACGCAGCCTGCGTCAGGCAGCAGCGCTGATGGCACTGCCGGAGCTGTTTGCACAGCTTTGGGACGAGCTGAAGCCGGAATTCGTTCTGTCGCAGCAGGAAAACGGCCCGAGCAAGCTGGCCAATGTCAAAAAGCTGCGCCGCCTGGCACAGCAGTATTGCCAGACGAAGCAGGCTTCGCTGGCGGAATGGCTGCAAAACGTTAAGGATTTGCGCGCAAGCAGCAGCAGGGAGCCTGCCGCTACCGTACAGGCCGATGATGCACTGCAGATTATGACGATACATAATTCCAAGGGACTGGAATTCGATCTGGTTATTTTACCGCAGTTAGATAAATCAGTAAAAGGCGATACCGCATCTATCAAGTATTTGCCCGGTAAGGAAGGCGAACAGGGGCTTTTGGGCATTAAGGTGCCCGATAAGGAAATGCAGCTGCAAAACAGCGGCGTATACGAGCTGGCGAAGGCGCGCGACAGTGAGCTGGAAGAAGCAGAAAGCAGACGTCTGCTTTATGTTGCTATGACGCGTGCCAAAAAGCAGCTTTTAATGGTCGGTACGGTGGCGGAAGAAAAGCTGCCGGAGGCTGTTATCGGCCTGCCTGCCGCCAAGGGCTGGTGGCAGCAGCTTCAGGCAGTATACGAGGCTGACTGGGAAAAGCATGAAAGCAGCTGTCCATGGGTACGCCTTTTGTGTGCCGATGTTTTAAGCCCGGCTGTTGCGCAGCAGGGAGAGCAGCAGCAGCTGGTGCTGGAACCGTTGGCCTTGGCACCGCTGCCTGCCTACGCAGCCTGCGGCCGTACCTGCTTTACCGCAAGTGCGCTGCAGACGTATCTGCATTGCCAGCGCCAGTACTACTACCAGCAGGTTCTGGCGCTGCCCGAGCTGGAGCAGACAGTTGCCGGCGAGCAGGCGCACGAGCTGCCGGCAAGTGTAACCGGCAGTATTGTGCACAAAGCGCTGGAGCTGTATAATGGCTATAATGCGGAGGCTGTTTTTGCCATTGCGCTGGATGAATTTGCTCCCGGCGCTGCAGCAACACAGGCCAAGAGTATGTTTGATGCTTATATTGTCAGCGATTTGTATAAAGCATTGCCCAAAAAGCAGAAGCGTGAATTAGAATTTGTACAGCCTCTGCAGCAGGAGCTGGCGGCTGAGGGCGTAATCGATTTGCTGGCTTTTGATGAAGCTGATAATATGATAATAGTGGACTATAAAACAGGTACGCCGCCGGAGCCTGACGAGGTGAAGCTGGGCTATGCTTATCAGCTGGCGCTCTATAAGGACGCAGCGGAAAAGCTGTACCCCGGCAAAAGAGTTGTGCGCGCCGAGCTGCACTTTTTGCAGAACATGAGCGTCTGGCAGCTGCCGTTGGATAAATCGTACCTGCAGAAAGCAATAGAGCTGTGCGAGGAAATCAGCAGTAAGGGCGAGGAGGAGGATTTCGCCTGCAGCTGTAACGAAAGCTGTGCTTACTGTCACTATGCATATCTGTGTCCGCAAAAGAATAAAGAATAGGTGATATAATGGAGATTTTTGCTAAATTGGAAGGCTGGGATTATCTGGCGGCGGCCATGCTGCTGTTTTCCGCATGGCTGCTGTTAGGCGGTATCGGCCGTCTGCAGAAGAATGACCCGGAGCGTGTGGATGTGAAAAAGCTGCGCATCCGTGCCTGCGGTGGTTTGGTTGCGGGTGCTTTGTATCTGGCCTGCCGCTATCTGCAGCTGTAATATTGCCGGCAGTTAAACTTGCGTGCGGCTTTCATCTAAATGCGGGCAGGATACTCCGACATCTTAGGTCGGGGAGGAATGCCCACCTCACCTCATTTTCTTAATAACAAGATTTTCAGCAATAACTATGATATAATATTTTTGATGAAGTAATATGTATTTTAGAAAGGTAGGTGAGAAAATGTCCAACCTAACCAAAACAATAAAACTTCGCATATATGTTACTCCTGAACAGGAAATGCTGTTTCGTCAGATGACTGAACAATACAGGCAGGCTTGCAACTTTGTATCCCAATATATCTTTGACAACCAGTTCAATATGGCTTACCAAAGTCTTAACAAAAAACTATATAGCGACCTTCGTAAATTATTTGGCTTGAAGTCCCAACTAGCCCAGTCTTCTATCAAAACTGCTATTTCCAGATACAAGACGATCAAACAACAGTTATTCCAAAATCCTTATAGATACAAGGACGAGAATGGCAAATGGCAACGTATTACTAAAACATTGGAATGGCTATGGAAGCCAGTATTATTTCGTCGCCCGCAAGCCGATTTGGTTCGTAACCGAGATTACAGCTTCGTTGATGACGAGCAAGTCCTATCCATCAATACACTCGGCAAGAGAACCAAATGTACCTTTGAAGGAGAGCATTTTTCTGAATATCTTGACGGCTCCTATGACCTTGGCACTGCTAAGCTGGTTGAACTGAAAGGACTGTGGTATCTCCACATCCCTGTCACTAAGATAGTTGAAGATTTTCAGAACGAGCACGTACGCCATGTTGTCGGTATTGACCGTGGACTTCGTTTTCTTACGGTCAGTTATGACGAGCAAGGTAAAACGGAATTTGTCTCTGGCAGAAAGATTGCCACCAAACGCCATAAGTTCCAGGAAGTACGGAAACAGCTTCAGTCCAAGGGGACTAAAGCGGCAAAGCGTAGGCTCAAAGCTATTTCCGGGCGAGAAAACCGCTGGATGTCTGATATGAACCATCAGATTTCTAAGACACTCGTGCAGAAATATGGCAAGGATACTCTTTTTGTGCTTGAGGACTTGACTGGTGTTAGTTTTGAGGAAAATAAGCTTTCCCAAAATGCAAAACGGAACTACGACCTGCGAAGCTGGGCTTTCTACCAGTTAGAACAATTCCTTACCTATAAGGCCCATGAGAACCGTTCTGAAGTTCTGAAGGTATCTGCAAGATACACATCACAGCGTTGTCCGAAATGCGGTACTATCCATAAGGGAAGCCGTGACCACCATAAACACCTGTACAGTTGTCAGTGCGGATACAAGTCCAATGACGACCGTATCGGAGCTATGAATATCCAGCTTCTCGGAACTATGTGGATTTCTGGGGACAATAATCCCCGCTACGAACGAATAACAACTGCCTCGGAGTAAACTCCTTGGCAAAGCGGGTGTCGTCAGCCACCCGATGATGTAGGCGGATTTAGGGAGATACTTATGTGTCGTTAGCACCTATGCAGTTCCGACTTACAAGCCGCCACTTCTATAAGTGGCGGTAGTTGACTAAGGTATATAATATGCTTATATCTTAAACTACTACGAGGTGACTGTAATGATAAACAAAACAAGATTGATTGATGAATTTATAGAGTTGGTAAGCGTTCCCTGCCCCAGTAAGGATGAAAAGCAGGAAGCAGAGCTGATTATGGCGAAGCTGCGCGAGCTTGGCCTGGAGCCGGAGATGGATAAGGCATACGAAAAAACCGGCGGTACCTGCGGCAATGTGTGGGCCTATGTAAAGGGCACTGTGCCGAATGCTCCGAAGCTGCTGTTCGAAGCGCACATGGATTCCGTAGCACCGACAACCGGCACCAAGGTTGTCCGCAAGGACGGCGTGCTGTACAGCGATGGTACCACAACTTTGGGCGGTGACGACAAGGTTGGCGTTGCTGCCATGCTGGAGGCGGTACGCGCACTGAAGGAGGATGGCGTAGCTCACGGCGACGTGCAGCTGTGCTTTACCGTCAGCGAGGAAATTGGCTGCCTGGGTGTAGTCAACATGGACCAAAGCTGGATTAAGGCCGATTACGGCTATTGCATGGATATCGGCGGTGCACCGGGTGAAATTACCTACGCTGCACCGAAGCTGTACGATATTTATGTAACCGTCAAGGGCAAGGCTGCCCATGCAGGCATTGCTCCGGAAGAAGGCGTCAATGCGATTATGCTGGCGGCGGACGCTCTGTCCAAGCTGCCTGCTTATGGTCGTCTGGACAGCGAAACTACCTTTAACATCGGCATGTTCAACGCAGGTGTAGGCACCAACATTGTCTGCCCGGAGGCTAAATTCGTCATTGATATGCGCTCTCTGAACGTACCGCGTCTGGAAGCGTTGAAGGATTCTACCATCGCTTTGATTAAGGAGGCTGTTGAGGCCGGCGGCGGTCAGGTTGAATTTGATGTAGTGGAAGGCTGTCCTGCTGTGGAGCTGAACAAGGACCACGAATGCATTAAGCTGGCAGCACGCGCTGCGGAAACACTGGGCTTCCCGGTAGAGCTGAAAACAACCGGCGGCTGCAGTGACGGCAACTATCTTTGCGGCTATGGCCTGTCATGCGGCCTTTTGGCAACCGGCATGAGCAACGTGCACACTACAGCGGAATATCTGAAGGAAGAGGACCTGTACAACACTGCACGCTGGACCTACGAAATTATTAAAGAGGCAGCGAAGTAAATCATACTGTTCACGTATAGTTTTCTTGACTGGAAGAAAATTTGACGCTATAATAAAAATAACTTCATAATGTAACCTTTGGGGCAGGGTGCAATTCCCGATCGGCGGTAAAGTCCGCTAGCGTAGCAGCGCATGAACCGGTGTGATTCCGGTACCGACAGTATAGTCTGGATGATAAAAGGTGGCAAAACTGTATTTTTTACCGCATATGGGCTCCTTGGGTCTTTATGCGGTTTTTTATATTACTGGAAGGTGATATTTTGGCAAGAATGACAGATGAAGCATATATGCAGCGGGCCCTGGAGCTGGCGCTGCAGGCAGAGGGCAATACCAGTCCCAACCCGATGGTTGGCTGTGTGATTGTGGATGCCGAAGGCAATATTGTGGGTGAGGGCTATCACCATAAGGCCGGCGAACCGCATGCCGAGGTCAATGCCTTGGCGGAGGCTAAGCAGATGGCTCAGGGTGCAACGGCCTATGTAACGCTGGAGCCCTGCTCCCATTACGGACGCACCGGTCCCTGCTGTGTAGCCTTGGCACGCGCGGGCATCGGCAAGGTTGTGGTGGCCTGCCTTGATCCTAACCCCAAGGTTGCAGGTCAGGGTTTGGAATATTTGCGCCTGCAGGGTATCGAGGTTGTTACCGGCGTATGCGAAAAAGAAGCACAGCGCCTGAATGAACGCTTCTTTACCTGGATTACGAAGCAGCGTCCGTTTATTACTTTAAAATACGCTATGACGCTGGATGGCAAGATTGCCACGGCAACGGGTGACAGCAAATGGATTACCGGCGAGGAGGCACGCACCTATGCACATCGTTTGCGCAAGCAGCATGACGCTGTGCTTGTCGGCATCGGCACAGTGCTGGAGGATGACCCGGAGCTGACCACCCGTCTGGTGCGTGGCAAAAATCCGGTGCGCGTGGTGCTCGACAGCAGCTTGAAGATTTCGCTGATGGCAGCAGTTCTGAATCCGCTGGCGGATACGATTATCTTTACCGGCCTTGATGCCGATATCGTTAAGGCGGAAGCACTGGCTGCTCTGCCTAACGTAGAGGTGGTACGTCTGCCGTTGGCTGACGGCGTGCTGCCTGTGGCACAGGTGGTGCAGGCTTTGGCCGAGCGCGGTATTACCAGCCTGCTGGTAGAAGGAGGCAGTGCGATTCACGGTGCCTTCTTTGATGCAGGCCTTGCTGACAGAGTGTGCGCCTTTGTAGCGCCCAAGCTGATTGGCGGCGCTGCCGCTCTGCCACCGGTGGGCGGCGCAGGCAGCAGCCTGGTAGAAACCGGCTGGCAGCTGACAGAGGTCGAGATGGAAAAATTGGGCAGTGATGTACTGATAACAGGTCTGGTGCCGGAGCTGGATAAGCAGGAGCTGCCGAAGGAGGCGGAATAATGTTTACAGGATTGGTAGCCGAACTGGGCACGGTGCAGAAGCTGGCGCAGCAGGGTGAATCATATCACCTGACAGTTGCTGCGGTGAAGGTACTGCAGAATTTGAAAATCGGTGACAGCGTTGCCGTCAACGGCGCCTGCCTGACGGTAGTAAGCATGGACGATTCCGCTTTTACCGCCGATGTGATGCCGGAAACCGTGCGCCTGACCAATATCGGCAGCCTGCATGCCGGCGACAGGGTAAACCTGGAGCGCACGCTGCGCCTGTGCGATGGCCTTGACGGTCACATTGTCAGCGGGCACGTGGAAGGGCTGGGCGTAATTGCCAGCCGTAGGCCTGAGGGCATTGCCATGGTGGTGACTATCAACACCCCGCCGGAGCTTTTGAAGTATATCATCAAAAAGGGCAGTATTGCGATTGATGGTATCAGCCTGACGGTAACGCAGGTTACGGAAAGCAGCTTTTCCGTATCGCTGATTCCGCATACCGCCAAGGAAACAACGCTTGGCTTTAAGGATGTGGGCGACAGCGTAAATCTGGAAACGGATATTATCGGCAAATATGTAGAGCAAATGTTAAAATTTAACCCCAAGCAGACTCAGGAGCCTGCTTTAAATAAAAATATGCTGCTGGAGAATGGGTTTATCTGAGCAGCGATAAAGAGGTAGAAAATGGAAAAGTTTAAGTATAATACAATTGATGAAGCCATCGATGCGATTAAAGCAGGTCAGATGGTACTGGTAACCGATGACGAGGACCGCGAAAACGAAGGCGACCTGATTATGGCAGCCGAGCTGTGCACTCCCGAAGCTATTAACTTTATGGCTAAGGAAGCACGCGGACTTATCTGCATGCCGGCAGACAGCGAGGTTATGGACAAGCTGCAGTTTGGCGCTATGGTAACACACAACACCGACAATCACGAAACAGCTTTCTCTGTTTCTATTGACCATGTTGATACCACCACCGGTATTTCTGCTTACGAGCGCGCATATACCATGAAAAAATGCGCTGAGCCGGGTGCACAGCCCAGCGACTTCCGCCGTCCGGGCCACGTTTTCCCGCTGCGCGCACGCAAGGGCGGTGTACTGGTGCGCACCGGTCACACCGAAACCACTGTTGATTTGTGCAAGCTGGCAGGCCTGCAGCCGGTAGGCATCTGCTGCGAGATTATGAATGATGACGGCCATATGGCGCGCACTCCGGATTTAATCGAGTTTGCCAAAAAGCATAAGCTCGTTTTCATCACTGTTGCCGAGCTTGTTGCTTATCGCAAGGCACACGAAAAAATGGTGCATCGTGCTGCTGAGGCTGCACTGCCTACTAAATACGGCAATTTCCGTATTATTGCTTATGAAAACGATTTAGACAACCTTTGCCATGTTGCTATTGTTAAAGGTGATGTTGCCGGCAAAAAGGACGTGCTCGTGCGCGTACACAGCGAGTGCCTGACCGGTGATGCCTTCGGCAGCCTGCGCTGTGACTGCGGCGACCAGCTGGCAACCGCGCTGAAGATGATTGAAAAGGAAGGCTGCGGTGCAGTTGTTTACATGCGTCAGGAGGGCCGTGGTATTGGTTTGGCCAACAAAATCCGTGCTTACGCACTGCAGGATCAGGGCCTTGATACCGTTGAGGCTAACGTGCGCCTGGGCTTTGCTCCCGACCTGCGTGACTACGGCATGGGCGCACAGATTCTGGCAGACCTCGGACTCACCAGCATCCGCCTGATTACCAATAACCCAGCAAAACGCATCGGCCTCTCCGGTTATGGCATCACCATCACCGACCGCGTGCCCATCATCATGGAGCCGAACGAATACAACGAGCATTACCTCGACATTAAAGAAGAAAAAATGGGCCACAAGCTCCACGAAGGCTGCAGCTGCGGCAAACACTAAGAAATATATAGGCATGCAAGCGTTGTAATTAACATATCATTACGCTCAGGAAAAATTTGCTAAAATTTTTATTTGCTTCACGATATATTAATTACGCACTTATAACCTGCTTATAAACAATCAGCACGCCGCACTTGGCGCTGCGCAATCCGAAACGTAAACTTCGGCTACAACAATAAGCACGTCATACTCGGCGCTGCGCAGACCGGAACGGACGACGGGTTCGCTAGAACACTGATGTTCTGCGAACATCGCTTGCAACGGACAGGCACAGGAATTTTTCGCTGGAGTGTTGACGAAGCCAGCGGCAGCACGTCATACAAAAATCAGCGACGTGAAAAATTCTGCGAATCCAGTCGCCGGA
>OGYX01001011.1_pt1 | contig 21054 bp, 21 predicted proteins | sample 1576601 | NCBI WGS metagenome assembly OGYX01 (sample SAMEA3541561, study PRJEB24748) | human gut metagenome | biome: human gut; feature: human-associated habitat; material: faeces | place: China | collected 2012 | reverse complement strand
GCGTTGATCCGGATAAGGTTGCGGAAATCCTCATTGATAATCCTTTTGGCAACGGCAGTGAAAAAACACCAATCTGCATTATCAAGGATTATCATAAGGCGTAAGGGGGAAGCAAGATGCTAATGACGATTGTGGGAGTCCTTGTTGGACTGTTTATTTTGGGCGTTATAATTGTAGGTGTATATATTTCCATGCAGGGTGATGCTGTAATGCGTCTGCTGGTAAAGCAGCGCACCAAGGCTGTTTTGGACAAGGTATATGCCGACAGAATTGATTTTTCCTTAGAGGTACCTTTTGATAACGTAGGCAAGCAGGAAGGTACTATTCTGGATGCTTATATGCGTATTTATCTGCCTCAGGAGCAGTATAGTGATGTGCTGCTGCGTGGCAAGGTTAATCGTGAGGGCTATTTGCGCGAGGATGATTATTTTGAAGCAATGCTGGTTCCTGCTGGCACCGGCGAAAAATTTGTCCTGCGCTTTGAGGCTTATGCCAAAAACGGCAAGAGCTTAGAGGAAGCAATGGAAAATATTCCTGATGTTGATGTTGCTTTGTTTGCTGATTGCCGCGGTCGCCGTGAGCTTTACACTGTAAAGGAATACTTTACTCTGACTGCGGATGAAATGCGTGCTTTGGTCAAATAAGCTGATACTTTTATGTGTTGTCTTTAAAACTATATAAACGATACTTTATTATGGATGCTTCTCTGCTGTGGGAGAGGCATCCATTTTTCTTTGCCTTGAAAGTTATGAGAGATAATCTGCAAAAAAAATTCAAAAAAATGCAGCTTTTTGCTCAAAAATGATTGATTTTGCGTGAAAATGGTTATATAATATCTGCAAGAGGAGAGATGCTCATGTTAACGCAAGAAAGATTTGAAGAAATCATCCGCATTGTCAAGCGTGACGGTGCGGCGACAGTACCGGAGCTGGCAAGGCTTCTGGAAACCTCTGAGTCCACTATCCGCCGAGATTTGGTACAGCTGGATAGCTTGGGCAAGGTACGCAAGGTGCATGGCGGGGCAACTGCCGTGCGCGAGGCGGAGCCTGTGCAGGAGCGCAACATGCAGGAAAAATACAGTCGTAATATTGAAGACAAGCGCACGATTGCTGCGTATGCGGCAACGCTGGTGCGTCCGAACGATTTTGTTTTTCTTGATGCAGGCTCGACAACCGAGCAGCTGGCAACCTACCTGACGGAAAAGGATGCTGTTTATGTAACAAACGGCATTACGTTGGCGCAGAAGCTTGCGCAGCGCGGCCTGAAAACACTGCTTATAGCAGGGCGCGTAAAGGCAACTACCGATGCGGTAATTGGCACGGAGGCGGTTGCTTCCCTGCAGCATTACAATTTCAGCAAGGGCTTTTTTGGAACGAACGGCATTACTGTGGAAGAGGGCTTCACAACTCCTGATATCGAGGAGGCCATGAATAAGCGCGTGGCGATGGAGCATTGCCATAAATGCTATGTGCTGGCGGATGCCAGCAAGTTTGAGGCACTGTCGAGCGTGTCCTTCGCCCCGTTGTCTAAGGGCGTGATTATTACGGCTGCGCAGGAGGCTCTGAATGTTAACTCCTATAAGCAGCATACGGAGGTGATTGTGCTTTGATTTACACTGTAACCTTTAACCCTTCGCTTGATTATGTGGTAAAGGTTGAGGCTTTTGCAGTAGGCGAGATTAACCGCACCCAAGCAGAAAATATATATCCGGGTGGTAAGGGAATCAATGTTTCGCTGGTGCTGCAAAATCTGGGGCTGCAATCGGTAGCCTTGGGCTTCACGGCCGGTTTCAGCGGTACAGAAATAGAACGCCTGCTGCAGGAAGCAGGCTGCCGTTGCGATTTTATTCGGGCTGCTGCAGGCTACTCGCGCATTAATACGAAGATTATTTCGGACTCGGAAACGGCGCTGAACGGTCAGGGACCGCAGCTGAGCAAGGAGGAGCTGCAAAAGCTTTTTGCTAAGCTGCAGGGACTGACGCAGGATGATATTTTGGTTTTGGCAGGAAGCATACCAGCTTCGCTGCCGGATGATATTTATGAGCAGATTCTGGAGCTGCTGCAGCCTGCTTGCACACGGGTTGTGGTAGATGCTACCGGTGATTTGCTGCTCAAGGTACTGAAATATAAGCCGTTTTTAATCAAGCCAAACCATGAGGAATTAGGAGAGTTCTTTGGCCGGGGACCGTTGCTGAATGAGGAGGATATTCTTGCTGCTGCGCTGAAGCTACAGGAGCAGGGAGCACGTAATGTGCTGGTTTCGCGTGGAGCGGACGGAGCTGTACTGTTGGACGAAAATGGCAGGCAGCATATGATGGCTTCACCGAAGGGTAAGCTGGTAAACTCTGTTGGTGCCGGTGACAGTATGGTAGCAGGCTTTTTGGCAGGCTATCTCAAAACGCAGGATTATGAGGCAGCGCTGCGCCTGGGCGTAGCCGCAGGCAGCGCAAGCGCGTTTAAGGATTGGCTGGCAACACGTGAGGATATTGATGAAATTATTTTACAGGGCGTGACTAATAAATAAAAAAGAAGGGGCAAAAATAAGATGAAAATAGTTGATTTGCTGAAGGTAGAAAGCATTGACCTTAAAGCGCAGCCTAAGGATAAGGCAGCAGCGCTGGAGCATTTGATTACGCTGATGGAGAGAGGCGGTAATCTGCTTGATAAGGATGAATACAGAGCCTGCGTGCTGCGTCGTGAGGAGGAGGGCAGCACTGGTATCGGTGAGGGAATTGCCATTCCGCACGCCAAGACAAGTGCTGTAAAGGCACCAGGACTGGCTGCGATGCTGGTGAAGGAAGGCGTTGATTTCGACAGTCTTGACGGAGAGCCTGCGAAGCTGTTCTTCCTGATTGCTGCACCTGATACGAAGGATAATGTGCATCTTGATGTGCTGAGCCATCTGAGTATGCTGCTGATGAATGATGATTTCCGCAGTGAGCTGCTGAATGCTGGCGATGCTAAGAAATTTTTGGCAGTTATAGACAAATACGAAAACGAAAAATTTGAAGACGAGGAAGCAGAGGCACCGGCAGCAGAGCCTGCTAAGCAGCGCAAGGTGCTGGCTGTTACTGCCTGCCCGACAGGTATTGCACATACTTATATGGCAGCAGAGGCTTTGCAGGAGATGGCCGGTAAGATGGGAGTTGCAATGAAGGTTGAAACCAATGGCAGCGGCGGCGTAAAAAATAAGCTGACGGCGGCAGAGATAGAAGAAGCCGAAGGCATTATTGTGGCTGCAGATAAGAACGTGCCTGTGGAGCGCTTTGCAGGCAAGCCGGTTATCTTCGTTAAGGTAGCTGACGGTATCAACAAGCCGAAGGAGCTTATCGAAGAGATTCTGAGCGGTAAGGTTCCTGCTTACGCAGGCAAGGGCGGCAGCGAGACGACTAGTGACGTGGCAGATGCTGAGGAAAGTCTGGGGAGACAAATTTATAAGCATCTGATGAATGGCGTTTCGCATATGCTGCCGTTTGTAATCGGTGGTGGTATTCTTATCGCACTGGCTTTCCTGTTCGATATGGAATTTGCCGGCACGGCTAAGTTTGGCAGCAGTACGCCGCTGGCAGCCTTCTTCAAGAATATCGGCGGTCTGGCATTCAGCATGATGATGCCGATTCTGGCAGGCTATATCGCTATGAGTATCGGTGAACGTCCGGCACTGATGCTTGGTATCGTGGGCGGCTTTTTGGCAGCCTCCGGTGGCAGCGGCTTCTTCGGTGCGCTGTTTGCCGGCTTCATCGGCGGTTATCTGATTTTGGCACTGCGCAAGGTATTCAGCGTACTGCCCGACAGTCTGGAAGGCCTGAAGCCGATTCTGCTGTATCCTGTTATTGGCCTGCTGCTTATGGGCATCTTGATGACCTACGTTATCAACCCGCCGACTGCAGCCTTCAACCAATGGCTGGCAGGTGCGCTGGCAAGCATGAGCACAACAAGTAAGGTGCTGATGGGCTTTGTGTTGGGAGCTATGATGTCCATTGATTTCGGCGGTCCTCTGAACAAGGCAGCTTATGTATTCGGTACTGCTTCTTTGGCAGCTGCTGACGGCAGCGCTGTAAGCAGCGAGATTATGGCTGCGGTTATGATTGGCGGTATGGTGCCGCCGCTGGCGATTGCACTGAGTACCATGCTGTTTAAGAGTAAATTTACTTCTAAGGAGCGTCAGTCCGGTGTGACCAACTTTATCATGGGCCTGTCCTTCATCACCGAAGGTGCAATTCCTTTTGCAGCGAGTGACCCGCTGCGTGTAATTCCGACCTGCGCTTTGGGCAGTGGTGTGGCCGGTGCTTTGTCCATGGCCTTTGGCTGCAGTGTTCCGGCACCGCATGGCGGCGTGTTTGTTTTCGGCGTAGTGCAGAACTGGCCGATGTATTTTGCAGCTTTGGCAGCAGGCAGTGTGCTGGCAGCTGTGCTTATGGGGTTTGTTAAAAAGAACGTGAACGAATAAAAGATAGAGAAAAATATAAAAAGATAAAAAACAGGATTCTAAGAATTTAGCGGCAGAATATTGTTATTAGCGAAACGGAGGAAATAAAAATGCAACAATTTACTTATGTTATTACTGACGAAGCTGGTATCCATGCACGTCCGGCAGGACTGCTCGTGAAGGAGGCTGCAAAATTTGCCAGCACCACTACGATTGCCAAGGGTACTAAAAAAGGCGATTTGAAGCGTATCTTCGGTGTTATGGCCTTGGGTGTTAAAAAGGGCGAAGAGATTACCGTTACCTGCGATGGTGCTGATGAGGATGTAGCAGCAGCAGCTTTGGAGGCTTTCTTCAAGGCTAACCTGTAAGTTCGCAGCAAGAGTGATTTTTCGCGAGGTGATAAAATGCTTTCATTAAAGGGTAAGGGCGTTTGCGGTGGCGTAACGCTGGGAACCTTGGCTGTATTGCGTCGTAATGCGGCAGCAGTTAAACGCCGCAAGGTGCAGAATGCAGAGACTGAGGTTGCACGCTTTCAGGCAGCACGTCAGGAGGCTATTGCTAAGCTGGCAGAGCTTTATGAAAAGGCTGTTGTAGATGTAGGCAAGGATAATGCCGCTATTTTTGAAATCCATCAGATGATGCTGGAGGACCTTGATTATATTGAGTCCGTAGAGGGGATTATCCGCACACAGCAGGTTAATGCCGAATATGCGGTACAGACAACGGCAGCTAATTTTGCAGAAATTTTTTCTTCGATGGAAGATGATTATATGCGTGCACGTGCTGCCGACGTCAAGGATATTTCCAACAAGGTGCTTGGCTGTCTGGGTGATGGCGGCAGCAGCTGGGAAAGCGGCAGCGGCCGCTATATTCTGGCAGCGGATGACCTAGCACCCAGCGAAACCGTGCAGCTTGATAAATCACGTGTGCAGGGTTTTGTGACGGCAGCAGGCAGTGTAAATTCCCATACGGCAATTCTGGCGCGTACGATTGGCATTCCTGCGGTTGTCAACACAGGCAGCAACATCGGTGAAGAATATGACGGCAAGCTGGTAGCGGTAGACGGCTATACCGGTGAGGTTTTCGTTGATCCTGATGAGGCTACATTGGAACGCATCAAGGCAAAGATGGAGCAGGATGCACAGCATAAAAAGCTGTTGGAGGAGCTCAAGGGTAAAAAGAGCATTACCGGCGGTGGCCAGCAGGTGCATGTTTATGCCAACATCGGCGGTACTGGCGACCTGGCCAGCGTGCTGGCGAACGATGCCGAGGGCATCGGCCTTTTCCGCAGCGAATTCATTTACCTGGAAAGCAAGGATTATCCGACGGAGGAGCAGCAGTTTGAAAAGTATAAGCTGGCAGCGGAAGCAATGGCCGGCAAGCGCGTAATTATCCGCACGCTTGATATCGGTGCCGATAAGCAGGCTGATTACTTTGAGCTGCCGCAGGAGGAAAATCCGGCGCTGGGTTATCGCGCAATCCGTATCTGTCTGGAAAGACCGGAGCTGTTTGCTACGCAGCTGCGTGCTATCTGCCGCGCTTCTGCTTATGGCAAGCTGGCAGTGATGTTTCCGATGATTATCAGCGTAGAAGAGGTGCGCAAGGCGCGCAAAATTCTGCGCGAGGTGCAGGCAGAGCTGAAATATGCAGGCGTACCCTTTGACTCGAAGATGGAAGTAGGCATTATGATTGAAACGCCGGCTGCAGCACTGATTAGTGCGGAGCTGGCGAAGGAAGTTGATTTCTTCAGCATCGGTACGAACGATTTAAGTCAGTACACATTGGCGATAGACCGCCAGAACCAGCGGTTAGAGCCGTTCTTTGATGCACATCATCCTGCAATTCTGCGCCTGATTGAAATGACGGTGCAGGGAGCGCATGCAGCAGGCATCTGGTGCGGCGTCTGTGGCGAGCTGGGCGCTGATTTGAGCCTGACTAAGGAGTTTGTACGCATGGGCATGGACGAGCTTTCCGTAAGTCCGGCAAGCATTCTGCCGCTGCGCAAAAAAATCCGCAGCCTGTAATTTTTACGCATACTCATATTTCTATATAACGCATGAAAATACCCCTGATAATGCGTGAGCAGTATCAGGGGCAGCTTTCGGCGTCAATGCTTTGTTGTTGCTTTGGGGAGAACCGGTTGTATGACTGGTTCTTTTTTGTATACGAAGGATTATTTTTTATCAGAAAAACAAAAAAACACCGCAATTGCTTGCGATGTCAATCTCAAAATGGTGACCTCGGCAGGACTCGAACCTGCGACCTTTTGATTCGTAGTCAAACGCTCTATCCAGCTGAGCTACGAGGCCAACAACAATATTTATTTTAACTGCAAGATGCTATTTTGTCAATACTTTTTTGTGAAAAAATCTTGACTGTTTTTTCCTGGCGGGATATAATTTAGCTAATATATATGTGGCTGCTTTGCAAGGAAGCATCAGGAGGCGTATATTTGGTCTGCATTGGGATGCTTGCCGGTATGGGCGATGGGGAATTGTAATGACAGCACAAATGGTTTTTGTATTATATGTTGTTGAAGTCTGCACGATTAGGTCTGATGTGAGGCAGTATAGGGATACTGCCAGCAATGACGTTGTATTTCTTTAACAGGCATGTATAATTTAAAGGAGGATTTTTTGTGCCTGTTTCTTTAGTCATCTTAATATTGTACATTGTTGCTTTGTTCGCTATCAGTTGGTATGCAAAAAAACGTAGTGAAGGCAATAACGAAAACTTTGCTCTTGCGGGACGCAGACTTTCTGCGCCTTTGATTTGTGTTACTATCATCGGTCTGGCTGTCGGCGGTGCGTCAACTATCGGTGTTTCCGAGCACGCCTTCCGTGTTGGTCTGAGTGCCGGCTGGTATACGATTGCCTGGGCTTTGGGCGCGATTGTTATGGGTTTGTTCATGGCTAAAAAATATCGTGAACAGAACATTACGACTATCACCGAGCTTATTGAACGCCATCATACCAAGGGCGCGGTAATCTTGGGCGTTTTCTGCCAGATAGTTATTCAGTTGGTAATCATCAGTCTGCAATATATTGCGGGTGGCAGTATTCTGCACGCAATTCTGCCGGATATCTTTGATTTCCACACAGGTATGATTGTCAGTGCCATCACCTTTATCGGTATTACCTTTATCGGTGGTATGTGGTCTGCTTCCTTGTCTAATGTATTGAATATTATTCTGATTTACGTAGGTATCTTGGCGGCAACGATTATTCAGTTTAAAAAAATTGGCAGCATGGATCATCTGGCTGCTGCTTTGCCGGCTAATGTGCCCTGGTTCAGCTTTATTGACGGTGTTGGCCCTGTAACCATCACCAGCTGGGTTGTAACCCTTATTACCGTAAATCTTTCTCTGCAAAGTATTCTGCAGATTTCTCTGGGCGCTAAAGACGCTGCAACTGCTAAGAAGGGCTTCGTCTGGGGTGGCGTTCTGATGCTGCCGGTAGGCGTTCTGGCTGCCTTCCTTGGTCTTGTTGCTAAGGCTATGTATCCTGATGCGCAGGCTGCACTGGCGCTGCCGCAGGTTATCGTAGGCCTGCAGCCGGTATTGGCAGGTGTTACGCTGGCAGCTCTGTGGGCTGCAGATGTATCTACCGCCTGCAATCTGCTGCTTAGCGCTGGCACTTTGTTCTCCAGCGATATCTATAAGCGCTTCATCAATCCGCAGTGCGACCAGGCGCGTCAGCTGCTGATGACACGTGCCTGCATCATTATCAGCGGTATTCTTACGTTGGGACTTGCTATGAGCGTATCCAGCATTTTGGGGACGATTATGATTGGTCTGTCCCTGACTGCTGCCTTCAGCGTTATTGTTATAGTAGCGCTGTTCTTCCCGCAGTATGCTTCCAAGGCCGCAGGCTTCTGGACGCTGCTGGCAGGCCTGGTGCTTCTGGTGCTGTGGCAGCTTACTCCGGCAGTACGCATTTTCCCGAACGTAATCTATATGGAATGGCTGGTATGCATTGCTGCTTATGCTATTGCTGCAATTGTTTGCCCGGCCAAAAAAGCAGTTGCTGTTGAAGGTAACTGATAAAAATTTTATTCAATAATTAAAGCCATCTCTGTTCTTCTGAAGAATTGCAGAGATGGCTTTCTTAGTTAGTAGCGTAAGCGCATACCTGCAGCAAAAAATCCCGTTAACAGGCATGTACCTGGTAACGGGATTTTGTTTTGCACATTATAGCGAAGCGTGACCTGATTAATCAGAGGACATTGTCATGCTTCCTTGCTTGGGGAATTTAAACGATTTTTTCGCCGTGATAGCGTTCGCCGTCATTGTCGGGCAGCAGGCCGTAGCGTTCGGTCCACAGAGTTTTGTATTTCAGGGCCTGAGCGTGGATAGCAGCAATGCCTTTTTCGTCCAAGGTTTTGATAACCTTGGCAGGAATGCCGGCAACCAGGGAATTTGGCGGTACGATGGTGCCCTTGGTTACAACGGCACCGGCAGCAACGATAGAGCCGTGACCGATTACAGCACCGTCAAGTACGGTAGAATGCATGCCGATGAGGCAGTGGTCTTCAACGGTGCAGGCATGCAGCAGAGCGCAGTGGCCTACAGTTACATAATCACCGACGATGCAGGCGTAGTTATCAGCAACGTGCAGCATGCTGTTGTCCTGGATATTGCTGTAGCGGCCAACCTCAATGCGGTTAACGTCGCCGCGGATAGTAACGCCGGGCCAAACGCTGGCGTACTCTTTAAGCTCAACCTTGCCAATCAGGGTGGCAGTATTAAAGGCATAGGCCTTTTCATCAATTTTGGGGGCTTGCGCTTCAAATTTAAAAATCATGGTATCACCGCTTTCTGTAAATTGGCTGCCTTCGCGGCAGTCTTGGAAGATAAACAATTTCTTCTCACACTATTATTATCATATGAGCAGATAATAAAGTCAAGGCGTTCACATTTATTTTGCAGATGTGAAGGATTATTCCTTATTGTTGAACAAGGGATTTAAGCCTAAATCCTGCAGCATGATGTTGGCTTCTAGCGCAGATTTATGGCGTTGAATAGCAAATATAATAACCTGGTCACGTTCATCACGTGCATAAAGCGCTGCGTGCTTACCATATTTTAAAAGAGTTTGCGTTTCATCGAATGTAAGATTACCGGCCAGAGCATAGCGCAGCAGATGATCGCGACCGGGAGCAAGTGTGCCATTGAACAGCCTGCGTCCGTAGGAATCAGAGATGTTAGCTTTTTCCGTGGCGTCGGTATGCTTGATGTTTTTGGCGTTCAGCAGCTCCAACAGGTAATCCATGGGTGTGGGAGTTTTAAATTCGCCTGCGTTATTCTGTTTAAAGCGCTCAAAATCTTTGGCGCGCGACAGCTCAGAAGCTAATTCAGCAGTTGTTTTCTCCATATTGTTACCTCGTGATTCGTAAATATGTTATAATATCTTATATCTATATTATATACTGTTTACGTGAAAATGGGGAGATAAAATGCAAACGGCTATAGATTTTATTATGCAAGGCTACAAGCAGATAGAGGTTTTGAAGCAGGATGCAAACGGCATTACGGAATTGGTGTTGGGGACAGACAAGCGTACCTATATCCGCAAGACACTGCCTTACGCTAACCATGCCTATGAGGAATTAAAGGAGCTGCGTTCGGCACAGGTGCCGCATGTTTATTATGCTTATGTAACAGAAAATGCAACATATGTCATTGAGGAATATATTTCCGGTATGACGCTGCAGGAGAAGCTGGAAACCAGTGGGCCGCTAGCTGAGGTACAGGTGCGCAATATTGCCATACAGATGGCAGAGGCGCTTGAGTTAGTGCATAAGCTGAAGGTGCTTCATCGCGACATCAAGTCTTCGAATATCATGCTGCGTGAAAATGGTCAGGCAGTGCTGATTGACTTTGGTGCAGCACGCTTGCTGACGCGTGAGGGAGCGAAGGATACCTGCGTTCAGGGGACGCCTGGTTATGCACCGCCGGAGCAGTATGGCTTTGCGACGACAGATGTGCGCAGCGATTTATATGCCTTGGGCATGACGATGCGCGAACTGCTGGGTGATGAATATCATGGCAATCTGGAGCAGATTATTGAACGCTGTACGGAATTTGATCCTAAACGGCGTCCGGAATCAGCAAAGCAGCTAAAGAAACTGCTTAAAAGGCGCTTTGGCTGGCGCTGGCAGTACGCTGTGGCTGTGGCGGCGGTGCTGCTCCTCCTGGGCGGCGGCTATGCGCTGCAAGTCAGCCGCACACCGGCACTGCCAGCTGAGCCACCGCAGGTGGAGCAGAAGCAGGAAACAGCTGCGCCGCAGGAAGATGCGAAGCAGGAAACGGCTACGCTGCAGGCAGATGCGAAGCAGAAGAGTGCTGCCCCGACGGAGGCGGGGCAGCGCGGTGAGCAGGCAGCACCTAAGGTGCAAAAGCCTGCAGGTGCTGTGGAACCTAGTCCTGCCAATATTTTATTTACTATGCACAAAACCAGCTTTAAGCATGATACACATGTTATCCAAATCTTTGGTAAGAAAATTGAACCTGCAGGATACAAAATTATGCGAGATGAAAGTCAGTCGCTCGGTGCTATATGCAATACAGGGGATGTACCGCTGCGCAATCCGGTGATAAAGCTTTATTATGACGGCATGCTCGTTTCTTCACCTGACTTCAGCTATGATGACTGGTGTGGGAAGGTGCTGATAAAGCCAGTGAATGTGGTAATGACAGATGAATATGGCAAAAGGTTTTGCAGTCAAGTAGAGGTTTATATAAAGGGAGCACTGCCTAAGGATGAGCCGCGGCTGATTTTAGATGACATAGGCGGTTTCTATGCCAGCAGTGCTCATCCAAGCGTGCACGTTGTTATTACAGCAGATAACGCAGCGACGTTTGAGCAGGAGTATAGCCTGACAACCGATTTATAACAGAAGCTTTTCAGAGAGGACGCGCAGGCGTCCTCTCTTTTATGCCTGCAGGTGCAAAAACGTGCTATGGTTAGCACGGATTTCTGTTGTCAAATAGTCTAAACTATATACAGGTTCTGGTGAAGAACTTGAACTAATAGGGTATTATGAGCCTATGGAGTTAAGCTAAAAAATATTCTTGGTGGCATAATATAATAAAGGGGGTTTTTAGATGGTAGATAATATGGCGGAGCTTGTGTATCGCAAAATGGGTGCGAAAATCAGGTATTATCGCCAGCTAAAAGGTATTAACCAAACAGATTTTGCAGCTTTGCTATCTATTTCTTCACAGTACCTGAGCAAAATCGAAAATGGCAAGCGTATTCCAAGCTTGCCTGTACTTTTGAGTATTGCAGAGGCCCTGGAGGTGGAGGTAGCGGAGCTGCTGAAAAATGAAAAAAGAGGCATAAAGCTGTAGCTGTAGAGGAAAATCAGCGGTATGTTGGTGTTGTGGCTTAGCACTCAGTTACTGATAGTTTAATTGGAAACAGTCAATTCTTGGGAAACCATGAAAATATAATCAAAAGGAGTTGTTTAGTATGTTCAAAAAATTATTTCAAAAGGTACGCTCTATCTATCACAGAGTGAGAACCTGTCCTGACTGCAAAGGTACTGGATATGATTTTGGTGATGGTGGACAATGTGATCGCTGTGGCGGTACCGGTGAAATTAATGAATAGGACGAAATAAAATCGTCAACACTCAGTTTTGGGTAAAAATAACCTGAAACTGCGTGTTTCCTATATATGATAATTTAAATTTATTGATGGATAAAACATTGATTGATGCTATAAACCTATAAAAGCAGACTATATACCTAAAAATCAATCTATATAAACTGCTATCATTATATATAGAAAGCCGTTTAGAGGTGATGAAGTTGTTTGCTGCGCGTTATAGAAATATTGGCTTGAAAATAGCATATTACAGAAAGAAAAATGGTTATACACAGGCGGAATTAGCGGAGCAGATAGGGATGAGTGCAGCCTACCTTGGTCAGATTGAGCGAGGAAACAGAGGCAATAGTTTTTCGCTGGAGACTCTGTATCAGATTGCTGCAGCTTTGGAAATATCTGCAAAAGAGCTAATAGAAGAAAATGATATATAATATTTTTAAAGGAACGGTAAAAAATGGGATTGTTTGATATTTTAGCATCGTTTTTAGAGAGTGGCGATAAAAATGCTAAGAGATGGATTGATAGGTATGAGAGAAATCATGATTTAACTGATGAACAAAAGAGACGTTTAGATGAAGAGCGTGATAGATTAGATGCTGATTTAGAAGAAATTAAGAGAAGAAGGCGAGAAAGGGAAAAATAAATTATCTTTTAAAACTTCTAAACCATGCAATATTAATATGATGCATTGTGCTATTACAGGTTTTGCTAATTGTAGAATTGTGTAAGTGCAATGTACTATATACTAGTTGTTCATATGGAAAATAAATTTATTTTCACATTAAATAAAGGGAGGATATAACTAATGAAAGAGAAAGAATTAGTGTTTGAAGAAGTTAATGAAAGCGAATTATTTGCTGATTATACCGCCGATTGTTCTGGTGGAAGATCAGATTGCTGTACAAGAGTATGCACAAGAAATAATTACGTTTCAACAGAAGAAGCTTGGGGCGAGTTTTTAAATGTTGAAGGTGGCGTTATTCAGTACTAATTAATTGAAAGTAGGAGAGTAAAGGTCTGATGTTGCTTGTATGCATATCAGGCCTTTTATAGTATAGAGATGAAAATTGACATCGTTGAGTTAAAATTACACAAATTATGTGAAGTTGAAATTCCTGGAAATGATAAGTATATTTATGGAATTGAACAAGCTGCGAAGATTTTTGAAGAATTAATTGGTGGCAATAATATTGAGTATGTTGGGATGCTATGTATGGATAATACAAACAAGCTTGTAAATTATTCAATTGTATCAATTGGAAATTTAGCGAATGTGATTGTTCCAGTAGCGCAGATAATAAAAACAGCATTATTGAGTAATGCTTCTAAGATTATCATTGGACATAATCATCCTAGTACAGTTTTAAAAATAACAAATTCAGATATAAATATGACTAAGAAAATAGGCTTTATTGCTAAAAATTTTGAAATTGAATTAATTGATTCAATTATTGTTAATGCAAATGAAGCAATATCAATTAGGGAATATGTAGGAGAGAAATATGATAAACGATAATGCTGTTTATAAGATAAAAGATTCAGTAGATCTTTTTTTGAGCAATGAGAAGTATATATTAGCTTATTTTATGAATACGAGACAAAGAAAGAGTTTTAAAGTTAATGAAGAGACTGTTCATTTGTTAGAATGTATAGACGGAACTAAAAGTTTAGCTGAAATTAAGGAGGTAATGCGGAAAAAATATGATGTTCTTCCGTTATATGTTACTAATATTATAAAAGCAATGGTAAAGGAACGAATTATTACAGAAATAAATAAAAACAATAATATTTTATTAGAAGACGAAATACAGAGATATTCAAGACAAATCAATTATTTTGCCGAATTCTTAGATAGTGAAGAAAAGGGTATAGCGGCTCAAAGGAAGCTAATGGATTCAACAGTTATCATATTTGGAATTGGCGCTGTAGGTGGTGATATAGCTATTGAGCTTGCGATGGCAGGTATAGGCAAAATTATATTATATGACTTTGACCAGGTAGAAGTCTCGGATGCATGTAGACATATGTATTTCAAAGAAAAATATATAAATAAAAACAAAACTAGTGTACTAAAAGAAGAATTGCAAAGAATTAATAAAAATATAAAAGTAGAAGTATTACAGGAAAGTATGAAACCTGATACTAATATTGAAGATATTATAAAATCTGTGGATTTTGCAGTAAATACAATGGATGAACCATATATAGGCTATACAGCATCAAAAATTTCTAGAGTATGTATAAAATATAATATCGCGCATTATATTGCTGGTGGCTTTGATGCTCATTTAGCTAGTACAGGAGAATTAATAATACCGTATATTACTCCGTGTGTTGAATGTTATGCAAAGCATTTCAAGAAAACTCTAAAAGATTGGAACCCCAAAAAACATCCAGTGCGAACCAGGTATAAAGAAATTGGTGGTTTAGCAAGTATGTCATTATTTTCAACCTCATACGCATGTATAGAGATTATTAAATATATGGCTGGATTAATACCTATGGAAAAGAGTTTTAAAATACGTGGGGAATTTCTGTTTACAGATATGAGTTTAACTTATTTGGATGTTGAAAAAAATATAGATTGTCCAATTTGTGGAGGTGGATTGAAATATGAATCCTAAACTAAACGCTACTGTTTCTGTTGTAAAAATATCTGAAAATATATTGGAATTTTTTAAAACTAATACTCGCCAACAAGTTCACATTCGTGTCAAAGATGATACTATTATGAATATCGTTTGTGCTTTAGATGGTAGTAAAAATGTTGATGCTTTATCATTGGAATATGGTGTGAAAAAAGATGATTTAATAGCTTTATTAGGTTACTTAAGAAAAAAAGGAATTCTGGATAATATTGGCAACAAGGATGAATTTGATAATTATGATAGATTTAGAAGGTGTATACATTTTATAGCAGAATATTCCGTTTCGCATGAAGATTTATTAGAAATGTGGAATAATATTTCTAAATCAACAGTGTTAATCGTTGGATTAGGTGCAGTTGGTAGTTGGGTAGCTGCCAATTTAGTTCAATCTGGAATAAAAAAAATTATTTTGATGGATGCTGATGTAGTAGAGGTTTCAAACCTCCATAGACAATTCGGCTATAGTGAAGAAGATATTGGGAAAAAGAAAGTTGATGTTTTAGCAGATAGATTACACCAATACAATCCGGCATTAGAAGTTGTAAAAATAGAATCGTATTTAGATGAGTTTAATTTATATAAGTTTGACGATATAGATATAGATTTGATTATTAACTGTGCAGATAAACCCAATGTGGATACAACTTCCTTATGGATTGGAGAATATGGAATGAAGAGAAATATTCCTCATATTATAGGAGGGGGATACAACTTTCACTTATCTCTAATTGGACAAACTGTAATACCTGGGAAAACAGCTTGTGTAAATTGTTTCAGAAAACAATTAGAGGAAGAGAATAAAATAGATCCTAAAAAGGTAAAAAAATTAGCTGTAAAGAATAGAAAGGTTGGAAGTTTTGGACCTATGTGTTCTTTGATTGCTAGTATGATAGGAATGGAAGCTATTAAGATTTTAAGTAAGAAAATTACACCAGCAAATACTAATAGACGTGGGGAGTTTGATATATATACAATGAAGTTACAGTATAAAACTTATAAACAAAGAAGGGATTGTGAATGGTGTGGAGAAAATGGAAAGTATTATAGTCCATCATGCTAATGAGAACAATTTAAAAAATATAGATGTAGTAATACCGTTGAATGCTTTTAGCTGTATTATAGGTCCATCTGGATGTGGAAAATCTTCTTTAGTTTACGATACTGTTTATGCGGAGAGTCAAAGGAATTTCTTGGAGAGTATGTCTGGAAATATTTATGGACAAAAATTAATGGATAAGCCAAAAGTAGGAGAAATACGGAACCTTAGACCTGCACTTAAAGTATCTCAGCAGTATTACAACGTAAATCCACGCTCAACAATAGGTACTACAACAGATATATCATATTATTTAAGAACGTTGTATGCGTTATTCGCAAAAGCAGTCTATAATCTAAATGTAAATGCTAACTACTTTTCTTTTAATAATCCAACGAGTTGCTGTATACATTGTAAAGGATTAGGTGAAGAATATATTGTGTCCGAAGATCGGCTTATACCAGATAAAAATAGAACATTAGAAAACGGAGGGATTATTTACTATAAGGGAGCCAAAACATCACAGAATTATAAATATTTAGAAGCTCTTTGTGAACATTTTGCAATAGACATGTCTAAAAAAATATTGGATTTATCAATGGAAGAAAAAGAGATACTGTTATATAGAAATAAACCTCTTGGATTCTCCATAAAATTCAAGACTCCTAAAGGTAGAATTAAACAAAAATTAATAACAGAAAGAGGTGCAATGGTTGAATTAGGAGAATTATTAAAGGATATTGATATTCCGTCTACTTTTGCAAGTATTTCGAAGTATTTAGTTAAAACAAAATGTGCTTACTGTGGTGGAAATAGGTTAAAAGCAAACATTTTGGATATTCAGATTGTTGATAAAAATATTTCAGAAGTAGAAAAATTATCTTTTGAAGAATTAGTAGAGTGGCTAGATAAGGTTGAGCGAAATATACATAATTTGCATAGCAAGGAATTGATAGGACAACTTATTTTTGATATTAAAAGACGTGTAAAAAATCTAATAGACTTAAAATTAGAATATTTAGCATTGGAAAGAAAAATCCCTAGTCTTTCCGGTGGTGAAATACAAAGAGTACGTCTCGCAAATCAGTTGTCTTGTTCTTTGGCGGGATTGTTATATATTTTGGATGAACCATGTAAAGGATTGCATTATAGGGATATTGATTCTATTGTAAGGGTGACAAGGGCATTAGTTGAAAAGGGAAATACGGTTATTGCTATTGAGCACAATAAACAGTATATAGCGCAAGCAGATAAAATCATTGAATTAGGACCAGTAGGAGGTCCTGATGGCGGTTATCTCATTGAAGATTCTAAAAGAAAAACTAATTACGCATATGAGATCGAATTTAAAGAAAATACTAATATAGATAAATTAATATGCATAGATGGGATAAATCATCATAATTTAAAGGGTGTGAATCTTCAGATACCATATGGAAAAGTAACTTGCATTTCTGGGGTGTCTGGTTCAGGAAAAAGCACTTTAGCTAGAGTTGTAGCAGATTGTTGCGAAAAGAGATATCCAATAAATTGTAAAAAAGTAAGTAATATAGCTAAAATAAAAAAAGTATTATATGTAAATCAACAGCCCATTGGAAAAACACCAAGGTCAACAGTAATTTCGTATCTGGGAATATATGATAGTATACGTTTTTTGTTTGCAAGTACAGAGAAAGCTAAAGCAATGGGACTATCTCCATCAGATTTTAGTATGAATGTTTCTGGGGGAAGATGCGATAATTGTCAAGGTACGGGTAAGGAAAAAATAGAATTAACATATTTACCAGATTCATATATAATATGTCCTGAATGTCAAGGAAAAAGATTTCATGAGGATGTATTGAAAGTAAAATACAAAGGGTTGAATATAAGTGATCTTTTAGATAGATCAATTGGTGAAATCAAAGATTTATTTGATGATATTGAAAGTATAAAGTCAGTTTTACAATGTATGGTCGATATAGGTCTAGATTATATATCATTAGGGCAAATGTCGATGAACTTGTCTGGGGGTGAGGCACAAAGAATTAAATTAGCAAAATATTTGGGAGTAAAAACAAAAGGTGAAAATCTATATATTTTAGATGAGCCAACAGCTGGACTTAATGGTAAAGATATCAAATTATTAGAGAATATCTTACTAAAATTAAATCAATCAAATGATACGATATTAATCATTGAACATAATATAGAGTTTATTTCTCATGTAGCGGATTATTTAGTAGATTTAGGTAGAAAAGCAGGAAACAAGGGAGGAAAAACTTTAATTCAAGGAAACCCGATAGATGTTATTCAAAATAGTGAGTCATCATGGTTTGATATATTAAATTGATAAATATTGTACAAAAGAATACTAAAAATTACTGGATGGGAGGATTATCATGTTTGTAACTGCTGATGTTAAAAAAAGCGCAATTAAGCGTTGTGCATTCTGCAAGTATTGGAATGATCCGGCGAATAGGTGTATTCGTCCCAAGTTTGCCAATGTCGGCTTGTGGGAGTATGACAATAGTGCAGAGGCGGTATGTCTGAAGAAGGGCATGAAGTATAAGGCGTTCAATTCCTGTCAGGATTATGAGTGCAAAATTTCTTGATAGCTGGTAAAGCAACTACATTAAATTAAGAAGCAGGGCTGCCACGTAAGTGGTGGCCTTCAGGTGCCTGTATTATATGCTGAGTGTGCCGGTTTTGCATAGACTTTGCACCACTTTTTTCAGCCCTTTTGCTAAAAAATCAGTGGCTCGAAAATTTTAATATAATATAAATAAAAATCTCTTAAAATAGCTGTAAATGCCATAAAATAAAGGATTAGAACCCTTACGAAGACTTTACTTACAGGGATACATATTATGGTTAATGGCGCAGTTTTTCTTTTTGCTCCAAAAGTAGTGGTTCAAGTGGTGCAAGTGGCGCAGAATAAGAAAAGCAAAAATCTCAAAACTTCTTGACAGATCTGATGTTTTGTCGTATACTAATAGTAGCGCAAAAAAACGCTACTATAATTCAACCATATAAGAATTATAAGATGTCATTAAGGGAAAAATCTAAGATTGTGTGTACTAGTAGTGTGTATGCTATTAGTGTACCCAAAAATTGATTCCCATAATGGCTTTTTTTATTGCCTTTTTCTAGCCTATTTAAGTGTTTTAAAGAAAGGATGATTCTTATATGGCAAATTATTGTTACACAAATTTATACGTCTATGGTCCTCAAGAGGAGCTGGCAAACCTCTTTAAAAAGCTCAAGCGCTGGACGCGCAAGGATGAGCGTAAACCGAAAACTGCCTTTGGCTGCGGCTGGCTCAGCTTCATCGCTGAGGGCGCCGGCATCCAGGCCTTTGAACTCCGCGCTGGCGTTGAAAAAATCCAGTTCGACGGCAAAGGACAGCTCTTTATCAAGTATATATCTGCAGACGGCCCGCAGCCCGCTTTCTGGGAGGCGTTGGTGCGTAAGTTCGCACCGCGCAGCTGGTCCTGCTACCTGGCGGAGGAATCCTGCACAGGCTTGTACCTTACCAATGATAAATTGAAGCGGAAAATTACCGCTGATTACGCCATCCCCGGACGTTGCGCCGACGGCTCCTACACCTCGTCGCTTGTTCGTCGCAGCACCTTCTACACAGAAGGAGCTATGCGCGAGCTGCTCGTCAGCAAGTACGGTACCGGCAAGGCCATGGCCGAGCTCCTGGAGCTGGCCAAAAAGGATAACCTTCCTGTCTACAAGGTGAAACGCGTCGACTAAGACGCAGGGCTGCCACGCAAGTGGCGGCCTTTTTATATTTGGCAAACTATTTGGCAATACTGCTTGCGTAAATTCCTCTAAACGCCGTATAATAAATGAGAGTTTGAAAATCAGAGGTTTATATGAAGAAAAAATATCTATATTTACTTTTGCGCGTGCTGGTCTATCTGCTGGTGCTGGGGGCAATTTTGTATAGCCTGTACGAATCGCCGTATAACCCGCATCCACATAGTGCTGAGGATATCCGCCGCTGGGTGGTGGGCTTTGGCGTGTGGGCACCGCTTATTTATGTGGCGGTGTATACCATTCGTCCGCTGCTTTTATTCCCGACGCTGCTTTTGAACCTGAGCGCAGGCGTGCTGTTCGGTCCCTGGTGGGGCATCTTATTCCTGCTTTTGGGTGGCTTTGGCTGTGCAAGCTTTTGCTATCTGTTGGGGCGCTTTGGCGGCGGCAATTGGCTGCTGCGTAATTTTGGCGGCAGCTGGGGTGAACGTCTGACGCATTATCTTGTTGGCGACGGCAGCTTTAAGAAGATGATTGTTTTGCGTACAGTGCCGATTTTTCCTTATGATCCGGTGAGCATTATTACCGGCAGCGTGCGTTTACCGTTCAAGATTTATGCGGCAGCAACAGTTCTCGGCATGCTTCCGGGGGCAATTGCTTATAACTTTCTGGCAGATGCTTTCGGTACGACACGCTTTTATGCGGCGCTGGCGGTAACGCTGCTGGCTTTTGGTATACCGCTCATTTGGTGGCAGAAGAATTCTGCGGCTCAGGCATTGGGCAGCTTGAAAAATTTTGGTAAAGGCAGTGATGATAATGGCAAAGAATACAGAGATTGAATTGAAGCTTTTGCTCAGCAGAGAAGGCTTGGAGAAAATGCTGCAGCTGGATTTCATGCAGCAGGCTATGCGCCCCGGCAGCTACAAAAAACGCCGTCTGGTAAGCACCTATTATGATACAGAGGATATGGCGCTGACGCAGCATGGTATTGCTTACCGTGTGCGCGATAAGGGCGATGGCAGCATTGAGGCGACAGTAAAGACTTCTAAGCAGAGCAAGGATGGCTTGAGCGAGCGTCTGGAGCTGAACCTGCCGCTGCAGGAGTTCAAGCCAGAGCTGAATGGCTTTGCAGCGCTTGGACTGGGCTACGAGCTTAGCGAGCTTGCTCCGGCCGGTGTACATGCCTTGTTTACGGTTGACGTAGAGCGTATAACCTATATTCTGGATTATGACGGCGCTGTTATTGAGCTGGCAATTGATAAGGGTGCAATTCATTGCGGTGAGCAAAGCGACAGCATTGATGAGGTCGAATTTGAGCTTATGAGCGGCACTGTAGACGCGCTGTTGGAGCTTAAGGACAAAATAGCGTCACAGGTGGAGCTGCGTGCGGAGGAACGCAGCAAGTTTGCACGTGGCCTGGCACTTTTGCAATGATAGAGAGAGCTTTTGGTTTTGTAAGAAAAAAGTAAAAAAATTTAGGAAAAGCTGTTGACAAACTGGCTTAAATCCTGTATAATTCTTTTTGTCGCAAACGGATGGGTTCCCGAGTGGTTAAAGGGAGCAGACTGTAAATCTGCCGCGTTTCGCT
>OGYX01001000.1_pt1 | contig 21234 bp, 14 predicted proteins | sample 1576601 | NCBI WGS metagenome assembly OGYX01 (sample SAMEA3541561, study PRJEB24748) | human gut metagenome | biome: human gut; feature: human-associated habitat; material: faeces | place: China | collected 2012 | reverse complement strand
CCCGCTGGCAGTCTGTCCGTTCTGTTTTTTGGGGGTGTGAGGTGTGGTGGTCTGACGGGAGGGGGGAGCCATCAGCGCTGCGCTGGATGGCTGCAGGGGCTGAGTTTTCTTGTGGTGTGTTGGGAGATGGTGTGGCATCGGCGCTGCGCTGGATGTGGGTGGGGGTGAGTTTTTTTGCGGTTTGTCGTGAGGGGATTGGGGATAGAGGCTGTTTTGGATAGGGTGTGGTGTTTTTGTGTAATATTTAAATTTATTTTTGGAGTATTTTGGATTATAATTATGGAAAAAGATGGTTGGCCTGATTGGTTGACTGATTGACTGATTGATTGATATCCGGAGTTTTGGTGACTGTTTTGTGGGACTTGAGAGATGAGCTTCGGATGTGTGTTGATGAGGGATGTGTGATGGGCTTCGGATGTGTGTTGATGAGGGATGTGTGATGGGCTTCGGAGGTTTGTGTTGGTCTGGTTTTGAGGGTGGTCTTTTTGGGGGCTGCCTGGGTTTTGGAAGGGGAGTGGGTTGTTTGTGTGATTATATGGTTTTGCCGCTTTTGAATTCGTCTTTTGAGCCTGGGAGGGCTCGGGAGGTTGTTGAGGGGTTTGTGGATGTGGATTTGAGGAATATTGCGCGGGCTGAGCTTTTTTATTTTACGGGGCGGGCTGAGGAGTGTTGTGAGATCACGAGGGGGTATCTGTCCAGCAGGGTTATTGAGCTGCGGCTTTCGGCGTGTATTTTGTATGGGTATTCTAATCTGACGCTGGGGAATGTGGCGGCGGCTAAGCGGGGGATGGAGGGAATCCAGTCCTGTTTGAAGCTGGCTATGAAGAAAAAGGTTCCTGCGGATGTTTATGCGTCCTGTCTTCTGGCGGGGTATGTGGGGGCGGTTTTGCTTCATCTGCCTACGGATGGGATGCCTGCTTTTGGGGAGTACAGCAGGATGCTTCCTGAGGGGCTGAGGCTTTTTGCCACGTATGTGATGGCTCATCATACTTATCTTAACGGGGAGATATGGAGTGCTTATGGGATGGGTAAGGCTGCTTTGTTTATGGCGGAGAGGCCGTATCCGATCAGTATGACGTATATCCACTGTATGATGGCGGTGTGTGCGATAAACCGAAAGCATAAGCAGGAGGCGCAGGAGGAGATGCTCCGGAGCTGGGAGCTGGCGAAGATGGATGGGTTTCTGGAGCCTTTTATTGAGCATCATGGGCTTTTGCGGGGGCTGGTCGAGGCTTGTATCCGGAATCGGGATCCGGAGGCGTATCAGCGTATCACGAAAGGGGTGATTTCTTTCAGCAGGGGCTGGATGGCGCTTCATAATCCGGAAAACCGGAGAAAGGTTACGGGGGAGCTGTCGACGATGGAGTTTTCTATTGCCATGCTGGCAAGTGGGGGATGGAGCAATAAGGAGATAGGAGAGCATTTGGGGATTTCCATTAATACTGTCAAGCATTACCTTACGGATATCTTTTGCAAGCTGAATGTCAAGAAGCGGGATGAGCTGAAGAAATTCATGTTAAAATAGTGACAGAGGCACTTTTTTATGAAAAAAAGTGCCTTACAAAACAACTATTAGTGTTGTATAATAAATACCACGAATAGTCAGATTTTATTGAAAAATCAGGCGAAAAGAACCAGTGAACGAGTAAGTTAAGAAGGAGGAGTTGAAGGCTGATTTTCGATAGCATCTGATAATGTCAGTATCCTTACCAAAAATGTCTGGTATATTGACACTACAATCACATAAGGGTAAAATATTGTAAAGGTGTAACCTGTTTACTCACCGGCTAAAAACATGAAGCTTTTTTAAGAGAAAGGAATATAAACAGAAGTAAAGTAATAAGAAATACAGTACACGTTAATGCACACACAGGAAAGCGGGAAAGGTATGAAGAAATTAAGGAATAATAAGATCAGAAAACTCCTGGCATTTATGGTGGCTTTGGCGTTGATGGTATCCTGTATGCCGAGTGCATATACGATCTCCGCGAGTGAGGCGTTCGGAGATGGAACGGAGGATATATTTACAGATGGCGAATTTACATCTGAACCAGCGGCCGAAGAATCGACACCGGATGTAAGCAGCGCTGACCAGGAGGAAACGGAACAGGCGCAGCAATCGACGCTTACATATGAAAATGATTCTGTTAAAGTAACAGCAGAGGCACTGGAGGACGGAGCTCTTCCGCAGAATACAGCATTGAAGGCTGACGGCGTAAACGAGAATTCATCCGTATCTTATGATACAGTTTCTCAGAAGCTTTCAGCAGCAGCTACAGACAAGGGCAGCAGCCTGAGAGGTTTTTTTGCGTATGATGTGTATTTTGCTGATGGCGACGGAAACAGAGTCGAGCCGAACGGCAGAGTCAGAGTAACATTTGAGTACAAGACACCGGCAGCACCGGAGCGTACCGATGCAGCCAGCACGAGTGTAACCGTTGAGAAGCTTCATTATAACAGCAGTACCGGTGATACTGATGTTAACACCTTACAGGCCAACGAGGATCTGAAGGTTCTGAATGTCAACGAGGGCAAACAGATCCAGACACTTCAGGTTGAGACTGGCAACGCAGCTGTTTTTGCCGTTATGTGGGATTCTCCTGAGACAGCAGATGTCGAGGCAGAAGCTGTTTCTGGTAATGGGGACGAGGTGTCTATCGCATCAGAGGAGCTTACGGACGGAATGGATATTTCGGACGAGCCTGAGCAGGATGCAGATGAGACACCGGCAGCAGAGAATCCGGAGGTAACTCCTGAGGCAGAGCCTTCTGAGGCTCCGGCGGAGAATCCGGATGCTGAACCTACCGAAGCGCCGGCAGAGGATCCGGATGTGGTGGAAGAACCGGCAGAGGATATTGCGAGCCCGGAGGATGTTCCGGCAGCAGATGAGAATGGTGAGACAAGCCTGATCGAGGTTCTGGGAGACGATACGAATCTTCGTGTCAGTCCATCTGTCGAGGCAGAGGCTCTGGCAACTGTAAACGCAGGAACACAGCTCACACTTCTGGATACCGTAACAGCAGAGGACGGAGCAACCTGGTACAAGGTTTCCTGGGAAGGAACCGAGGCTTACATAAGAAGTGATATGGCACAGGTTGTTGACAGCAGTGATGAGGCAGAAGAAGTCGAGGATGTGCAGGAAGAAGAAATTCAGCCTGAGATCACCAGATATGATTACACGAGTGACGAAGTCAATGTAAAAGTCACCCTTACCGATCCGGCAGACCTTCCGGACAATGCAGAGCTTTCCGTAACACCGGTAGAGCTCAGCCAGGAAGCCGAAGACCAGATCACCGAAGAAGCGATTAAAGAAAAGAAAGCCATCGAGAAGATTCACTCCTATGATATCAAATTCCTGGTAGACGGCGAAGAGATTCAGCCAGGTAATACGGTAAAAGTATCAGTGACTCTCAACGATGAGAAAAAGATCAAAGACGCAGACGTATACCATGTAGACGCAGAAGACAATGTTGAGAACATGGACGGAAGCGTTGATAAGAATGGTAATGTTGAGTTTGAAACTACGCATTTTTCTACGTATGTAATTGTGCAGAGAGGTGGAAAAAATGTTAAAGTAACAATTCAGCATCTGGATAATACGACTGGTAAGGAGATTTATTCAGCTGATGAGAGAACAATCTTAGTTGGCGGAAAGATAAATGATTATACCAAGGCGCAGAACTGGGAAGTTTCAAAAGTAAAAGTAAATGATGTTGTAGTTACGAATCACGAAAAGATTGAAGTTGCACAGGATAGTACGATAAAAGTGTATTATACACCAAAGCGTAATGATAACTTCCAGGGACCGACATCTTTTTATGATTATACAGTTAAGGCTGGTTATGAAAATGGGACATATTATTCATTTAATATGTTAGGAGAGGCTGCAAAAGATAATAATCAGAAAATAACATCAGGTACAATGGATCAAAATTATGATCCTTATAAATATAATTTTGGAGTTAGTTCTGGTTATAAAGAAAACGGAGAAAAAGTTGAAGACACTGTAAATGTAAATGGATATGATTCAAATGTCAGATGGACAGAAGGATTATTAAAAGAGGTAGCGAAAGATGGAACAGTAAAATTTAATTACCCCGAGCCAGGATTTTTTGTAGATAAAGATGAAAAAGTCAACATTAATGGTACTGAAACTTATTTAAGAAAAGTCATTAAGGATTATAAAGTAGTTTTTGATCAGAACGGAGACTCTTATAAACTTACAAAAGTAATTGATCAGAATGGAAATCAGCTTGCAACAGCAGGAAATGATTTCTTCCCTTTGGACGGAGTATCCAGTAGTGAAGAGAAGGAGAAGGCTCACAATTACTTTTTTGGAATGAGATATGATGTAACTTTTAAAATTGGAGATTACGTAGGTCCATTAGATTATACATTTACAGGTGATGATGATTTATGGGTTGTTTTGGATGGAGAGAAAATTGTAATCGATTTAGGTGGAATTCATCAGGCAGCTACAAAGAAAGTAAATCTAAGGAAGTGGGTTGAAGATGATGATAAAGAAAAAGAGCATACTCTGACTATTCTGTATATGGAACGAGGTGCGGGTGCTTCAAACTGCCAGATGGAATTTACCCTTCCTTCCGCGCGTATTTCTGAAGTTACGAATGTACCTACAACAGATCTTGTATTAAAAAAAGTAAATAAGGATCAGAAAGCGTTAAGTGGTGCTCGATTTACTCTTGTAAATTCAGCAACTCAAGAATCACAGGTTGCTACATCCGTAGATAGAACAGGACTTGTTAATTTTACAAGGTTAAGACCTGGAACATATACATTAACAGAAGACGTTGCACCTGATGGCTATGAAGCATCACATGAATCTTGGATTGTAAAGGTTACGTTATCTGATGATAATAAAGCAGTGGCAACTCTTTATAAAGCAGATGGCGAGACAAAGATAGAAAAAGAAAGTGATTCATTGTATCATATTATGAATTACACACAGGAGGAGATTATTGAAGCCAGTATGGATTACAGTAAGACTGCAACTGTAAACGACTGGGATAAGAGAACTTATGACATCAATATTACGGCTGCTTCTACAAGTACAAGTACAATAACTACTACTGAAAAAGCAGTAGCGGATATTATGTTGGTATTGGATGTATCTGGTTCTATGGATGAAATAATAGAAACTACAGAAAGTTATGAGCCCGTTGGTTACAATACTTCTGCTGTAAGGAAGAAGTTGGATAAAGATAAAACTTATTATGTGGAAGTGAATGGTTCTCATCAAACCATGAGTTATAAACGGAATATTCCATATTCTTGGGAGAAAGAATGGTATATTGGAAGTACCAAGGCTTCAAATTGTCCTGATACTTATAAGATTTATACAAAAAAAACTGTATCAATGACAAGATTAGACGCTTTAAAAAATTCTGTAGATCAGTTTATCACAGATACAGCGTCAAAGTCACCAAAGAGTAAAATAGGAATTACAGCATTCAGCAGTACTCATGAGAAACAGGTAAATAACGGATCAACAAAAGAGCTGGTTTCTGCTGGAGATAATAAGGATGATTTAATAGCATTTGCTGATGCATTAAAAGCTGGTGGTGGTACAAAACCTGCGATTGGCTTAAATAAAGCAAAAGAGTTATTGGACAAGGCAAAAGATAATAAACCTAAATATGTGATTCTTTTTACAGATGGAGCACCTACAGGAGACAATACAGCGCCAAGTGGACAGAGTCCAGCATGGGATACAGATACGGTAGATAAGGCAAATACAGCTGCGCAGGAGTTAAAAGATGCTGGTTATACCGTTTATACAATTGGATTTGCACTTGATTCCAGAGCACAGGCATTTCTTGCTGGTGGAACACATAGCAATACTACTTATCCAGGAATTGCATCTCCAAACTGTGCATTTAATGCTGAAAACGCAACGGAGCTGGGAGACATATTCAAAGATATTCAGAATACGATTACTCAGGACATTTCCATTACAGGAGCAACAATCACGGATATTATTGATCCGAGCTTTGAACTTCTGAAAGATGATGGAACGTTATATACACAGGATGACTTGAATAATGGTGTTAAAGTAAATGATGGTACGGTATCTCTGGTAAATGGAAATTATCAGATCCAGTGGACAGATCAGACAATACCGAACAAGAAAAATGGCGAATGGAACAAAACAATTAAAGTAAAAGCCAAAGACAATTTCGTTGGTGGAAACAATGTCACAACCAACGTATCTCCGGGATCCAAGATTTCTACAGGATATGGCGATGTTGAGTTGCCACAGCCGACAGTTAATGTTAAAGTTAACTTAGTAGTCAAGGACAAAGACGTTTGGATATACAAAGGTGATACAGTACCGACGAATGATGAGATTCTGAACCAGCTATTTAGTGAATCAGAGACATCTTATTCAAAAGGTACAATAAGTGCCGCCGATGCGGAAGGCCATATTACTTTGCAGTGGTTCAAGAAAGATAAAGCTGGAAATCGAACCGATATCAGTAAAGAGCATATGGCAACAACACCGGATGATGATACAGAGTATTATCTGGAAGTAACTTATAATCCAAATGAGACATCAACGGATGAGAGTAAAACGAATACTAATCAATATGTCGTAGGAAATGCTGAGAAGGCTTATAATCCAGATAATAGAAACAATCCATATGGTATTTATAAGATTCATGTCATCAAAGGTCAGATTCAGATCACAAAGAATGTAACGGAAGCATCTGACACAGGTAGAACGTTTACATTTAATGTGAATGCGAAGAATGGTCAGAATGTTTCAGACAGCCAGGTAAGTGTAACAGTTAAGGCCAATGAAACAAGCGGAACAGTTACGCTGCCGGATCTTTCAAGAGGAGAGTATACGGTAACAGAAGACAATGCAGATGGATATTTCATTCAGGCATTCGATATTGTTACAGGTGATGGCCAGACAGATTGTGAAAACTTTAAATCAGATGCAGATAAATCACTTAAGTTTACACTTGGTAATGATGTAAACAAAGCAAATGTTATTACAACAGATTACACGTATACATCTGGTGGTGTAAAAGGTGTTGCATCTTACACAAACGAAGCAGTAATCAGTCTGGATCTGAAGAAAACAGATACAGAAAACAATTTTTTAACAGGTGCTAAATTCAAATTAGAGATGAAAGATGGTAACAGCTGGAAATCTCTTGAGAATAACATAGAAGTAAAGAATGATACTTCAGAGATTGAACTGAATAATCTGAAGGCAGGTATCTACAAGCTGACAGAGACAACTGCTCCAAAAGGATATTCATTATTAGGCAGCAGTATTTACTTCAAAGTCGCAACAGGAAATGTAACGCTTGTTGACGAAAATGGCAATCCGGCACAGGATAGTAATATGTGGTCACTGAATACGGAGAATAAAGTATTAACAATTAAAAATACAAAACTTTATTCCTTACCAAACTCCGGTGGTCCGGGAACCTATGGATTTACAATCAGTGGTGTAGCGATTCTTGCAACTGCACTCCTGTTGTTTATAAATAATAAACGAAGGGAGGAAGAAGCAAAGAGATCGTAACACATTAGTTGTAAATGGCCGATGAAGGGCGAAAAAGAAAAATGCAGAGAAAGAAAGGAGCAAACCTTATGAAAAATTTATTTAAGAAAATCAGTGCGATACTGATTGCAGCAATTATGGTGCTGGCTATGGCATCTACAGCATTTGCAGCTGATGCAGCAGCAACAACTGCAACGGGTAGTATTACCGTAACTGGTTTAACTGCAAATGATGGTACTACTTTGAAGGTTTATAAAGTAGTTGGTTTTGATGAAAATAGAAGTGACTGGACTATTGAGAGTTGGGCACAGGCTCATGCGATTAATACTAATCATATAGTTAGTATTGACTGGGCAGAGCTGGAAAAGATTGCGCCGGATACTCCTTATAGAACAATCGATGTTCCGACTGATGCAACATCATATAAAATTGATGGACTTGAAATTGGTGCGTACATGATTATTGCGACAGGTACTCATACAACATACAATGTTATGGGTGAGGCACCTTATGGTTATGATGCTGACAATTTAATCGTTCCAGCTGCAAAAACAATCAATGCTAAATCTTCAGATTATCAGCTTACCAAAACATTAGTTAATGGTGATCAGATATTCGTAGCAAAAGGTGAAGAAGTAAAATTCAATATTGATACTACATTCCCAAGTTATGCGCTTGATGCAGAAAATAGAGAGTTCTGGATCAAAGATACTCCAACAGGTATGAAAATTACAGAAATTAAAGTACTGGTAAATGGAGTTGAAGTAGGAGTTGATGATGCATATACATTAGATAAAGAATTAGCAACAACAGAAGCTGTGACTGTAAACTTCCAAGGTACTTATATTGGTGATGATAATAAGCATGCTGGACAGAGTGTACGTGTTGAAGTAACTGGTGTTATCACAGATGATACAAATTATACTAATAAAGCTGAAACAAATAAAGCTTCTAAAGACTCTAATGTAGAAGGAAAGTCTGGTTCTATCACAATTAATAAGACTGATGATTCAAAAGAGAAGAAGTCTTTGAAAGGCGCAACATTCCAGATTAAAAAACAGGGCCAGAATGATCCGATTCAGTTTGTAAAAATTAATACAGGTGTTTATACAATGTTTACGAAAGACACAGATATAACTGACAAAACTGTTGTAACAGATGTAGAAGCAACTGAAGGAACTGTTTTAGTAAAAGGTCTTGGCGCAGGAACTTATGTGATTACAGAGACAAAAGCACCAAAAGGATATAGTGTTAATACAAATATCGAGAATGTAACACTTAAAAAAGATAGTGCTGAAACTCAAAATGTAACTCTTTCTGTAACCGATACCAAACTCGGCGCTCTTCCATCCACAGGTGGCATGGGAACATACCTCTTCACTATCATCGGTGTTGTAGTTATGGCTGGCGCTGCTGGTGCTTTCTTCATCAGCCGCAGAAAAGGATCTGAGGAGTAATCGTTTGATTGCCGGATCGATTCAATTCAAAAATTATTTATAAGCAACGACAAAGCAAGTATTAAAACAGAATAGTTTCTGATTATTCTGTTGAAGAAATCATTACCGCCCGGCCCCTTCGGGGGCCGGATGGTAATACAACAGTATGGAGAAACCTATGAGAAAGAATAAGAAGAAAAATTATATTGGACTTGGTTTGCTGTTTCTGATAGGGTTGTCCATACTGCTGTATCCAATGGTCAGTGATGCCTGGAACCGGTACAGGGACAGCCTGCTGATCAGTAATTATAGCAGCAGTGTTTCTTCGGATGATAATTCGGAGAAGATTGACAGTATGTGGAAGGCAGCTCAGGAGTATAACGAACAGATCAAGCAGGAAAGTGTGCCGGATGCCTTTTCCGTGAGGGATGGCCAGACGGACAGTACATATGAGTCTCTTCTGAACCTGAATGGTGATGGAATGATGGGGTATGTGGAGATTCCTGTGATCGATGTGAGCATTCCAATCTATCATTACACGACAGATGAGTCTCTGGAGAAGGGTGCCGGTCATTTGTTCGGCAGCAGTCTTCCGGTTGGCGGCAAGAGTACCCATTGTATTTTGTCGGCACACAGAGGACTTCCAAGTGCGAAACTTTTTACAGATCTGAATCTTGTGGAAGAGGGAGATGTTTTTTACCTGCATGTGCTGGGTAAGACGCTTGCCTACGAAGTGGATCAGATTCTTACCGTTCTTCCGGAGCAGACAGAGTCTCTGGGTATCACGGATGGGGATGATTATGTAACGCTGGTTACGTGTACGCCTTATGCGGTGAATACGCACAGACTTCTGGTGAGGGGACACAGAGTTCCGATGAAGGCTGCGAAGGCGGTTCAGAAAGCAGAGAAGAAGGTTACCGGAATCACCAATCCGACGCTTCCGATGCTTGCTCTCTGTGTTGTGATCGGAATTGTGATCGCGGTGATCCTGGTTGCCGGTATCAATTCTGTTCAGAACAAAAAACGACGCAGGAAATGATTTATGGCTAAAAAGAAAAAAAAGAAAAAGAGTAATGTTGTCCTGAACATTTTTATCGCCCTGGTGTTTCTGGCGGGGGCGGGGGTGTTCCTTTATCCTACGATCAGTGATATGTGGAACCAGTACCGTAACGCACAGCTGGTCAGTAAGTACGAGGAAGCGGTAACAGAGCTTTCGGACAATGACTATGACAGGCTGTGGAAAGAGGCGAAGGAGTATAATGCCGAGCATCCGGTGAATGCCATTGTAGATGCTTTTGAGGAAGAGGATACTTATGAGCTGAGTCATCCTTATGACAGAGTCCTGGATCCTAACGGTGACGGACTGATGGGCAGTATCGAGATTCCAAAGATCAAAGCGAAGCTGGCTATTTATCACGGACTGAGCAAGACCGTGCTGGAAAAGGGTGTGGGCCACGTGGAGGGCACCAGTCTTCCTATCGGAGGCAAGAGCACCCATGCGGTTCTGGCGGCGCATCGAGGTCTTCCGAATGCGAAGCTTTTTACAGATCTGGATCAGATGGAAAAGGGAGATATTTTTATCCTGCATATTCTTGGCAAGAATCTGGCCTACAAGGTGGATCAGATCAAGACGGTGCTTCCGGATGAGACCAGTGACCTGGATATTGTTGAGGGTGAGGATCATGTGACACTGGTTACGTGTACGCCTTATGCGGTGAATACTCACAGACTTCTTGTTCGTGGTATTCGGACGAAGTATGTGGAGGAAGAAGTTACTAAGAATGACGAAACGATTCCGCAGAAGCTTGCGGTTGTGGATCCGAAGAGGGTTCTTGCCGGCGGTGCGGCAGCGCTTGTTATTCTGATTCTGCTGATTTACCTGATTGTCCGCCGCAAGGATAAAAAACGCAGAATGAAACAGCTTTCAGAAAGGAAAGAGGAGGCAGAGAGCGATGAAAAATAGAAGAAAGCAAGGGAAAATATTCCGGAGCCTTCTGGCTGTTCTGATGCTGACGGCTATGCTGGTCACGAGTGTTTTGCAGCCGGTTTTCGCCGGGGATTATGAAGCTGGAAAAACAGGTAATCTGACGTTGACGGTTCAGCAGGCGGATGAGGAGGGAAACCAGATTCCGCTGCCGGATGTAGGGCTGACGATCTACAAGGTTGGCAGTGTGAATTTTGATGGCAATGTGCATTTCGTGCTGGATGAGGCACTGGCTGCCGCAGCAATCGATTTTGATTCCATCACGACGGCTGATGGCTGGTATGAAGCGGCAGAGAAGCTGGCGGCTATGATCGTCAGCGGAAGCGTGGATGTGTGGGGTATGTCCAAGTCCTCTGATGCAGAGGGGAATATGACTTTCGCTGATCTGGCTGAGGGTATGTACCTGGTGGTGCAGACAGATGGAAACAGCAGTGTTATGGTTTCACCGATGCTGATCTCCGTTCCTTTTGCAGATCAGGAGCAGGGCTGGATGTACGATGTACAGGCTTATCCGAAGTCTGTAAGTAATCCGCAGAAGCATACACAGATCCAGGTTACGAAGAGGATCTATAATGTTGATGATAACGGGAATGTGATTCCTCTGGAAACGAAGGAGGATGTAACTTATAAGGTTGGCGTTTTTTCGGATCAGGAAGGTACGATCCCGTTCCGTGATGATTATTTACAGGATATCCATATCCAGAATGCTTCCAGTGGTACAGCTACATGGACGGATGTTCCGGATGGCACCTATTATGTATTTGAGCTGGATGAGGATGGAAATCTTCTTCAGCAGAATACGGAGATCAAGGTGGATGATCAGAATCTTTACTACTACAATGTAACGAAGCCGAATGGTGAGAGTGAAGAGAAGTCCAATCAGGTTGTGATCGGTGGAGATAGTGGTGCTGCTGAGGCAGCGGCTTATGTAAATAACTATTATACAAAGCTTCCCGATATATTCAGCCGTAACGGATATATCAACATTAAGAAGAATGTGATGATCGATGGTGTTGCTTCTACTGTGGATGATACGTTCTATGCAGGTTTGTTCTCCTCTGAGAGTAACGGTGAGCTGACGCTTAAGAAGGTAGTGACTCTGAAACAGAATGATAGTGTTCAGGTAATAGTGGATCTTCCAATGGATCAGGAGATCAACAGTGTTACTTATACTGTTCTGGAGACGGATAAGGATGGAAATCCGGTTGATGATGATACCTTTAAGTATACAGTTACCGGTCAGGGTGAGGTTACACTGAATAATGATAACCGATATACTGTAACAAAGGAGATCACCAACAGTCTTTCTTCCGAGCCGACACCGATTCCGACTGTTACACCTGGTGGAAATCATGGTGGAAATGATCGGATCACTCCGATCCCGAATAATGGTACAGCGGGCGGAACTGCTCCGAATGATACCAGCGGTACAGCAAGACGTTCTGTAAAGACCGGCGATGATACACCGATCGGCGTATGGGTTGGAATCCTTGCAGCAGCGATCATTGTTGGCGGCGGTGCAGCTTATGGAGTTAAGAGAAAGAAGAAAAAATAAATAACGGATCATTCTGAAGGATGATCGATGGAAGAACCGGGCGATGTGGAGGCCCGGTTCTTTTTTTGGAATATTTACGTATTGGGGATGAAAAAGTAACGGGTGATATTTTTTATCAAAAATTGCTCTTGACATTTTGGTATGATAAGTATATTGTATGTGTTGCAGTAAATTTCATAAAAGATAGCCTTTTATTCAGAGTGGTGGAGATACAAAGGATCTGTGAAGCCACGGCAACCCCGGAGAATCCAGGAAGGTGCCAACCTGAGCGAGCAATCGAACAATAAGAGGATTGTTTACAGAACTTAAACAGTCCGGATTGTACGGGCTGTTTTTTATGTGTATAACCGTTGTTTTATTACAAAAGGAGAAGATTATGGAGAAAATTTTATTTACGTCTGAATCTGTAACTGAGGGTCATCCTGACAAGGTCTGCGACTCTATTTCTGATGCGATCCTTGATGCTATGATGGCACAGGATCCGATGAGCCGTGTTGCCTGTGAGACTGCTACTACAACAGGTCTTGTACTTGTTATGGGTGAGATCACAACCAAGGCTAATGTTGATATCCAGAAGATCGTTCGTGATACTATCCGTGAGATCGGATATGACAATGCGGATTATGGCTTTGACGCAGATACCTGTGCGGTTATCACATCACTTGACAAGCAGTCCACAGATATCGCTATGGGTGTTGACAAGGCTCTTGAGCAGAAAGAGGACGATATGAATGAGGACGAACTGGATTCCATCGGTGCCGGTGACCAGGGTCTTCAGTTTGGTTATGCTTCCAATGAGACTGAGGAGTATATGCCATATGCCATCAACATGGCTCACAAGCTTGCTCAGCAGCTGACAAAGGTTCGTAAGGACGGCACTCTGAAATATTTAAGACCGGATGGAAAGACTCAGGTTACTGTTGAGTATGATGAGGTCGGCAAGCCGAAGAGAATCGATGCTGTCGTATGCTCTACACAGCATGATCCGGATGTTACTCAGGAGCAGATCCATGAGGACATTAAGAAGTATGTTTTTGATGCGATCATTCCGGCTGATATGGTTGATGCTGATACTAAGTATTTCATCAATCCGACAGGTCGTTTTGTTATCGGCGGACCTCACGGTGACAGTGGTCTGACAGGACGTAAGATCATCGTTGATACCTACGGCGGAACAGGACGTCACGGCGGCGGTGCTTTCTCCGGTAAGGACTGCACAAAGGTTGACCGTTCTGCTGCTTATGCTGCACGTTATGTTGCAAAGAACATTGTTGCAGCTGGTCTTGCTGACAAGTGTGAGATTCAGCTTTCCTATGCGATCGGTGTTGCTCATCCGACTTCTGTCAGTGTGAATACCTTCGGAACAGGTAAGCTTTCTGAGACTAAGCTTGTTGAGATCGTTCGTGAGAATTTTGATCTTCGTCCGGCTGGTATCATCAAGATGCTTGACCTTCGCCGTCCGATCTACAAGCAGACTGCTGCTTATGGTCATTTTGGCCGTACAGATGTTGATCTTCCATGGGAGCATCTGGACAAGGTTGATACTCTGAAGAAGTATCTTTGCAACAGCTACGAATAATCGTTTCAGAAGAATAAAGAGTGAAGCCCCCGGTAGTGTCAGTACCGGGGGCTTTTTTATAGAAAATTTAGAGATAGGGAATATAGTTTATGTTATAATACGTGTATGCGAATGTGTGAATTTATAAAGGACGGAGATACAGATGAAGTTAAAAACACGTATTATTGTGGGCTTCGTTGCGATCATCCTGCTGCCGCTGCTTCTTTTTTCCGCAAGTCTGTACGGGTTCAGCCAGACGCAGGCGAAGCATGTGCAGGAGAGCAGCAGCCAGGCTTCGGATTCCAGCCAGATGGTCTATGATATTTCTCTGGCGCAGTCTTCCAGCAGCCAGGTGAAGCTGATGGCCAAGGATATGATCCTGACCGCAACGATCATCCTTGTTTTTACTGCTTTGTCCGTGGGGCTGTGGATCTACAGGAGCATTGCGGTTCCGCTGGTGAAGCTTAAGAAGGCTACCAAGAACATCAAGGAGGGGAATCTGGATTTTGTGCTGGAGGTTGAGGGGAATGATGAATTTTCCCAGCTTTGCCAGGATTTTGAGGAGATGCGTAAGCGTCTGAAGGAGTCCACGGAAGAGAAGATCCTGATGGATAAGGAGAATAAGGAGCTGATCAGCAATATTTCCCATGATCTGAAGACGCCGATCACTGCGGTGAAGGGTTATGTGGAGGGGATCATGGATGGTGTGGCGGATACGCCGGAGAAGATGGACCGGTATGTGCGTACCATTTATAATAAGACCAATGAGATGGATCATCTGATCAATGAGCTGACTTTTTATTCCAAGATCGATACCAACCGTATTCCGTATACGTTCAGCAAGCTGAATGTGGAGGATTATTTTTCGGATTGTGCGGAGGAGCTTGGGCTTGAGATGGAGACCAGGGGGATCGAGCTTGTGTATGCCAATTATGTGGAGAAGGGTGTGCAGGTTATTGCGGATGGTGAGCAGATCCGCCGTGTGATCCATAATATTGTGAGTAATGCCATTAAGTATATGGAGAAGCCAAGGGGGATCATCCAGCTTCGGGTGAAGGATGTGGGTGATTTTATCCAGGTGGAGATCGAGGATAACGGCAAGGGTATTGCCGCCAAGGATCTGCCGTATATTTTTGACCGTTTTTACCGTACCGATGTTTCCCGGAATTCTTCCAAGGGAGGAAGCGGTATCGGACTTTCCATCGTAAAGAAGATCATGGAGGATCATGGTGGAAAGGTCTGGGCCACAAGCCGGCTGGGAATCGGAACGATCATGTATTTTGTTCTCAGAAAATATCAGGAGGTACCGATGAATGAGTAGGATTTTGATCATAGAGGATGAGGAAGCGATCGCAGATCTGGAGAAGGATTACCTGGAGCTTTCGGGTTTTGAGGTGGAGATCGAGAACCGTGGTGATACGGGGCTTGTACGTGCCATGAAGGAGGAGTTTGATCTGATCATCCTGGATCTGATGCTTCCGGAGGTGGATGGCTTCGATATCTGCCGGCAGGTCCGTGAGGAGAAGAATACGCCGATCATTATGGTTTCTGCCAAGAAGGATGATATCGATAAGATCCGCGGACTGGGTCTTGGTGCGGATGATTATATGACCAAGCCGTTCAGCCCAAGTGAGCTGGTTGCACGTGTGAAGGCGCATATGGAGCGTTATAACCGGCTGGTTGGTTCTAATGTGCATAAGAATGATGTGATCGAGATCCGTGGTATTAAGATCGATAAGACGGCCAGGCGTGTGTGGGTCAATGGTGAGGAGACGACGTTTACTACCAAGGAGTTTGATCTTTTGACCTTTCTGGCTGAGAATCCGAACAGGGTTTTTACAAAGGAGGAGCTTTTCCGGGAGATCTGGGATATGGAGTCTGTGGGTGATATCGCTACGGTTACGGTGCATATCAAGAAGATCCGTGAGAAGATCGAGTTTAATACGGCCAAGCCGCAGTATATTGAGACGATCTGGGGTGTGGGGTACCGGTTTAAGGTGTGAGCCTTCGGGGAAGGCTTCGGATGGGGCTGCTGCAGGTGTATGAGTGCAGATCGGAATGATGGAGTATGATCTGCCGGGTGCTTTTGAGAGGAGTGGAGATATGCCACTGTTGAGGGAAAGAATTTATACGATAGAGGATATTTATGCTTTGCCGGAGGGTGAAAGAGCGGAACTGATCGATGGACATATTTATTATATGGCGCCGCCGAATACGATGCATCAGAGGATTTCAAGTATCTTGTCCAGAAAGATAGGTAACTATATAGATTCTAACAAGGGGAAATGTGAGGTGTTTGCCGCACCGTTTGCGGTGTATCTGGATGAGAAGACGAATACTTATGTGGAACCGGATGTTTCTGTTATCTGTGATCCGGATAAGTTGGATGACAGGGGATGTAAGGGGGCTCCGGACTGGATCATCGAGATCGTTTCTCCGGCGAGCAGGCGTATGGATTATTATACCAAGCTGTTTAAATACAGGACTGCCGGTGTGAGAGAGTACTGGATCGTGGATCCTGTGAAGAAGCTGGTAATGGTGTATGATTTTGAAAATGAGGATACGGAGCAGTATACATTTCAGGATTCGATCAAAGTGGGAATCTATGAGGATCTGAGGATCGATTTTGCTGAGATGTGATAAAAATGGAGGGGAATATCGTATGGTGATAGCCCCTCCTTGTTTTTAAGATGAAAAGGACGAACTATGGAAGACAGATTATACAAGAAACTGGAAGCGTACGGTAAGAGTGATTTTTATCCGTTTCATATGCCGGGGCATAAGAGGAATCCGCTGGCTGTGGATGGGGATTTTCCGGTGGAGAGGGATATTACGGAGATTGACGGGTTTGATAACCTGCATCATGCTGAGGATATTTTGAAAAGGGCCCAGGAGGATGTCGCACGACTTTATGGTGTGCCGGAGAGTTTTTACAGTATTAATGGAAGCTCCGGGGCGATCCTGGCGGCGGTGTCTGCGGCTGTGGATAAGGGTGGACAGATTCTGGTGGCAAGGAACTGTCATAAGGCGGTTTACCATGCGATTTATCTGCGGGATCTGAGTGCTACGTATATTTATCCACATGAAGATCCGAAATTGGGGATAAACGGAGGGATTTCACCCGGCCGTGTGGAAATGTATCTGGCGGAAAATCCGGATATCCAGGCGGTGCTGATCACTTCGCCGACTTATGACGGGATCGTGTCGGATGTGGCGAGGATCGCGGAGATCGCGCATCGCTATGGTGTGCCGCTGATCGTGGATGAGGCTCACGGGGCGCATTTTAGGTTTTCGGATTATTTTCCGGTGTCTGCGGCGCAGCTTGGTGCGGATGTGGTGATCAACAGTGTGCATAAGACGCTGCCCTGCCTGACTCAGACGGGGGTGATCCATCTGTGCAGTGAGCGGGTGAGCCGGGAAAAACTGAAGCGTTTCCTGGGAATCTATCAGAGCAGCAGTCCTTCTTATATTCTTATGAGCAGCATTGATGCGTGCATGGATAAGCTGGAGCGTGAGGGGGATGAGATGTTCCGTGTGTTTACGGAGAATCTGGAAAAAGCACGCAGGCGTCTTTCCGAGTGTAAGTATATCCGGCTGGTGACGCCGCAGGCCTGTGAGTGCCAGAGAGTTTTTGATTTTGACAGATCCAAGATATTGCTTTCTACTGTGAACAGTTCGCTGAACGGTCGGGAGCTGCATCAGATCCTCCGGAGGGAGTTTCATCTGGAAATGGAGATGGAAGCGGAGAATTATGTGCTGGCGCTGGCGGCTGTGGGTGATACTGCGGAGGGCTTTGAGCGGCTTTGTGATGCTATTGAAGAGATCGACCGTCGTGAATCGTTAAAATACAGAGAAGAGGCTGTGGAGAGAGCGCCCTTGAAAAACGGAAAAATGAAGCAGGTCATGCGGATCTCCCAGGCTATGGATGCGGAGAGTGAGCGGTGTCCGCTGGATGAGTGTATCGGACGGACGTCCGGGGAGTTTGCGTATCTTTATCCGCCGGGGATCCCGCTGATCGTTCCGGGGGAACAGATTTCTGGACATTTCGTAAAAAATGTGAGAAGATACCTGGAACAGGGCTTTGAGGTCCAGGGCCTGAGCGACCAGACCAGTGAGACGGTGTGTGTTGTGAGAAATGAGTGAGGTGCGTGGCAGCAGACTGCTCTGTGTATTACGGAGCAGAGCGTGTATAGTAACGCATATGCAGCAGAGGAGACATATGGGAAAGATTTTTTACATTATGGGAAAAAGCTCTTCCGGTAAGGACAGTATTTACAGACAGCTGGAGGGGAATCAGGAGCTGGGGCTTAAGCGGCTTGTGATCTATACTACCCGTCCGATCCGGGATGGAGAGGTGAATGGGAGAGAATATTTTTTTGCAGATGAGAATAAACTGAAGGAGTTCCGAAGAAACGGGAAGCTGATCGAGGCGCGTACTTATCAGACGGTTTACGGGCCGTGGACATATTTTACTGCGGATGACGGGCAGGTGTCTGTGGGAAATGACAGCTATCTGGGGATCGGTACACTGGAGTCTTTTGTGAGGCTCCGGGAGTATTACGGTAATGAAGTGATGTGGCCGGTTTATATAGAGGTGGAAGACGGAGAACGTCTGGAGCGTGCGCTTGCCAGGGAGAAGACCCAGGAGGTGCCGAAGTACGAGGAGATGTGCAGGCGTTTTCTGGCAGACCAGAATGATTTTTCCGAGGAAAATATTCTTAAAGCAGGTATATGGAAGCGTTTTGAGAATCATAATCTGGATGAATGTGTGAAGGAGATCGTAAATTATATAAAATCTGTGCAATAAGGAAAAATAGTTTTTTTTATACAGAAGATTATGTTATAATTAGTTGAAAGATGTCCGCCGGGTATAACGGAGGGCACAAAAGGCAGAAAGAGGTGATTCTTATGGCAGGATTTCATGACATCATCGGCCATGACGATATAATCAGGCATTTGAAGAATGCGATAGAGACAGGGAAGGTATCCCACTCTTATATTTTTACAGGGGAACCGGGAGCCGGCAAGAAGCTTCTTGCGGGGACTTTTGCGGCAGCGCTGCAGTGTGAATCGGGAGAGTCTGAACCGTGTATGACTTGTGATTCCTGTAAGAAGGTGATCGGCAAGAATCATCCGGATATCATTACAGTAACTCATGAGAAGCCTGGAAGCATCAGCATTGACGAGGTGCGTGACCAGGTTGTGCGTGATGTGGATATCAAGCCGTACTGCAGTCCGTATAAGATCTATATCATTCCGGATGCGGAGATGATGACGGTGCAGGCGCAGAATGCCATTTTGAAAACTATCGAGGAACCGCCGGAATATGCGGTGATCATGCTGCTGACAAGCAATATCGACAGTCTTCTTCCTACGATCCGTTCCAGATGTGTGCGTCTGGATCTGAAGGTGGTGGATGACAGTCTTGTGAAGGAATATCTGATGGAGCATCTTCAGGTGCCGGATTATCAGGCTGAGATCGATGCGTCTTATGCGCAGGGCAGTATCGGCAAGGCGAAGGAGGCTGCGACTTCTCAGGAGTTTGCAGATATGACTGCCAATGCCCTGAAGATTTTGAAATATGCCAATTCCATGGAGGTTTATGAGCTGACAGAGGCGATCAAGACTTTGACTGCTGATAAGAATAATATCAATGATTATCTGGATATTTTCCAGTTCTGGTTCCGCGATGTTCTGATGTTTAAGGCAACAAGGGAAATTGACAACCTGGTTTTTAAACAGGAGATTAATTTTATCAGAGAGCAGGCCAGCGAGCGTTCTTATGAGAATATCGAAAAAATCCTTGAGGCACTGGAGAAGACGAAGGTGCGTCTCCGTGCCAATGTTAATCTCGAACTTGCCCTGGAGCTCCTGTTCCTGACAATTAGGGAGAAATAGAATGGAAAAGGTAGTTGGAGTCAGATTTCGTAACGTTGGTAAGATTTATTATTTTAATCCTAAGAATTACAAGGTGAAGGTCGGCGATCATGTGATCGTGGAGACTGCCCGTGGTGTGGAGTATGGCCGTGTTGTCCTGGAGCCGCGCAGCGTGAAGGAGGACGAGGTGGTCCATCCGCTGAAGGAGGTTCTCCGTGTTGCAACGAAGGAGGACGAGGACCATGAGGCTGAGAACCGCCGGAAGGAGAAAGAGGCTTTTAAGATCTGCAAGAAGAAGATCCGTGAGCATGGGCTTGAGATGAAGCTGATCGATGCGGAGTATACCTTTGATAATAACAAGGTGCTGTTTTATTTTACAGCGGATGGCCGTATTGATTTCCGGCAGCTGGTTAAGGATCTGGCGTCTGTGTTTAAGACCAGGATCGAGCTTCGTCAGATTGGTGTCCGTGATGAGACGAAGATCCTTGGCGGTATTGGTATTTGTGGAAGGACGCTTTGCTGTCATACGTATCTTTCGGAGTTTGCGCCGGTTTCCATCAAGATGGCGAAGGAGCAGAATCTTTCTCTGAACCAGACGAAGATTTCAGGTGTTTGTGGTCGTCTGATGTGCTGTCTGAAGAATGAGCAGGAGACTTATGAGGAGCTGAACCGGAATCTTCCGGGTATCGGTGATATTGTGACGACGCCGCAGGGTGTTTCGGGTACGGTCCAGAGTGTGAATGTTCTCCGGCAGATGGTTAAGATCGTGGTTGAGGTGAATGACGAGAAGGAGATCCAGGAGTTTCCGGTCCGTGATCTGAGGTTCCGCCCTAAGAGAAAAAAGGGTAAGGGTGGTGCCGGTTCTGCTGACCACGAGGAGAAAGAGGTTAAAAAGGGAGATTCGAAGCCGAATGAGAAGTGATCTGGTTTATTGCGGTGAGCGTGTGGATGATCTTCAGAATGGGTTGTTTGTGATCCAGGATCCGAAGAAGTTTTGCTTTGGGATGGATGCGGTTCTGTTGTCTGGCTTTGCCCGGGTGAAGAGGGGTGAGGTTGCTCTGGATATGGGGACCGGTACGGGGATCATTCCGATCTTGCTTTCTGATCGTACGGATGGGGAGCATTTCACGGGGCTGGAGATCCAGCATGAGTGTGCGGAGATGGCTGACCGTAGTGTGAGGTATAATGGTCTTGAGGACAGGGTTCGGATCGTTGAGGGTGATATCAGGGAGGCTGCCGGGATTTTTGGGGCGGCTTCTTTTGATGTGGTGACGTGTAATCCGC
>OGYX01000993.1_pt1 | contig 21306 bp, 18 predicted proteins | sample 1576601 | NCBI WGS metagenome assembly OGYX01 (sample SAMEA3541561, study PRJEB24748) | human gut metagenome | biome: human gut; feature: human-associated habitat; material: faeces | place: China | collected 2012 | reverse complement strand
CCTCCCCAAAATTGCTGGCAAGAAGTATTTATCGGGGCAGTCCGAAAAATTAAAGCATTCAGAGCACAGTTTAGAGGAGTCTGAGATATTGTCCTGTTTCCGGGTCTTCCCAACGACGGCACTTGACGCGTAGATATACAGCTTTGCCACGAATAGGAAAGTCTTGCACTTCTATTTCCGGGAAGAAACCTTTGGAATGTAGGTGTAAATGGGAATACTCTTGAGGAATGGAAGGCTTTTCCTCAAGAAAAAGAATGAAGCAAGTCTCTTGAGAGACATGGTTAACCAGGTCAAAATAATCAAGCATTCCTACAGGAAGGAACAAGCTCAACATCTCCATAGGAGTAAGGGGTTTTTGGCGTTTCTGTTTCATGCGTCAAAGATAGCCATTTTAACTAATTCCCCCAAGTTTTCAAACTGAGCCTGACTCAAGGCTCGGTTTTTCTAATTTTTGCAGACATAAAAAAGGCTATCTCAAAGTATATTTTGAAATAGCCTCTTTGTTTTTCAACATGTAATGTTGTGTGCGCCTGATAGGACTCGAACCTACACGTCTCACGACACCAGATCCTAAGTCTGGCGCGGCTACCAATTACGCCACAGGCGCGGCAATCCTTTCGGTAAGCGGTTGCAAAGGTAATGCTTACTTCTGAAATAACCAAATTATTTCATTATAAAATGCATATAATCCTTTATTGTTTGTGATTATGTAAATATTCACGTGCCGCTTCAATAATAGTATCAATGCCTTTGTTGTAATCTTCGGAAGTGATATCTACTTTTTTATCCGGTTCGATACCGAATTCCAGATGTTTCATATCAGGATCATACATCGGGCTTGCAGAAAAGCGGACAGACCAACCATTGGGGAGTTCGGAAGAGAAGGGGAGCCCTGAACCGCCACCGGTTTTGTCGCCGATAACGGTAACTCTGTCTAATTGTTTCATTCGGTTCACAAAATCGTTGGTGGCACTATAAGACCGGCGGTTTGTTAATACTACGGTATGTTTCTGCCAGCGTACACGATCCATGGGTGGCTCAAGATAAACAGCTTCGGGAGTGGAAAACTCATTATGGCCGGGACCGGTTTTGTAGGACATGTAGCCAATCAGCTTTTTCTCGTTAGTGAAGCGTTCTGCCAGTTTCTCGGCAGTAGTGAGGTTGCCGCCTCCGTTATTGCGGACATCAAGAATTAATCCGTTGCAAATGGCCAATTTGCTGAGAATTTGATCTAGGTTGCCGGAACCGATACCCGACTGGAAGCTTCCACAATATACATAGGCTATATTATCTTCTAAAATCTGATATTTAAGTCCTGAAGCGGTATTATAATCCTTTCCCAAATAGCGGCTTTGTATGCTGTCATCAAAATTGCGCGGGTAATTGTCGTACCACTCTCGGTATTGGGAAGTACGATCTTTTGAAACCAAATTGACATGTCCGTCCCGCAGTTCGTTCAGCATTTCCGATAAGACATCGAAGAGTTGTTCATTACTCATACTGGAAGTTAACCGCTTCTTATAATCAGAATGGATTTTATTCCAATCTAATCCGTATTCCTGATTCTTATATTCTAGGAAACAATAGTGTTCATCGATGATTTTCCATAAAGCTTCGAAGTTTCCATCGGGAGAATCATTGAAAGTATCTTCGGTGATGCAGGAAGTGCCTGAGAGAATCATCAAAAGGAAGATGGCTGTTTTTTTGAATATTTTCTTTATCATATACGATTTAATATGGACTGACCTTTGGGGACATTCCTACTTTCTTTTTGTTTTTTATCAGATAGAAGTTTTTCACAAAGCCCAGCATGAATACGTGAGACCACGTGTGACTTTTTAAGTGGTTGACTTTAGCCTGCTGGATATCACAAATATATCCTGCCCGCACATTCATATTGCCTACAGGAAAGTCGAGTGTGAGCAGTTGACGAAGCGCCGGCTGATTGTGTAAAGAGGTGAAAAGGATATTTTTTCCTTCATGTTTCAAACTGAAAATCTCATAATAAGATTGTCCGTATTCGGGTGAAAACATAACTCCCATTAAAGGTAGGTTGGCCTGATAGCGTGCTATCAGGGGATAGTTTCCGATACGGAAACGGTAGATGACCATACCGGACCCTGCAATATTTACATACGCTTTGGCTTGCGCAGGATTATTGGAATTTCTTGTGTTGTATACAAATCCTCCGTTTAAGTCAATCATGGGTCCGGCAAGGATTTTCAAGTTCTCTGCCAGCCTGAACTGATAGTGCCAAGCATAATTCCAATTGATTAATCCAGCCAGTTCACTGCCTGTCTCGGCTTTATTGTCTGTCAGTGACAGGTTTATCTGAAACAGACTTTGCGCAGATACGTTGCCGTTCAGCAATTTGGTCATTCTCATACTCTCTCTGAGAATACGGATTTCGGGACCGGTATATTCCATCGGAGACAGATAAGTATCAAGGATATTGGTATAGCCTGCTCCATAAAGGGTAGCCCGCATGACGTATCGGTTTGTCTGCAGGCTGTCTTCTTGTGCTTTACCCCCAAGGACAAAGGGCAGCAACAATAATAGTAAGAATATTTTCTTCATGGATTAAAACAGTTTCATTTGCCCGGTTATCTCATCTATGATATCTGTCTCACTCTTGCCATGGTCAGGATCTTCTATCATTGCCTCTTTTTCATTGTCATCATCATTCTCTTTTTCGTTATCTTCTTCTGCCGAAGAGGATTCGTCGGGAAAACGGACAGGGGGTAGCTCGTTGATAGATTCCACAGCATACGTGGTTATTCGTTTTCCTTTTGCTTTATAGCTTTTCACACCGATAAACTCATCGACATCAATTTCCAAGGCCTCGCGGAAGCTGTCGTGACCGCCAAAGATAACTTGTACCCGCGGATAGACGATGCTGGTCAGCAGAATAGGACGGCTGTCCTTATTCTCACCTAGATAATTGAGCTTTTTGGAAGTTGCTTCAAAGGTGAATCGCTTTAAATAAGGATATCCCTGTTGGTCAGCGTCATAGAGTGCTGCCGACCATACTTTGTTGGCATTGAATTTTTCAATCACACAAATTCCCGGGTCATAATGATTATTCAAGTCAAAGTTGGTGGTATAGAATTCTCCGTTTTCTTGAACTATCAAGATAAGGTCATCGCTTTGGAATTCTCCAAGGTACTGGCCGCGTTCGTCATAATTCAGTCGTAGAACATCATGGTCAAACCATACTTTGCGTCCTCCCAAAGTAGAGCCTCCGCGTTGCTTCAGGGCAATCTTATGCACTTCATATTTGCTCAGGATATTTCCCATGGACTGGCGTCCTTTGATATTGATATCACTGAAATCTTTTTCATAGATTATCTTTTTGATACGCGGGTTCGGTTTTAGTGTTATCTTGATGACTTCTGCCTCACCGTTGGGGTTAGCCGTGAAATAGACGATACGCGAACCGGGAGTTCCCTGAGTGACATCGTATTCGCGGTCACGGGTAATCGAAGTGATATTGAATCGCTTTATATAATGAAATCCTTCTTTTCCGTCGCGATATACCACATTGTAAATGGTACGTTTGTCGTTCTTTTTGAAAACGTTTACATACAGTACGTTTTTGCCGACAAACATCTTGTCGGTTACACGAACCACTTTGTATTTTCCGTCTTTATAGAAAATAATCACATCATCAATGTCCGAGCAATTGGCCACAAACTCGTCTTTCTTCAGGCTTGTGCCGATAAAACCTTCTTCGCGGTTGATATAAAGCTTCTCGTTAGCTTCGACTACCTTTGCTGCTTCTATGGTATCGAAATTGCGCAGCTCGGTGCGTCTCGGATAATTCTTGCCATATTTTTCCTTCAGCATCTCATACCAGTTTATGGTATAATCGATGATATGCGCCAGTTTATCATTAATGTCTTCTATTTCTTCTTTGATGCGGGCGATGTTTTCGTCTGCTTTATCTTTATTGAATTTCAGAATACGTGCCATTTTGATTTCCATCAATTTCAGGATATCTTCTTTCGTTACTTCCCTGATAAATTGCGGATAGAATGGGGTCAAACGTTCGTCGATGTGTGCACAGGCCGCATCCATATTTTCAGATTGTTCGAATCTTACGTCTTTATAAATGCGTTCTTCGATGAATATCTTTTCAAGAGAGGCAAAATGAAGATTCTCCAGAAGCTCTCCTTTGCGTATTTCCAATTCCTGACGAAGCAGGGACAATGTATTGTTTACAGATTTTTTCAATACGTCACTGACAGTGAGAAAGTGTGGCTTGCGTGCATCAATCACACAGCAGTTAGGTGATATGCTCACCTCACAGTCTGTAAATGCATATAAGGCATCCAGTGTTTTGTCGGAAGATACTCCGGGAGCGAGATGCACCAATATCTCTACTTTCTCTGCTGTGTTATCATCTACCTTACGGACTTTTATCTTCCCTTTTTCAACTGCTTTCAAAATGGATTCTATCAGTGACGAGGTTGTCTTTCCATAAGGAATTTCGGTGATGGCCAGCGTCTTGTTATCCAGCTTGTTTATTTTGGCGCGTACTTTTACCACACCGCCGCGCTCTCCGTCATTATAACGGGATACATCGATAGACCCTCCGGTTTGGAAATCAGGGTATAATTTGAACTCTTCTTTGCGCAGATAGGCAATAGATGCGTTGCATAAATCATTAAAGTTATGCGGAAGAATCTTTGAAGAAAGTCCTACGGCGATGCCTTCCACTCCCTGAGCGAGAAGAAGCGGAAACTTGACCGGTAGTGTTATGGGTTCTTTGTTTCGTCCGTCGTATGAAGATTGCCATTCGGTGGTTTTGGGATTAAAGACCACGTCGAGGGCAAACTTCGAAAGCCGGGCTTCAATGTAACGGGGAGCTGCCGCACCGTCGCCGGTCAGAATGTTACCCCAGTTTCCCTGACAGTCTATCAACAAGTCTTTTTGTCCTAATTGTACCAGTGCGTCACCGATAGAAGCGTCACCGTGAGGATGGAATTGCATGGTATGACCTACAATGTTGGCCACTTTATTATATCGTCCGTCATCCAATCGCTTCATACTGTGAAGAATACGCCTTTGAACCGGCTTAAGTCCGTCATTGATGTGCGGAACGGCACGTTCCAAAATAACATAAGAGGCATAATCCAGAAACCAGTTTTGGTACATACCGCTTAATTGATGCTTGACAGATTCATTTTTGGTATCTGCGGGCTTATAGTCTGAATGTTGGTTTTCCGCTACGGGAGTATTTTCATCGTTCTGTTCTTCTTTATCGATAATATCTTCGCTCATATATATTTAAATTCCTTAATGTTCTGCTGATATGCACGCAAAAATACGATTTTTATTGAAAAAAATCATTTACTTTGCACATTATTTCGTCCTAATTAAGGGATGACAACAGGAAAAACAACAAAAGTGTAAGAATAAACATAAAAGGAAAATGGCACAAGAAGATGTTTTTAAGAAATTAGTTTCTCACTGTAAAGAGTATGGTTTTGTATTTCCGTCAAGTGATATTTATGACGGATTGGGTGCTGTCTATGATTACGGTCAGATGGGAGTGGAGTTGAAGAATAACATCAAACAATATTGGTGGCAGAGCATGGTGCTGTTGCACGAAAATATCGTGGGTATCGATTCGGCAATTTTCATGCACCCTACTATCTGGAAGGCATCGGGACACGTTGACGCTTTCAATGACCCCTTGATTGACAACCGCGACTCTAAGAAACGCTATCGTGCCGATGTTTTGATTGAGGACCAATTGGCTAAATACGATGATAAAATCAACAAGGAAGTTGCCAAAGCCGCCAAAAAGTTCGGAGAAGCTTTTGATGAAGCACAGTTCCGCAGCACCAATGCACGTGTGCTGGAGCATCAGGCTAAACGCGATGCACTTCACGAACGTTTTGCAAAAGCATTGAATGATAATGATTTGAATGAACTTCGTCAGATTATCTTGGATGAGGAAATCGTCTGTCCTATTTCGGGTACGAAGAACTGGACGGAAGTGCGTCAGTTCAATCTGATGTTTACTACCGAAATGGGCTCTACTGCCGACGGTTCTATGAAGATTTATCTCCGTCCAGAGACGGCACAGGGTATTTTCGTGAATTACCTGAATGTGCAGAAGACCGGTCGTATGAAAATACCTTTCGGTATTGCTCAGATTGGTAAGGCGTTCCGTAACGAAATCGTTGCCCGTCAGTTTATCTTCCGTATGCGTGAGTTTGAACAAATGGAGATGCAGTTCTTTGTTAAACCGGGTACCGAGCTTGATTGGTTTAAAACCTGGAAGGAAACCCGTTTGAAATGGCATAAAGCATTAGGATTTGGCGATGACCATTATCGTTATCATGACCATGATAAATTGGCACATTATGCGAATGCTGCAACGGATATCGAGTTCTTGATGCCTTTCGGATTCAAGGAAGTAGAAGGTATTCATAGCCGTACTAACTTTGACTTAAGTCAGCACGAGAAATTCTCAGGCAAGAGTATTAAATATTTCGACCCGGAATTGAACGAAAGTTATACTCCGTATGTTATTGAAACATCCATCGGTGTAGACCGTATGTTCCTGAGCATCATGAGTGCTGCTTATACGGAAGAAAAGTTGGACAACGGTGAAACTCGTGTCGTTCTGAAATTGCCCGCAGCATTGGCTCCCGTAAAACTGGCTGTCATGCCTTTGGTCAAGAAGGACGGTTTGCCTGAAAAAGCGCGTGAAATCATGGATAATCTGAAGTTCCACTTCCATTGCCAATATGATGAAAAGGACAGCATCGGTAAGCGTTATCGCCGTCAGGATGCCATCGGTACTCCTTATTGCATCACTGTGGATCATCAGACACTCGAAGATAATTGTGTGACATTGCGCAACCGCGATACCATGCAGCAGGAGCGTGTCGCTATTTCGGAATTGAACAATATCATTGCCGATAAAGTAAGTATAACAAGTCTGTTGAAGACTTTGCAATAATTAATAGTGTATGAATAAAAGTATTCTTTGGCTGATTAGCCTGTTGTTTGCCGCTTCATTTGCAATTGTTTCATGTAGTGAATCGGATGGAGAGGAAAATCCTTATGCAAACTGGCAGGAGCGTAATCAGAAATATTTGGATTCCATTGCGGCTGAGGCAAAGGCGAATCCGGGTGAATGGAAAGTTGTCCGTTCCTATAAACTTCCTCCTTTGGGCTTGAATGAGCAGGGAAAGGTGAACGAGTATGTTTATTGTAAGATAATAAACAACGGAGAAGGAGAAAGACCTCTGTTTACGGATACTGTGGCGGTTAATTATCGGGGTAAGTTAATAAACGGAACTGTTTTTGACCAAAGCTATAAAGGAGAATTGAATCCGAGCATTGCTGTTCCGGCCGAATTTCCGGTAGGCGATGTGATTGTCGGGTGGACAACAGCTCTTATGAATATGACCGTAGGCTCCAGATGGGAACTTTATATTCCTTCCGAACTTGCTTATGAAGAAGCCGGAAGCGGTTCGATACCGGGCTATTCTACTTTGTTTTTTGATGTGGATTTGGTGAAACTTATTCCTTTGGCATCGAATGGTAAAAGTGCAGAATCGGCTTTGGATACTGAATAAGCGGTTATCATAAAAGATTTGAAAGAGTATTGCAGTTCTTCTGTGATACTCTTTTTTTATGGAATATGTTCAGCAAAGGCTGTTTCATGTTTGGCTATCCGTTTGTCGGGCTAAGCCTTGCATGCCCCAAGGCTAACCCTTTTTCTGTATATGGCCAAGCTTTTTTCTACGTCCGGTTAGTACGTCCCACTGCAACAGAACGTACGTCCCACTATAGCAGGATATACGTCCCACTGTAGCAGGACGTACGTCCCACCGTTGTAGGACGTACTGGTTCTCCGTATAAAAAGGGTTAATCTGAGGTATGAAAGTGCTTAGCTTTGGGCAAGAAGAGGCTTGGTTCTAAAAAAATAATCTTTATCTTGGTCTACCCCTTAGAAAGGAGATTGACGCAAAGATAAAGATTATAATATTAAAGAATTAAAGCTTGTGTGAGCAGCGGATTATTTCACATTTCCCACTTTAATCAGGTATTCTGCAATCTGTACGGCATTCAGTGCTGCGCCTTTCTTGATTTGATCGCCTACAATCCAGAAAGTCAGTCCGTTCTCATTGGCCAAGTCCTTGCGAATGCGGCCAACGTAAACAGGATCTTTACCTGCCAGGAACAATGGCATGGGATATTCTTTCTTCTCTGGATTATCCATCAATACCAAACCTTCTCCTTTGGCAAATGCTTCGCGGGCTTCTTCGGGAGAGATGGGACGTTCTGTTTCTACCCAGATGCTTTCAGAGTGAGAGCGGAGAGCAGGAACACGTACACACATGGCACTTACCTGAATGTCAGAGTGCATAATTTTACGTGTCTCGTTAAACATCTTCATTTCTTCCTTGGTATAACCGTTGTCGGTAAATACATCAATTTGGGGAATCAGATTGAATGCCAACTGATAAGCAAATTTATCTACAGTGACGGGTTCATTAGCCAATACCTGGCGATATTGTTCGTACAATTCGTCCATGGCTGCTGCACCTGCGCCGCTGGCAGCCTGATAAGTAGCTACATGCACACGCTTAATGTGTGAAAGGTTTTCGATGGCTTTCAGGGCGACTACCATTTGGATTGTTGTACAATTGGGATTGGCTATCACATTGCGTGGACGGTTTAATGCGTCTTTCGGGTTCACTTCTGGCACAACCAAGGGTACATCTTCATCCATACGGTATGCGCTGGAATTGTCGATTAATACGGCGCCATGTTTGGTGATGGTTTCACAAAATTCTTTTGTGGTTCCGGCACCTGCCGATGTGAAAGCGATGTCAACACCTTTAAAGTCATCGTTGTGCTGAAGGAGTTTTACTTCTATCTCTTTACCGCGGAAAGTGTATTTTCGTCCTGCACTGCGTGAAGAACCGAACAACATCAACTCATCCAACGGGAAGTTTCTTTCATCGAGCACATGCAGGAACTCTTGTCCTACAGCTCCGCTCGCACCAACAATTGCTACTTTCATTTTGCTTTTTTATTTTATAAATTAGTAATACTTAATCTGTTTACCTGCCAAGCGAGCAGGTTCAGATTGCAAAATTAGAACATTTTGGAATATAAATCAGTAAAAAAGAAACTTTTTTCGTAATTTTGTCGATATTATGGTATAACCCTCAAATAAAAGCAATGGAATTATTCGGTTTAAATATTCATTTTCCGGTTACTGACCCTACTTGGATATTCTTCCTGGTACTTATTATTATCTTGTTTGCTCCCATGATATTGGGGCGTTTGCGCATTCCTCATATCATCGGTATGATTCTTGCCGGTGTATTGGTTGGCAAATATGGTTTTAATATTTTGGAGCGAGATAGCAGTTTCGAGTTATTCGGAAAAGTGGGATTGTATTATATCATGTTTCTGGCGGGGCTGGAGATGGATATGGATGACTTTAAAAAGAACAAAACAAAGGGATTGGTCTTTGGGCTGTTCACTTTCCTGATACCGATGGCGCTTGGTATATGGAGCAGTATGAGTTTATTGGATTACGGACTTGTCACTTCCATCCTGTTGGCCAGTATGTATGCCAGTCATACTTTGATAGCTTATCCCATTATCAGTCGTTACGGTTTGTCCCGGCAGCGTACGGTGAGCATAACGATTGGGGGAACGGCGGTGACTGTCGTATTGGCCTTGATGGTGCTTGCCGTGATTGGAGGTATGTATAAAGGAGAGGATGTGGGAGGATTGTTTTGGGCCATTTTGCTGGGAAAGGTTCTTGCATTGTTCGGCTTGATTATTTTTCTTATGCCTCGCATCAGTCGGTGGTTTTTCAGAACATACGAGGATGCGGTAATGCAGTTTGTCTTTGTCTTGGCTATGGTGTTCTTAGGGGGTGGACTGATGGAGCTGGTAGGAATGGAAGGTATTTTGGGTGCTTTTCTTGCCGGTTTGGTACTGAACCGTTTTGTTCCTCATGTTTCTCCGTTGATGAATCGGTTGGAGTTTGTAGGTAATGCGCTTTTCATTCCTTATTTTTTGATTGGTGTAGGAATGATTATTGATGTACGCTGTCTGTTTACGCAGGGTGAAGCACTTAAGGTGGCGGTTGTCATGACAGTGGTTGCTACATTCAGCAAATGGCTTGCGGCATGGATTACTCAAAAAATATATGGCATGCAGAAGGTGGAACGCAGTCTGATATTCGGATTGAGTAACGCGCAGGCGGCAGCTACGTTGGCAGCCGTGTTGATTGGACATGAAATTATCATGGAAAACGGAGAGCGCTTATTGAATGATGATGTGTTAAACGGAACGGTGGTAATGATATTGTTTACCTGCATCATCAGTTCGGTTGCGACGGAGAGGGCAGCGCGCCGGATGGTTACACAAGAAAACCTGACCGGCAATGATGATAAAAATAATAAGGAGCAAGAACGGATTCTCATACCTGTGGCAAACCCTGATACGATAGAAGGATTGGTGGGAATGGCGCTGATGATGAGGCATCCTAAACAGAAGGAACCGTTGGTGGCTCTTAGTGTGATAAATGATAATAACGCTTCGGAAACGAAGGAACTGATAGGTAAACGGAATCTGGAACGTACGGCAATGGTTGCTGCTGCTGCCGATGCTTCGGTCAAGACGGTGCTCCGTTATGATTTGAATATTGCACAAGGCATTATTCATACGCTGAAGGAATATGCGGTGACGGATGTGGTTATCGGTTTGCACCGAAAGACTAATCTGATGGATTCATTCTTTGGTACAATGACGGAGAATTTGTTGAAAGGCACTCACCGACAAATTATGATTGCCAAGCTGTTGATGCCGGTTAATACGCTTAGGCGTATTGTAGTGGCTGTACCCGAAAAAGCAGAATATGAGGTTGGATTCATGAAATGGGTGGTGCAGTTGTGCCGTATGGGTAAGTTACTGGGATGCCGTGTGCATTTTTTTGCAACGGAGGATACCCTGAGACACTTGCGTGCGGTGGTAGAGAAGCAGGAAGCAAATACGTTTACGGAGTTTTCTGTATTAGAGGAGTGGGATGATTTACTGTTGCTGACCGGTCAGGTTAATTTTGACCATTTATTTGTCGTTGTTTCGGCTCGTAAGGGTTCTATATCCTATCAGACTTCTTTTGAGCGGTTGCCGTCTCAGGTTAGTAAATATTTTGCAGATGCCAGCTTGTTAATCATATATCCCGATCAGCTGGGCGATCCGCAGGAGATTGTGTCTTTCTCCGATCCGCGCGGACAGTCGGAGACCCGGATGTATGATAATGTTGGTAAGTGGTTTTATAAATGGTTTAAGAAAGGTGATGAACGGAACTGATACGGAATGGCAGCAACGCACGGAATTGTTGCTGGGAGAGGATAAGATGCTACGTTTGCGAAATTCCCATGTGCTTGTTGTGGGTTTGGGAGGAGTAGGAGCGTATGCTGCCGAAATGATTTGTCGTGCCGGTGTGGGACAAATGACGATTGTGGATGCCGACACGGTGCAGCCAAGCAATATCAACCGCCAGTTGCCGGCTTTGCATTCCACACTGGGACGGCCGAAGGCGGAAGTATTGGCAGAGCGTTTCAAAGATATCAATCCCGATTTGAAACTGAATGTGTTGTCGGAATATTTGAAAGATGAACGCATTCCGGAATTGCTGGATAGTGCTGAGTTTGATTTTGTGATTGATGCTATTGATACGGTAGCTCCCAAATGTTACCTTATATATAATGCGCTTCAACGTCATCTGCCTATTGTGAGCAGTATGGGAGCGGGTGCGAAATCGGATATAACCCAAATCAGATTTGCTGATTTGTGGGAAACTTATCATTGCGGTTTAAGTAAGGCTGTGCGCAAGCGCTTGCAGAAAATGGGTATGAAGCGCAAGTTACCGGTTGTTTTCAGTACAGAGCAGGCAAATGCGGATGCGGTTATTTTGGTGGATGATGAAAAGAACAAGAAATCCACAGCCGGAACAGTGAGTTATATGCCTGCCGTGTTTGGATGTTACTTGGCAGAGTATGTGATAAGAAAATTGTAACTATGATAGAATTAAGTGGAATAACCAAGAGCTTTGGCACGTTGCAAGTGCTGAAAGGAATAGATTTGCTGATAGGAAAAGGCGAAATAGTCAGTATTGTGGGACCCAGCGGAGCCGGAAAAACGACGCTGCTTCAGATAATGGGAACATTGGACAAGGCGGATGCAGGTACGGTGATACTGAATGGTACGGAGGTTAACCGGTTGAAGGAAAAAGAACTGTCGGCTTTTCGCAATCAGCAGATAGGCTTTGTTTTTCAGTTTCATCAGTTATTGCCGGAATTTACAGCATTGGAGAATGTGATGATACCGGCATTCATATCCGGAGCTTCTTCGGGAGATGCGATGAAGCGTGCCAAAGAAACATTGGATTTTCTGGGGCTTGCCGAACGAGCTTCTCATAAGCCGGCGGAGCTGTCGGGAGGAGAGAAGCAGCGCGTTGCTGTGGCGCGCGCATTGATAAACAGCCCGGCGGTTATCCTTGCAGATGAACCGTCGGGCAGTCTGGATACTCGTAACAAAGAAGAACTTCATCAGTTGTTTTTTGATTTGCGGGATAAGTTAGGGCAGACTTTTGTTATAGTTACCCATGATGAGACGCTTGCCAAATTGACCGACCGTACTATTCACATGGTTGACGGCAGGATATCCATAGACCGTTAGCGTAATGGTATATGGATATTTTCGTTCTGCTCTTTCCATTTATCAACTTGGAATCCGCCTGTATTTCCTTCTTCCAGCAAAACTCCGTCCATGCTTAGGTTGATGGTGGTTTTGGTGCCTGCGGTGAGTTGGGTGGACAGTTTCTGCTGATACCGTTTGACTTTACCGTTTTTCATTCGGACAAATATCTGGAAAGGCGGAGTCGGGCCGGATGGAAAGACAGAAACGAATTCTTTGCTCCATTGTTTACGGTCGGTACTGGGGCTCATGCCGAATTCAACCGTCTTGAAAGTTCCTTCCGGTTGCGCAGAGAAATAATTTAAATCACTATAAATTCCTCCGATGTACACCCACATGGAATCAATGCCATTGCCGAAAGCATTGCCGTTTGTCTCCGTGGCAACGACTTCCAAAGCTGCCGAAGCACGTCTCAAATGAGCCTGCAGCTCCTCTTCTCCTATGTTTATGCTCTGAGTGCCGTACACTAAATCGTGAACCGGATAACAGACGGTGTCGGCAGGAACCTTGCGCAGTCCCAAAGAAGTTCCGTGCAGCTCTTCACCAACGATGAGGATAGGGTCGGCTATGTAAGCGTCTGTGGTATTATAGTAATTGGGGTATCCCCAATAGATTATATTATAGGTACCTACCGGAAGCCTTAACGGATAATTCTTTGACTGGCCGATACCATTGTTGATGGCATAGTAAGCGGGGAAAGGGACTTGCCGTCCTGTCGGAGTATAGTTGCCTACATAGATACTGCCATCGGGTTGGCAGGGAAGTACTTCCAACGGTCCGGTATAGGGGTCGGTGCTATGCTGTTCGAGGGTTGCATAAAGTGCCGGAGACACTAGATTGTCCGGATTGACGTTGGCAGGGCTACAGTCATCGTCTTTTGCACACGAAGCGAGTAATGACAATAAAGGTAAAAATAAAAACTTTCTCATATACATCTCGGGTTTAGGTTTAATAATCCCTATAACAAGATGCAAATGAGAAAGTTTGAATATAGAGGGGAGAAAGTTATCCTTCTACTTCCTCCGGAAAACTGGTTTTCAAAATTTCCCGTGCCCGTTCGTAATCCTTTTCAAAGACCAGAACCTGTATACCCAGACCCGGAATATAAGAGGCTATCACTTGGGCGGACAATTCTCCTTGGAGCATCGACTCTATGCCTTCGTTTCTCAAGAGGTCTTGCAACATGTGCGCTTGCACATTGTTGTAAAAGGTAGTAAGAATAACTGTTTTCATCATTTGTTTCCTCCTAATATTAAATGTTTTGGAAATATTATTTGCAATTCTGCAAAATCCGGCGAGCTACTTCTCCCGTCACGTCACCGTCTTCACCGAATGCAGCACCTCGCTCATCAAAGCGACGTGCAATTTCTTCGATGGTATCGTCACCGATTCCGGCTTCGCCCAGACGAGTCTTCAGCCCCAGGCTTTTAAAGAATTCCTCGGTTTTGTCGATGGTGAGTGCGATACGTGCGCTCGGCACACCGGAAGTCACCCCCCAGATACGTTCTCCGTATTGTAGTATCTTGTCTCGTTTTTTATCCGCAAGTGTGCGTAGTGTTCCGGGAAATACGATGGCAAGGGTCTGTCCGTGGGTCATGCCGTGCAGGGCAGTCAGTTCATGGCCAATCATGTGGGTAGCCCAGTTTTGGGATACACCCATGGCAATGAAACCGTTCAATGCCATGGTAGCCGACATCATGAATTCGCTCATCAAGTGATAATCCTGTTTGTTCTCTTTGATGAGAGGGGCTATCTGCACGAGGGTTCTCAAAATACTTTCGCTCCAGCGATCCATCAGGTATGATTCATTGCTTTTCGTCATATATTGTTCCATGACATGAACAAAAGTGTCAGCCAGTCCACAGGCAATCTGGAAATCGGGAAGAGAGAAAGTGACGGTCGGGTCGAGAATGGAAAAGACGGGATAGTCGGCATAAAAAGGATACTTCTCATGAGTTTCCCGGCGTGAAATCACGGCTCCGTTGTTCATTTCGGAACCGGTGGCAGGGATAGTCAGCACTGTTCCCAATGGAATAGTCACTTGTGAGCTTCCTTTTTTCACCAGTTCCCAGGCGTCTCCCTCGTATGGGATACCTGCGGAAATCAGTTTGGTGCCATCAATGACCGAACCACCGCCTACGGCAAGCAGGAAATCTATATTCTTTTCCTTGCCTATGGCAATTGCCTTTTTCAGTGTGTCTATATCGGGATTGGCCTCAATTCCCCAAAACTCGGTATAATCACGTCCTTCGAGTGCTTGGGTTACCTGTTCGTAAACTCCGTTTGTTTTGACACTTCCTCCTCCAAAGGTAATCATGATACGCTTGTCGGCAGGAATTTGCTGAGTCAGTTGGTTTATCATTCCTTTACCGAAAAGGAGTCGGGTAGGGTTGTAAAAAATGAAATTATTCATAATCTTTATTGGGTTTTCTATTGTTTAGAACGTAAAGATAGGGTTTTTTCTTTATCTTTGATAAAAATTTTAGCTAATGAACGTAAAACTCGGAAAATACAATCAATTAAAGGTTGTGAAAGAAGTAGACTTTGGAGTCTATCTGGATGGAGACGATGATGGTGAAATACTGTTGCCGGCCCGTTACGTGCCCGATGGTTGCAAACCGGATGACGTGCTCAATGTGTTTATCTATTTGGATAACGAAGAGAGATTAATAGCCACTACCCTGCAACCGTTGGTTCAGGTAGGTGAGTTCGCTTGTCTGGAGGTGGCATGGGTCAATGAATTTGGAGCTTTTCTGAACTGGGGACTGATGAAGGACTTGTTTGTACCTTTCCGCGAACAGAAAATGAAGATGCAGCAAGGACGTAAGTATGTGATACATGCACATATAGACGAAGACAGCTATCGCATTGTCGGTTCCGCCAAGGTAGAGCGTTACTTATCCAAAGAGCATCCTGACTATCACCAGGGACAGGAAGTGAATATTTTGATATGGCAGAAAACCGATTTGGGTTTTAAAGCGATTGTCGAGAACAAGTTCAGCGGATTGCTTTATCAGAATGAGATATTCCAGCCCGTCGAGACAGGTATGCAGCTCCGGGCTTATGTGAAACAAGTGCGTGAAGACGGTAAGATAGACTTGGCGTTGCAACAGGACGGTGTGAAGAAGGTGGAAGATTTTTCGGAAGTCTTATTGAAATATATTAAAGATAATGATGGTTTTACTCCGTTGAATGACAAGAGTGCGGCAGAAGAAATCTATAGTGCTTTTGGCGTGAGCAAGAAGACATTCAAAAAAGCAGTTGGCGATTTGTATAAAAAGCGTTTGATAGTGCTGGAAGAAGGGGGAATCCGTCTTGCCTGACGGGAGTTTTCCCTATCAAATATAGGAAAAACCCTATGAATAAATGGGGAGTTTCAATTGTGGGGGAAAGGGATTTCCCCTATTTTTGTGCCATAAGAATTAACAAACTAAAAACGGTATGATTATGAAGAAATGGACCACACTATGGATAATGATTATGATGCTGGGCGTGTCGGTTCCCGCGTTGGGAGCAATGAGTATCAGCAAGATGAGACAGAACATGCGTTTCCTTACCGACCGTATGGCATATGAGTTGAAACTCAGTCCTCAACAGTATGATGATGTATACGAAGTGAATTATGACTTTATCAACAATGTCCGTTATCTGATGGATGATGTGGTAAGAGGGTATGATTATGCTTTGGAGCGTTATTACGATTTTCTTGATGTCCGCAATGACGACCTTCGCTGGATACTTTCCGGTTCTCAGTATCGTCGCTTCCTGAAAGCGGAATATTTCTACCGTCCTATTTACGCGCAAAACAATAAATGGCAGTTCCGTATTTATATGGTTTACAATAACGTCAACTTTTTCTATTTCGGAAAACCGCATCATTATGCTTCATATTGCGGCGGTCATTATCGTACTCATTTTAATAATGTCAGTTATTATCGCACCCATTTCCATAACCGCTATCACCACGATATCTACGATGGACATTATCGCATCCGTCATGATAGGGTGACTTATGACAATCATCGCCGCCGTGATTTTCAGGTCAACGTCCGTCCGCCGAAGAAAGACAATCACCGTCCTGCCACGCCTCAGGCACGGCCGGGCAGAAGACCGGGAAGGGATAATAACCATAAGCACGAGGAGCGTCCTTCACGCCGTGAATATAATTCCCGTCCTGATAAAGACCGTCGTGAAAACAGGCGTTCCGTCTCTCCGAAAAGAGATTCAAAGAAAGAGAATAAAAGGAATGACAAGAATTCGAATCAATCCGGAGGAAGAAGTGCAACACACGCTCGCACAGTGTAATTTAATGGCTATGATATAAAAAGCAGCAAACAGGCAAATTTCGGTTTTAATATACCACAACCGGAGTTTGCCTGTTTTTTTTTGTAACTTGCATTCGACCGGCAACGTTTTCTCACGTATCATATAATAAACGAACATAGCATGATGAATCAAGAACAGATAGAGGAACTTATTGACCGTAGCAGACAGAACGATACGATTGCTTTCGCTCAGTTGGTTTCTGAATTTCAGACGATGGTGTTCAGACTGGCTTTTCGTTTGCTTTGCAATGAGGACGAAACGAGGGATATGGTGCAGGAAATATTCGTCAAAATCTGGCTTTCGTTGGATAAGTATGACGGAAGATGCCGGTTTACTACCTGGATGTACAAGATAACCTGTAATACATGCTATGACCGTTTGCGTGTGCTGCAACGTTCGCCTTCGGCTTTCTCATCCGATTTTGCTCCAGCGAATGAGAACTGGAAGTCGGAGGAAAACATAGAAGAAGCTTTGGTCAATAAGGAATTGCAGGATTTGATTCTCCGTTTCACAGGAGATCTGCCTCCCAAACAGAAGCTGGTGTTTACATTGCGTGACATTGAAGAACTGGATGTTGCAGAAGTAATAAGCATCACCGGGATGACCGCCGAACAGATAAAGCATAATCTTTATCAGGCACGAAAACAAATAAGAGCTAAAATCCATCAAATAGAGACAGACTTATGAGACAAGAGGAAAACGAACGATATGAACAATGGTTGCAACAGGTGAGAAAGACGCAACCGATACTGACAAGACCGGATGACTTGACTCGGAATATTCTCCAAAAAGTAGCCCGGACTCCCCGAAAAAGAAAGGAGCACAGAAAATTCATGGCTTGGGCTTCGGCCGTGGCTGCCGGTTTCTTGCTTTGCTTTATGGTGCATGAGACTGTCTTCTATTCCGTTTCTTCCAATGCGGGCACACGGGATGCCGTGTTAAATGCTTCTCCTTTGTACCGCCGTTTATCAGAATGGCCGGCAGACCGGAACGCAGACATGAGCCTAAAGGAAAAGAGTGCCTGTCTGTCCGAAATGTGGAAAGCACGGAAGGCTAAGCAACACGGACAAAAGCGATTGATACATCAATTTATGAGTAACAACCATTAAAATGAGTGCGATATGAAAAAGAGAATGAACATAGTAATGGTAGCCTTATTGACGATATTGGCATCATGTTCCACCAATTATCAAATGGTGACGCGCGTTCACAAGGACGGAACGGTGGAAAAGGAAGTATGGGCACTCGCCGATTCTGCTTTCTTGGCCGGAGACAGTAACCATAATCCGTTTTTGTTTCGGTTGGGAAAAGATTGGGAAGTGGAAGAATTGGATTCATGCATCGAGACGGACTTCTTTGGAGAAACCGGAAAACTGAATCTTAAGGCATGCAAAACACGGAACGGCTTGGAAGGCATGGATTTCTTTTCGGCAAAGGAAAAGTGGATGCGTCCATTGGCAGTTCCGGAGGAAAAACTGGAAAAACATTTTCGTTGGTTTTATACTTACTATACTTATACCTGTGATTTTCAGGAGATAAAAGATAAAGGACCTATACCGATGGATAAGTACCTGAGTAAAGCCGAACAGCTCTTTTTGTTGCAGGGAAAAGCGGACGGTTATGCAGGAATGAATGGAGTGGAGCTGATAAACAGCTTGGAAGACACAGAGCAGCGTTTCCTTGAATGGTTCTATCATACTCAGTTTGAAATGAGCTATGGGATAGTAGAACACTTTCTGAAAAAGACCCCGGCTGAATTGACCTATCTGTCGAGACTGGAGAAGGACAAAGAGGAAATCTTCCGCAGCGATGGGAATAGGAAGAAAGAAATGGAATGCTCGCCGGAGTATATATGCAGATTGCTGGACAAAAGGTATCAGACTGCCGTTTTCGGCAACTTATATAAAGACTATGCCCGGCAGATGGAGCAATTGTTTGAAGAAAAATGCATCGCTACACAATTATTTGAATATCAGATAAAGTTTGAACTGTCTATGCCGGGAGAACTGCTCTCTTCCAATACAGTATCGGCCGAAGATGGAATGCTGGTATGGAAAGTGGATGCCTATCGGGTGTTGGCAGATAATTACCGGTTACAGGCCGAGTCACGGGTAATGAATATATGGGCTTTTGTGCTGACCGGGCTTCTGCTTGCAGTTGCACTGATCTTGTTCATACCAACCCGATGAATTTGGATATGAATACATATATACCTGCGGGCTTATGGCGGATGTCCTGTTGAATGATAAGTTAGATATGTCCCTAGAGTACACGATCGGATAAATTGGGAAGGTAAAATTATGAAAACAATCCATATTTTGCTTTTTGTTAGCGTAGGTGGCAGAATATGGATTGTTTGTGGATGAATTTGAATTATTCCAGTGTCAGCGGTATTCCTTTATAGAAGTCCAGGATTTTGCTCCTGAACAGATAGTCATATTTAGCTTGTACCATATCCGATGTGGCTTTCATCCAATTGGTACGCATCTCATTGTATTCCGTGGCAGTTGCTTTTCCATTGGCATATTTTTCACTCATCAGTCGGAAAGAGGCTTCGGCAGATTCGGTTGCCGTGCGGCTACTCTTGAATTTACTTTCGGCGGCTACGGCATTGTAATAGGCCTGCTGGATTTCTTTGAATAATAATTTCTTGCTTTCTTCCAGTTTCCATGACAGGGCAGTGCGTTGGATGCGTGCCATCTTTACTCGGTTGCGGGTCTCAAAGCGGTTGAACAACGGGATGCTGAGCGAGAACTGGAAATATTTATTGAAGTTTTGGTGCCATTGACTGTTGAAAGAAACATTTTCTTCTCCGGCAATCTTATAATAACTGGTACCCAGTCCGGCTCCGAAACTTAATTGCGGATACCAGTTGCTCTGGGCAATGCGTATATTCTTGGATGCACCTTGCAAGCGATATTGTGCAGCTTTTATGCCCGGCTTGGTGAGAACGGCATCGGCGTAGATATCTTCAGGCAGCGAAAGCGAATTGAAATTATCATCTACCTTGGGAGATGCGATGCGGAAACCGTCCGGTGTGGGAAGCTCCAATAGCTGGCTTAAATCCAGAAGGGCTAACCGGTAATTATTGTCAGCTTGTACGGCAGACATCTCGTCTTGTGCCACACGTGAGCGTGCATCATATACTTCTGCTTCGGATGCTTTGCCATTCTCAAAGAAAGCGGTCTTCAGTTTCAATTGCTCACGGCTCAGTTCCACTTGGCTGTGTGCTATCTTTGCCAGTTCTTCATCAAAGAGAACTTGAAGATAAGAGGAAGTAACCTGTATGCTGATATCTTCCTTGGCTTTATTCAAGTCTTCAATGGCAGCTTTCAGGTTCAGCTTACAGAGAGCTATGTTGTTGGGTATCTGCAAACCGGTGAATAACGGTACATTGGTTCCCAATGAGAAATTGGTGTTTTGGGTGTTGCGGTTGCCATAAGTGTTGTCCGCCTGAAGAGCTCGGCCGAAGTTGAATGATTGTCCCACATTTCCGTTGAGGTTGGGCAGACGGCTCCATCGGGCAGTGTTCAGTTCCACAGCATTCTGGTCGCGTGTGGCTTCCTGTTGTTTAATGCTTAAATTGTGTTCGATGGCATAGTCAATGCATTTCCGCAAGTCCCATTCCTCTTGTGCGAAAGAGGGGAGGCAAGATGCGGTAGCCACTATCAGGGTCAGTATTTTAGCTTTCATCCTTATTTGTCTTTTTTAGTTCCACGTACGATATCATTGGCCTGCAAGCCGTTTTTGATTTCTATCTTTATTCCGTCACTCATTCCGGTAGTCACTTGTGTACGTTCGAATTTCTGTTGTGGTACGGAGTCCGTCATGATATATACAAACGTAGAGTCACCGCTGAACTCAATCGTACTTTCGGGTACTGCCAGTACTTTGCTGGCACGCTGGAGCACAATCTCTGCATTGGCGGAATAGCCGGAACGAATCTGCACGGTATCCGGAACTGTGATAGCAGCTTTGATTTCAAATTGATTGGCTCCGTTGGTTTCTACTCCTTTCGGTGAAATATATTCGAGAATAGCATCAAAAGTCAGATTCTGTAAAGCTCCGATCGTCAGTTTAATCGGCATTCCCTCATGGATGCGACCCACTTCGGTTTCGTCAATATTTCCCCTGAAAATCAGATCGTTCATGTTTGCTACCGTAGCAATGGTTGCCTCGTGCAGCCTTTGCTGCAAGATAGTAAGCCGGAGCACTGGTTTCGTCAAG
>OGYX01000984.1_pt1 | contig 21454 bp, 19 predicted proteins | sample 1576601 | NCBI WGS metagenome assembly OGYX01 (sample SAMEA3541561, study PRJEB24748) | human gut metagenome | biome: human gut; feature: human-associated habitat; material: faeces | place: China | collected 2012 | reverse complement strand
CCCGAGAAATGCATATTTCGAATGTATCCATGAAATGAAACTGATCGTAGACCTGATTTATCAGTCAGGATTCAAGGGAATGAGATACTCTATCTCCAATACAGCTGAGTATGGCGATTACATCACAGGACCAAAGATCGTTACAGCAGAAACAAAGAAAGCAATGAAACAGATCCTGACAGATATCCAGGATGGTACATTTGCAAAAGACTTCCTGCTTGATATGTCTGACGCTGGAAGACAGGTTCACTTCAAAGCAATGAGAAAACTTGCTTCTGAACATCCGTCAGAAAAAGTTGGTGAAGAAATCCGTAAACTGTACAGCTGGAATGGTGAAGACAAACTGATCAACAACTAAGTAAATTTCCGTAAGGAAATTTACGCTACTCAAACGAAGTGTAACGGAGTTTGAGGTTCACGTATTAAATACGATTATAGAAACGACATGTTCAATTTTAGTTGGACATGTCGTTTTTTGTTATATTCTTCTGTCTTCTGTCAGAATATGGCGAACGAATTTTATTGACATTTAATGCCACAGAGCATAAGATAAAGGCATCTTAAGACAATCTTTTTATCAATTCATGCAGATCTGCAAACAATCCATTTTAGATTTACAAAATAACACAGGAAAGGAGAAATATGAGAACGGCAGAAAAAGCCGGAAGAATTTTTTTTACACTGATTGGGATATTGGGTGTGATGTTGCTGTTCCTTCCGCATATTGGCATTTCTGTTGATTCGATCATGTCAGGATCAATGGAGCCAGTACTGAGAACAGGAGGAATCGTTTTTACGGATACAAAGGAACGAAGACCGGAAATTGGTGATATTGTTGCTTATCAGGTCGGTGAAACCAGAGTGACACACAGAGTGATCCGAAAAGAACACAAAGGATATGTAACAAAAGGTGATGCAAACAATAGGGAAGATCCGACGGTTGTGACTGCAGATCAGATCATAGGTAAAGTGATATTTTCGTTTCCCTGTCTTGGTTATGCAGCAGTATTTGTCAGACAGAGAACGATATTTGGAATACTGACAGTCATGATCTTACAGGAAATGTTTTTCCTGCTTATACAATGGAAAGGAGAGCGCAGCAGAAAAAGCGCAGAAAAAATCTATGAAAAATAACATGAAAAAAATTTTGCTTCTGACAGGTGTTTTATGTCTGGCTTCAGTTGGTGGAGTATCCGCATATCTGACAGACTATGATAAGGTTTCCAATCAGTTTACAGTAGGAAAGGTAGATGTGGAACTGACAGAAGATAACTGGAAACCTGATGACCATAAAAAGATAGAGCCGGGAAAGGTGATCAGTAAAGATCCAAGGATTAAAAATACCGGAATTAATGATGCTTATGCATATCTGGAAGTTTCAATACCGACAGCAAATGTGATTGCGGCGGCAGATAATGGAAGCCGGCTAGAAAAAAGGGTACAGGAACTTTTTTCATTTCAGTCAAAAGCCAGCTGGACAAAACTGAATTCACAGAAGGTTGGAAATAATCAGGTATATGTTTTTGCGTATAATAAAATTCTGAAACCGCAGGAAACAACAGAATCGCTATTTGACACGGTGAAATTCCTGAATATCATTGAAGGACAGCTGGATGGTCAGCAGTTGGAAATTCCGGTAAGAGCTTATGCAATCCAGGCATCCTATACCGGAGGTGATGCTGAGAATGTGGTTGAACAGGCAAGAAGTGCATATCAGAAATATGTAGATCAGAACAAAAACCAGCCGGGACAAGTTACAGAATAATAATGTGGAAAGCAGGTGATAACATATGACAGGCAAAAAAAGAATATTTGCCGGTATGGGGATTTTGCTGGGAGTCCTTGTCGGAGTGCAGGGAACCGCTGCTTATCAGTCTGCATATGATAAGGCTGTAAATATTGTGACACCAGGAAATATTTCATCAGAAATTGGAGAGGACTTTCCGAATCCACCCACGATCGTTCCGGATAAGGATATTGACATAGCCAAGAAAATATGGGTGTCAAACAATCCTTCTGGACAGAACCAGACCGGTACAGACTGTTATGTACGTGTGGCTGTCGGATATTCAAACAGCGATATTGGAAAAGCTGTTACTATGAAAAATACAGATAGCGAAAATTGGATTTACGGAGATGATGGATTTTATTATTATAAAAAGATCCTCAGGGAAGGCGAGTCAACAACACAGCTTTGCACAGGATTTCTTATTGATCATGCCAGAGTTGAAAAAAAATACTGGAAACTGTTGAATGAATTCCAAATACAGGTATATCAGGAATCGGTAGAAGCAAGACCGTTTGATAATTATCAGAAAGCCTGGGAGTATTATACTGGTGAATTATAAAAGGCAGGTGAAAATATGAGAAAATCAGTAAAAATCATAACAGGTTTTCTTTTGACGGCTATCCTTTCAGCAGCGGCGGTATTTGCATCTTTTTCGGACAGGCTTGATGTAGTGAATCATATTTCCGTGGGAGATGTCAGTATATCTATTTCGGAATATGCCAGGAAGGGAAAGGGCGAGGTAAAGTATACGCAGCCATCGGAGGTGGTTCCCGGTCAGACGATATCCAAAATACCGAGAATTAAAAACAATGCACTTCCCTGCTGGATCAGGGCCAGAATCACATATGCCGGGGAAAACGGAAAATTGGAACGCCTGAAAGATGAAAACATTGGAGGAATCTCAGGTGAATGGGTAAAACGTGGAGAATATTATTATTACACGAAAGTATTGAAAAAACAGGAGAGCACAGATCTGTTTCAGAATATTTCAATCCCAGATACCTGGACGGAAGAACATGCAAAACAGAAAATTGCAGTGGATATTCAGGCTGATGCGATTCAGGCTGCTAATTTCAAACCGGATTTCAGTGCAATGTCACCATGGGGAAATCAGGTGATACAGAAATGTGTGCATGAGCAGGATGGTACATTGACCTGTAAAAAAGGCAATACAAAATTATCTGTAGAATTTAATGGAAAAGCACACAAATTGATTGCTGTACCGGATGATTTTTTTACAAACCTGGAATCTGCCATGCCAGGAGATATACTGAAGGATGCTGTTCAGATTGCAAACACAACAGATCAGGAAGCCGAACTCTTTTTTCAGACGAATACGGATGGAAGATCAGAAGAACAGATGAATATGTTGAAAAAAGTTCGTTTTGAAATCAGTCAAAACAAAAAAATTCTTTATAAAGGAACTCTTGATGCTGCTGAACTTGCAAAGGCGAGATCTCTTGGAAAATTTAAAAGCGGGCAGAAAGGAAGGCTGGAGTTTCAGCTTGAAATTCCACGGGAATGGGATAATGCGTATGCATTGAAAAAAACAGATATCACATGGATATTTGCGGTAAAAGAAAATGAAAAAAAAGAATTCTCTTCTTATGAGAGTGTGGGCAGTGAGAGTGCTGGTGGAGCTGCACAAGAAAAAGATATAAAAACACGGAGAAAAAATCCCGTCAGGACAGGAGATGATTCTGAACCGTTGGTACTGCTCATTCTTCTTCTGGGTTCCGGAGCAATCACTTTGTGTATCAGATGCTTTAAAGGAGGAAACGAATCATGAAGAAAAAAATAGCGGGAATCATATTGGCTTCGGTGCTGACATTTTCTGCGATGGCAGGAGTTCAGGCATCTGCAGAAGACAGGCTGTGGGAAAACAGTATGGAGGCAGATGGTGTGGAAGATGATATTTCGCAAAACCAGACAGAAATGAAAGATGGTGATGATTCGACATCCGAAGACAACGAAGAAAATACAGAAAATGAAGGAATTGGTTTGTCCGAAAGTGATACAGAAGCTGAGGAAGATCCATCAGAAGTAAAAGAAGAGACAGAAATTTCTTTTGAAGAAGAACAGGAGAACATAGATGCTGAAGTAGAAGAGAATCCAGAACAGGAGCTGGAACTGAATGCTGAAATGGGAGAAGAAGATCTTTTCATGGATAATGAAAAATCAATTGCTACATATGCAGGAAGTGGTATTCCCGTAGAATGGGTAGGACCAAATTACAAAATGCGACCGGAATATGCTTTTACCTATGCTTTCCGAAAAGGAGTTACACAGCTTTCTTATATAAGCAGAAAAAACGACAGCCTGAACAATAAAATACACAACTGGTTTGGAGACAATAAGGGATATACGACAGAATATTGTCAGAGTTTTTATGCTTGTGCAATTGGCAATACAAGTAATACGGATGCCATTACAGCAATCTATAGCAACGTAGGCGAGTATCAGGGACAGATCGTAGATCTGAAAGTGACCGTACCGGCCTGGGGAACCGTGAACAATGGTCATGTCGGAAAAGACAAAACAAAGATTACACCATGTGTGCTGTTTTACAAAGACAGAATTGCATTTAATACCATTTCAGTTGGATCGGTAAGATTTCAGTTTGAATTCCTGAATCATAATACAAGTGTGCAGATTTATCCCAAAGGACATATAACGGCAGTAGATCTGGACAGTGGGCAGGGAATCCGGACATATGACAGTTGGGGTGTTGATCATATATACCTCAGGAGTGGTTATGATTATCTGAGAACAACAGAGGGAACGACAGCAAATGGAAATGCATTTCGTGAGATACGTGGAAAAGCAGATGGAGGAAATATAACTACAGATGATGTGGAGGGCTGGTGTCAGCTGGACTTTAATGGTTCTTTTATTATCAACTGGCTGGCACAGGATTCATGGAAAAACAGTACAGGCGCGCAGAATGCATTTTACCTTTCAACGGGGCAGACGATTGGAAGCTATGAACCGAATCCGGGACCCGAAAAAAGGGTTGGAGATGAAAATGCTTCCTTTGATTCCATGGCAAGGCATACATTCACAGATAATGATCCAGCATATGAGATCACAGAGGGAAAAAACTTTGATTATGTGATCAGACAGCAGCTTCTTCCGGGAAATTACAGTTCTTTTGAATTAAAAGATGTTCTGGATTCCTGTCTGAAATATCGAAGTGCCAGCGTTATGACTGCACTGGGAAATGATGTGACTCGCTTTTTTAATATTGAAAATCGTTCCAATACGATTGTTTTTCGTGCTGATTCTAATTTCCTCAAAACAGACGAAGCATATAACAATGTGACGTATTATTTCAGGATAAAAGTGCAGGCAGGAAGCAACCAGGAAATTGATTCGCATAATCATTATCAGAGATCGAATGAGTTTTATGCGATTGAAAATACGGCATCGAGAACAATTGTTTCAGACAGGATGCAGGACACGCAGAATACAAATCAGTCGTGGGTAAAAGGAAATACAGTGCTTACTGATGGCGAGATCACTGTGACAAAAAGAATCAGGGAAGCAGATATCACATGGGCACACGGAAACCCGGTATTTCGATTCAGAATAACGGGAAAAGATCAGTTGGGAGCAACGCATGTTTATGAAAAATATGTGGAATTTAAACCTGGAAAATATGCAATGGCAGGAGAAGATGTAGTGATGAAATGTTCTTTTACCGGAATTCAGCCAGGCACATATACGGTCAGTGAGTTGCCGACATTGCGCTATCAGTTTGAGTATATTTTACCGGATACAGCCAATGTGACAGCTTCTGATAAAACAGGAATTGTTTCGATAAGCATGGCGCAGAGAAAAGCTGCGTTAACTTTTAAAAATAAGAAAACAAGGTATGATCGTTACAGTCATACAGATGTAGTTACAAATATAGTTCCGGTATCATGAGAGAGGGGCATCTGCCCTCTCTCAATCTAAAAAATAGTTGCAAAATAAAAAACGGATTGTTATAATAACATCCATCGGGGTATGGCGTAGCTTGGTAGCGCGCACGGCTGGGGGCCGTGAGGTCGCAGGTTCAAATCCTGTTGCCCCGATTGAACCAGAAAGACTGAGACAAAAATTCACTCTTGACAAGGAGCAGTGGACATGTTAGTCTTTAGTCATCGACAAAATATGCAAAATGCTTTGATGAGGAATAGTACATGAGGACCGGAGCACAGAGAGCTGTCGGGTGGTGTGAGACAGTAGAAAGAAGTCATGGAACTCGCCTTGGAGCATCTGTCCGAACTCCCGAATATCTGGAAAGTAGGCGCAGACGGTATCCACCGTTATATGGAGAGGATATAAGAATTATACAAAATATTCCGTATCCCATGAGTGTATGAACCGTTCATAAATAAGAGTGGTACCGCGAAGACAGATGTCTTTCGTCTCTTACAGTAGTCTGTAGAGATGAGAGATTTTTTTTTGTTCAGAAACAGAAAACATACAGAGAATTTATATGTTAGAGAGACAGGAGGAAAAAACATGAAAAACGTAACAAAATACCAGAGACAGTATTATATGCCGCCAATGAAATGTATGAAATGGGCAGAGAAGGAATATGTGGACAAAGCTCCGATCTGGTGCAGCGTAGACCTTCGTGACGGAAACCAGGCACTGGTCATTCCGATGAGTCTGGAACAGAAAATCGAGTTTTTCAAACTTCTTGTAAAAATCGGATTTAAAGAAATTGAGGTAGGTTTTCCGGCAGCTTCTGAAACAGAGTATACATTTGTACGTACACTGATCGAGCAGAATCTTATTCCGGATGATGTAACGATTCAGGTTCTGACACAGGCAAGAGAACACATTATCCGCAAGACCTTTGAGGCGGTCAAAGGTGCGCCGAAGGCAATCGTGCATGTCTATAATTCGACATCTGTAGCACAGCGTGAGCAGGTATTCAAAAAATCAAAAGAAGAGATCCTGAAAATTGCTGTCGATGGTGCCAAGCTTCTGAAAGAACTGGCTGATGAAACAGAGGGGAATTTCCAGTTTGAATACAGCCCGGAAAGTTTTACCGGAACAGAACCTGAATATGCATTGGAAGTATGTAATGCAGTTCTTGATGTATGGCAGCCAACACCGGAGAATAAGGCAATCATTAATCTGCCTGTAACTGTAGAACTGTCTATGCCACATGTGTATGCGAGTCAGATTGAATACATGAGTGAGAATATGAAATATCGTGAAAATGTAATTCTTTCTCAGCATCCACATAATGACCGTGGATGTGGCGTTGCAGATTCTGAACTTGGTCTGCTTGCTGGTGCAGACAGAGTAGAAGGTACGCTGTTTGGAAACGGAGAGCGTACAGGAAATGTGGATGTAGTGACACTTGCCATGAATATGTTTGCACAGGGAGTTGATCCGGAACTGGATTTCTCTGATATGCCACATATCTGTGAAGTATACGAAGCATGTACCGGAATGAAAGTGGATGAAAGAAGTCCATACAGTGGAGCCCTGGTATTTGCGGCATTCTCAGGATCTCATCAGGATGCAATTGCAAAAGGAATGCACTGGAGAGATGAAAAAGATCCGAATCGCTGGACGGTACCATATCTGCCGATCGATCCGACTGATGTTGGAAGAAATTACGATGCAGATGTTATTCGTATCAACAGTCAGTCGGGTAAAGGTGGAGTTGGCTATATCCTGGAAACAAAATACGGCCTGAACCTGCCGCCTAAGATGCGTGAAGCTATGGGGTATGCAGCAAAAGCTGTTTCCGATCACAGTCATAAAGAACTCCATCCGGATGAAATCTTTAATCTGTTTAAATCTACATTTGAGAATGTTGTAGAACCATATAGTGTCAATGAAGTGCATTTCCAGCAGAAAGATGGAGGCATTACGACACAGGTAACATCTACCTTTAACGGAAAGACTATTACTACAGAGGCAACCGGAAACGGACGTCTGGATGCAGTCAGCAATGCACTGAAGAAAGCATACGAAATGAAATTTACACTGGTAACCTATCAGGAGCATGCACTCGAAAAGAGCAGTAGTTCCAAGGCAATCGCATATGTAGGTATCCAGAAACCGGACGGAACACTTTCCTGGGGTGCTGGCGTTGATCCGGATATCATTCGTGCATCCATTGATGCGTTGGTAACTGCAATCAACAACCGATAATCATAATCAGAACAGCCCTTTCCTTTTCAACAGTTAGTTGTAAAAACTGTTGACAGGGACAGGGCTTTTTTATGCATGTTTCACAGAATAAATTGTTTCTATGGAAAAATGAAAAAATTTCTGCTAAAATTAGATAACGTATGCCTATACATATTGAAGTTTGGATGAGAAGAAAGGAATCGGTACACAGATGCTAAAGATTAAGAGCTATGTGAAAGTAAAAAGCATTGCAGAAGCGTATGAACTGAATCAGAAAAAAACAGCACTGGTTCTTGGCGGTATGGTCTGGCTGAAGATGGGAAATCGTAATATTTCTACAGCAATCGATCTTTCCGGCCTGGGGCTGGATACAGTGCAGGAAACAGATGATGAGTTTGTGATCGGCTGCATGACACCGTTGAGAGAACTTGAAATAAATAAGAGACTGAATGAGTATACACATGGAGCAGTCAGAGAAAGTCTGCGCCATATAGTTGGCGTACAGTTTCGAAACTGTGCAACAATTGGAGGAAGTATCTGGGGACGGTATGGATTCTCGGATGTACTGACAATGTTTCTGGCAATGGATACATGGGTGGAATTGTATGATGCAGGAAGAATTCCACTGACAGAATTTGTAAACCGTAAAAAAGATAATGATATTCTTGTGAATATCATTGTACGTAAACAGCCGTTGTTTGTCTGTTATATGAGTCAGCGAAATTCAAAGACGGACTTTCCGGTACTGACTTGTGCGGCGTCTCTGATCGGCGAGGAAGCGAGAACTGTTATTGGCGCAAGACCGGCACGTGCGGTTGTTGTGGAAGATAAGGAAAGTATCCTTAAAAATTTCAAGCATATGACCAACAAACAGCGCGGAGAAGCGATTGAAAAGTTTGCTGAATATGCGGCAGAACATGTGACTACGGCAGGTAATATGCGGGCTTCCGCAGAATACAGGACTCTTCTGGTAAAGGTATTGATAAGAAGAACCTGGGAAGCAGTAGGAGGAATGAAGAATGAATATTAGTTTCTGGCTGAACGGAGTTTACCGACAGGAAGAAATTGAGCCTGGAATGTTGCTGATTGATTTTTTGAGAGAAAAAGGATGTTACAGCGTCAAAAGAGGCTGTGAAACTGCAAATTGTGGACTTTGTACAGTGCTGGTTGAAGACAGACCGATTCTTTCATGTTCCACATTGGCTGCTCGTATTGATGGGAAAAAAGTAGTGACGATGGAAGGAATGCAGAGAGAAGCACAGGAATTCGGGAGCTTTCTTGCAAATGAGGGCGCAGAACAGTGTGGCTTCTGTAATCCTGGATTTATTATGAATGTATTTGCCATGCTTCATGAGATCAAAGAGCCGACGGAAGAACAGATCAAGGAATATCTTGCCGGAAATCTGTGCAGATGTTCCGGGTTTGTTTCTCAGACAACAAGTATCCTCAAGTTTTTAAAATATAAAAAAGCACAGGAGGACGCATAAAAATGAAATATGTAAATCAGCCTGTACGTAAAACAGACGCAATGTCGCTGGTGACAGGAAAACCAGTTTATACGGATGATCTGGCACCAAAGGACTGCCTGATCGTTAAGATATTAAGAAGTCCGCATGCAAATGCATGGGTAGAAGAGATCAAGACCGGAAATGCAGAAAAAGTTGCAGGTATCGCATGTGTTCTTACTTATAAAGATGTTCCGCAGAAGCGTTTTACTCTGGCAGGACAAACTGCACCGGAAATGAGTCCGGATGATCGTCTGATTCTGGATCGTCATGTTCGATTTATCGGAGATGCGGTTGCAATTGTAGCAGGAGAGACAGAAGATGCAGTAGACAAAGCATTAAAAAGAATTAAGGTACAATATCGAGTGGAAGCACCAGTATTGGATATGCATAAAGCAAAAGATAATCCGATTCTTGTACATCCGGAAGAAGACTGGAAACTAAAGATTCCGCTTGGTGGAGACCATAAGAGAAATCTGTGTGCAACTGCACTGGAAGAGCATGGAGATGTGGACAAGGTGCTCAGCGAATGCAAATACACAGTAGAACATACTTATCATACCAGAGCGAACCAGCAGACTATGATGGAAACCTTCCGTACAGCCTGTTATATGGATCATTTTGGAAGACTGATCGTACTTTCTTCTACGCAGATTCCTTTCCACGTAAGACGAATTGTTGGAAGAGCACTGGATATTCCGGCCTCCAAAGTGCGTGTTATCAAACCACGAATTGGTGGAGGATTTGGAGCAAAACAGACTTCCGTCAGTGAAATTTATCCGGCAATTGTTACATGGAAGACCGGTCGTCCGTCCAAGATGATCTTTTCCAGGTATGAATCTATGATCTGCTCCTCACCACGCCATGAAATGGAAATTACTGTGCGTGCAGGTGCAGATGAAAATGGTATCATTAGAGCAATTGATGTCTATACGTTGTCTAATACGGGGGCTTATGGTGAACACAGTTCTACTACAGTGGGACTGAGCGGACACAAATCAATTGGCCTTTACAGACACACAGAAGCTTATCGTTTTGCATTTGATGTTGTTTATACGAATGTGCAGGCAGCAGGGGCTTATCGTGGATATGGTGCAACGCAGGGAATTTTTGCTGTTGAATCTGCAGTAAATGAGCTGGCTCACAAAATGGGAATGGATCCGGTAAGAATCAAGGAATTAAACATGCCAGTTGAAGGTGGACCGCTTCCGGGTTATCCGGATGTACCTTATGCACAGAGTTGTACGATGGATAAATGTATGGCCAGAGCAAAAGAAATGATGGACTGGGATTCTAAGTATCCATTCCGTGATATGGGAAATGGTAAAGTCCGTGGAGTCGGAGTGGCAATGGCCATGCAGGGATCTTCTATTGCCGGTGTTGATGTTGGTGGTGCAGATATCAAATTGAACGAGGATGGTTCATATACTCTTGCACTTGGATGTACGGATATGGGAACTGGCTGTGATACGATCATGGCGCAGATCGCGGCTGACTGTCTGGAAACTCCGATGGAAAACATTGTTGTATTCAGTGTAGATACTGATATTTCACCATATGATTCAGGATCTTATGCATCCTCCACTACTTATACGACAGGTGTGGCAGTCATGAAAGCCTGCAAAGAGCTTCGAGGTAAAATATGTGAAGTTGGTGCACAGATGTTGGGAACAGATGTAGATAAGGTTGCGTTTGACGGTTCGTATGTATTTGTGGATGAGGATGAGGAAGAAGAGAAAAAAGTTTCTCTGGAACAGGTGGCGTTGAAAGGCACCTTCTTTAATAATATTGAACTGCAGGTGGTCAAACAGCATTCTTCACCGTTGTCACCGCCGCCGTTTATGGTTGGCATGGCAGAAGTTGAGGTGGATACGGAGACAGGTGAGGTAGATGTGCTGGATTACGTGGCAGTTGTTGACTGTGGTACCCCAATCAATCCAAATCTGGCACGTGTACAGACAGAAGGTGGTATTGCGCAGGGAATCGGTATGGCTCTTTTTGAAGACGTACAGTATACCGATAAAGGAAAAATCCGAAATAACTCCTTTATGCAGTATAAGATTCCAACCAGAATGGATATCGGAAAGATCCGGGTGGATTTTGAAAGCAGTTATGAAGAGAGTGGACCGTTTGGAGCCAAATCTATCGGAGAACTTGTGATCGATACACCATGTCCGGCGCTTGCGGAAGCTATTTATAATGCAACCGGAGTACGGTTTCGAGAACTTCCGATCACACCTGAAAAAATAGCGATGGGAATTCTGAAAAAGAAAGGAACCAACGAAAATTCATGACAAATATGATAATGGGAACCCTGCTGGCGGGGGGATATCTTGTTGTGTTCTGGATGTTTGGCACACTGATCCCGGAAAAGTTCCAGTCAGGGAAATTCCCGGTTATGTGTATTACCGGATTTTTGCTTTATTATACTCTGTTTGAAATTGTGGCATTTCCAATGAAATATCTGTGCTGTTCGCTGAAACAGTTGACGGTAATCTGGGGATGCCTGCTGATCCTTCTCTTTTTCTTTGTAATATGGAAAAGACGGAGAGTTCTGGCAGACAGTGTCAGGACAATACCGGGCAGTACGCAAAAGAATATATCCGTGCTTATTCTGTTGCTGGCAGCAGTAGGCCTCGCAGTGTTGCTTGGATTTAATACCAATACACTGTCAACGTATGATTCAAACAATTATATTGGACTGCCGGTAGCATCCGTGTATTCTAATACACTGGACAGAGTGGCACCTTATTCAGGAACTCTGTTGGAGGCACCGGAACAGTTCTATATTATGAATACAGATACGCTGCAGAGTGCAATTGTTTATCAGGTACTGAATATTCATCCACTTATGGAACGTAAATGGAGCTTTACGATTGCGATGGTGATTCTTTTTGAGATGGGACTGTACCAGTGTGCCAATGGATTTTTTAAGAAAAAGGAAGCAGAAAAAACAGTGTTTGTGATACTGGCAGATCTGGTGCTTTTGTTTTCGTACAGTCTTGGTGGGGTTTCTCAGTATTTTGCATATCGAACCTATGAAGGAAAAGCAATCATTGCATATCTGTATATGACTGTGATTTTTGGATTCTGTCTGGCAATATACAGAAAGGAGACGAGTCTGTGGCCATGGTGCGGACTGTTTCTGTGTGGAACAGGTGGAATTGCGTTCAGTAATTCTGCGCTGTTTATTGTGCCATGCATGATCGGAGCTACATTATTTCCGTATGTTTTATGTGATGGAATACTGAAAAGACAGTGGCATCTGCTGAAAAGATATATAATTGTGTTGCTGCCGTCAGCATTTTGGATGCTGCTCAGCCATTTGGTATAAAAGGAGGAAGAATGATTGGAAAATTTAAATGAAACAATACAATTTCTGATACAGTCCCTCCAGACCTATACGGGAAACAATCCGATTTGGATCCTTTATCCGGTGGCGCTGATCCTAATCTGGTTTCTTGGAAAAAAAGGAGATCGAAAATTATTTATCGGTGTTTTTGTAACAGAATGCCTTACGATCTTTAATCCGTTTGTCGTGAAAGTCCTTCTGGATGTATTTGGATTTGGAACACGTTTTGTCAGATTTCTGTGGATCATTGTCTTCTTTATTACAATAGGTTATGCTCTGACTTTACTTATTTTTGCATCTGCAAAAACAGGGGTACGGATCCTGACAGGTGGAATCTGTCTTGTGCTGATCGTAACACTGGGAATTCCTGTTTTCAGGGGAACAGAGGATTTTCCATATAAAAAGGCAACCAATGCGTATTTTGTTGGACAGGAGATTCTGGATCTTTCCAGTATTATACATAGTGAAGGAATTGAGCAGCCAAGAATACTGAGCGATGGACTGCTTCTTGTTTACAGACAGTATGATCCAGATGTGAGATCTTATGTGAGTCGTCGTATACTTCAGAAGATTGAAAAAACTTCCGAAGAAAAATTTATGAAGAAGAAAAAGATCAAAGATTGGATGAAAAAGATTGTAGCAGTCTATTATTATCATGATTATTCTCTTCCGGCAGAAGAATTTCAGAGTTTGGTCAGAGGAAGTAAAGTGGATTATATTATATCCGCAACGCCGGAGCTGGATGAGTATCTGTCGGGGACGACTATGTATGTGCTTGGACAGACCGAAAACTACCGTGTCTGGAAAGTAGTATAAATCGTAGTATTAAAACAAAAATGTATATATTCTGAATTAATAGTTGAAAAAGTAGGAATAATTCAAAAACTTTACAAATACTCAAATATGTGCTATATTATAAAAAGCTTTAGGAAAAGCTTGCACCTGTAGCTCAGTGGATAGAGCAGTGGTTTCCGGTACCATGTGCGGGGGTTCGATTCCCTTCAGGTGTGTTGCACGAGGTAATGGGTCTGCCTCGGTGCGTTGTAAGTTACTGTGAACAAAGTGAACAGTAATAATTAAGGAGGACAAGAACTTGGATAATTTCAGGGAATGGTTATCAGATAACCTTCGCTATTTTATGCTTGGCGGAGTGATTTTGATAATCGTAGCTGTATTGTTCTTTAGCATACGTGCTTGTACCGGAAGTGGAAAGGGGACTTCGGACGGAGAACAAACTACAGCACAGGACAACAGCCAGGGAAATGATCCTTCTTCTCCGGAAGATGATGGGGAGACAAACGACGGGAAGAAAGAAGAAGACACGAATCCCTTGGAGGATGGCAGTGAAGAAGTTACTGCACTTATGAACAGCTACTACAAGGCTTTAGGGGAAAAAGATATTACGACATTAAGAACACTGGTAAATAATCTGACACCTTCTGATGAATCCAGAATCACAAATGCAAAGGATTATATTGAAGGATATCAAGTCAGCAAAGTGTATATGAAGAAAGGGATGGACGACAATTCGTATGTTGTATATACGAAAGGAAGTTTCATCTGTAAGGGGATTGATACACCGGCACCGTCTCTTTGGAGTTCTTATGTTGTAAAAGACAGCGATGGTACCTATAGAATTTTGGGTGACCTTGAACAGAACACAACAGTTTCCACTTATATGGATTCGCTGAAATCTGATGAAGATGTAAAGAAGCTTACAGCTGAGGTGCAGGCAGAATATGAGCAGGCATAGAAGGATGACACAGCTCTTGCACAGTTCCTTGACGGACTGGGTGAAGAAGCAGATACTTCTTCTTCTGAGACGAGTGCAGACGGCACAATGCTGACAGTTACAGAAGGGTGTAATGTCAGAGCTGAAGCAAATAGTGACAGTGAAATTATTGGTGGTCTTGACGAAGGGGATCAGGTTCAGAAAATGGGACAGGAAGGTGACTGGATCCAGATTGAATATGATGGTCAGACCGGATATGTATACAGTGGATTGCTTCAGTAAAATATTTAGACAGAATAAAAGACACGGGATGGATCCTGTGTCTTTTTCAATGCTTATTTTTTTAGAGAACCGTCTGCCTGTAGTTCATAATTTTGATCATCTACTGTGATCGTTCCGGTCTGCATGATACCATCCAGATCCATGTAATAACGTTTGCCATTATCATCCACCCATCCGGTCTGCATGATACCATCTTTATCAAAGAAATAATGTTTGCCGTCAGTATCGATCAGCCAGCCTGTGTAAGGAACACCGTCAACCATAAACATCCAGTTGCTGCCGCTTGAAGTCCAGACTCCAAGGCTTGCCTCCGGGGATGTCTCATCTTGTGATATGGATTCAGAAGGAGAGACAGAAGGCTCGACCGTAATGGTCGGTGTAGCAGAAATGCTGACGTTTGCCTTTGGTTTCTGGGTAGGAACAGGTGTTGGTGTGACCTTGGATTTTTTTATTACAGAGGAATGTCTGGCAGGAATTTTGTAATTCGCATCAAAAGAAGTTCGACGGAATAAAAATCCTGCAGACAGACACAATAAAATCGCAATCAGAAGCAGCAGGGGATTCAGGTGTCGTTTCTTATCAGACATAATTTCCCTCCTTTGTGTAGCTGAAATGATAAAACAATAATTTTATCATACAATATGTGGTAAAAAAAAACAAGGTCTCGGTTGCGGACAAAAAGAAAAAACTATATAATAGAGTAATGGACGAAAAAAGGATAACAACAGATCAGACTACAATAAGAATAAATAAATACCTGAGTGCGGCAGGAGTATGTTCAAGAAGAGAAGCAGACCAGCTGACAGATGCCGGACGGGTTACGGTTGCAGGAAAAGAAATCGGTACTGGAGAAAGGATTCCAGCAGATGCCGAGGTTTTTTTGGATGGCAGACCGGTGAAGGCAGAGACCAGGCAGGTACTTCTGCTTTTTTATAAGCCAAGGGGTATTGTGTGCAGTACAAAAAAGCAGCGACAGGAAACGACAGTAACAGAGTTCCTGGATTATCCGGTGAGAGTATATCCGGTAGGACGTCTGGACAAAGATTCAGAGGGACTGCTTTTACTGACGAATCAGGGTGACTTGGTTAATCGTATCATGCGTGCAGGTAACTACCATGAGAAAGAATATGAAGTAACCGTGGACAAAAAAATTACAGAAACTTTTATCAGAAAGATGAGCAGTGGTGTCCCGATTCTGGGGACTGTGACACGACCATGTACGGTATATAAGACCGGTGATAAAAGCTTTTCTATCATATTAACACAGGGATTGAATCGCCAGATCAGAAGAATGTGTGAATATCTGGGATATCATGTATGTACATTGAAACGTATCCGTATCATGAATCTTACACTGGACGGCCTGAAATGTGGAGAATATCGGGAAATATGTGGAGATGAATGGAAGAAACTGAATGAACTGATACGGGATTCTTCCAGTGAGACAGTAATCAGAACAGGAGGACAGCATGGAAACATCAGCGGCAGAACAAATAAAAGAACTGGTGCAGAAGCTGAACGAAGCGGCAAAGGCATACTATCAGGAAGACCGGGAGATCATGAGCAACAGAGAGTACGACGCACTGTACGATCAACTGGAAAAAATGGAAAAGGAAACAGGAATCGTTCTGGCAGACAGCCCAACTGTTAATGTGGGGTATGAGGCAGTCGATGTACTGCCAAAGGAAACGCATGAGTCTCCAATGCTTTCGTTGGATAAGACTAAGGACAGAGACGTTTTAAGAGCGTTTATTGGGACACATCCAACTTTGCTTTCCTGGAAGATGGATGGGCTTACGATCGTTCTCACATATGAAAATGGAGAATTGCTTAAAGCCGTTACCAGAGGAAATGGTACCGTGGGAGAGGTAATTACAAATAATGCAAAAGTATTTAAGAACATTCCGCTGAAAATTGCGTACCGGGGCAGACTGGTCCTGAGAGGGGAAGCCATCATTACTTATTCTGATTTTGAAAAGATCAATGATACGATCGAAGATGTAGATGCAAAGTACAAAAATCCTCGAAATCTCTGCAGTGGTTCGGTTCGACAGCTGAATAATCAGATCACGGCAGAAAGAAATGTACGCTTTTATGCATTTGCTCTGGTTTCTGCACAGGATGTAGATATGCATAATTCCAGAAAATATCAGATGGAATGGCTTAGAAGACAGGGATTTGAAGTAGTAGAATATCGTATGGTCACAGGAGAGAATCTGGACGAAGCAATGGATTACTTTGCACATGCGATCGAGAAAAATGATTTTCCATCAGATGGGCTCGTTGCATTATATGATGATATTGCCTATGGAGAATCACTCGGAAGTACTGCGAAATTTCCCCGGAATGCGTTTGCTTTTAAATGGGCCGATGAAGTGAGGGAGACGACACTTCGTGAAATTGAATGGAGTCCTTCAAGGACAGGTCTCATTAATCCGGTTGCCGTATTTGATCCGGTCGAACTGGAGGGAACGACAGTCAGCCGTGCCAGCGTGCATAATGTGAGTATCGTGAAAGATCTGCAGCTGGGAATTGGGGATACGATCCAGGTATATAAAGCAAATATGATCATTCCACAGATTGCTGAGAATCTGACACGAAGTAGTAATCTGGAAATACCGGAAATCTGTCCGGCGTGCGGTCAGGAAGCCAGAGTGATCAGGGAAAATGATGTAGAGGCACTTTACTGTATGAATCCGGACTGTGCGGCAAAAAAGATCAAGGCTTTTACTTTGTTTGTAAGCAGAGATGCCATGAATATTGACGGACTGTCAGAGGCAACGCTGGAAAAATTTATTGCAAAAGGTTTTATACACAACTTCGGAGATATCTTTGAGATAGAAAAGTTTCGTGATGAGATCGTAACGATGGAAGGCTTTGGAGAAAAGTCCTATGAAAACTTGATGAACAGCATTGAGAAGGCAGAAGAAACAACACTTGCAAAAGTAATCTACAGTCTTGGAATCGCAAATATCGGACTTTCCAATGCAAAAGTAATCTGTCGGCATTTTGATGATGATCTGGACAAGATCCGTTCAGCAGATGAAGAAGAAATCAGTGCGATTGATGGAATCGGACCGGTCATAGCAAAGAGTCTGACAAAGTATTTCAGTAATCCGGAGAATAATCAAAAAGTAGATCATCTGCTGAAATATCTTCATATTAATAAGGAAGAAATTTCCGGTGAGCAGATCTTTGCAGGAATGAACTTTGTCATTACTGGAAGTCTGAAACATTTCAGTAACAGAGGAGAAGCCAAAAATCTGATCGAATCACTGGGCATCGACGAAAAGAAGATCACCTTCGAGACGATGGTCTGCTTCAAGCGCGCGGGTGCCGACGGCATCCTGACGTACTGCGCCCTTGACGTCGCCCGCTGGATCCGCGAAGGCTACAACTACTGAGCCTCACGTCAGGATTCCTGAATGACGAAAGCCCGCACGATGTGCGGGCTTTCGTCGCTTTGGGAGCCGGAAAGGCCCTTACTTCATTTTGTGCTGCCATTCCCTCAGCAGGCGGCCGTCCTTCTTGGTCGGTCGTCCCTGACGAATGTAGGAGGCGGGCTCGGAGGCAAGCCTCAGCATCTCCTTCATCTGCGCACGGGTCATCTTGCTCTCCTCGGTTTCACGATAGAGCTTCTGAGCCTCTGCGGCAGGCCCGCGAGTATTGGAGAGTCCTTCGACAAAGACATGGAAGGTCTCCTCGCCGCGGCGGATCGTGAGGCGGTCTCCGACGCGCACGTCGCGGGATGCCTTCATGCGCTGGCCGTCGATGTGAACGCGCCCAAGGCCGACCTCCTCCTGTGCGATGGTGCGGGTCTTGAAGAACCTGGCGGCCCAGAGCCACTTGTCGATGCGCATAGCGTCCAAATCAGTCTCCCTAATGAGAAAAAAGGCCCGACCGCAGCAACGATCGAGCCTTTGTCAAAGCAGTGCAGCCTCAGAAATTATTCTTCGGACTTGACTTCTTCAACGGCAACAGCCTTTTCCGTGAGTTCCATGTAGGCCATCGGGGCGTTGTCGCCAACGCGGAAGCCCATCTTGAGGATGCGGGTGTAGCCGCCGTTGCGGTTGGCAAAGCGCGGGCCGATTTCGTTGAACAGCTTGCAGACGACTTCGCGGTCACGGAGACGGTTGAAGGCGAGGCGCTTGTTGGCAACGGTCGGTTCCTTGGCGAGGGTGATCATCGGTTCGACGACGCGACGAAGTTCCTTAGCCTTGGGAAGGGTCGTCTTGATGGCTTCGTGCTTGATGAGAGAGCACATCATGTTGCGAAGCATGGCGAGACGGTGGGCGCTGGTACGGTTCAGCTTGCGGAGACCAAGACGGTGACGCATTTTGTATGTTCCTAAAAATATCTATGAAAGGATGCCGGCTTTGACCGGCAGGCTTGCCCCGAGTCTTCTATCTCTTGAGAAATTCGAGCGGTCGGGTGAAAGCGATGGGCGTGATCGCGAGATCACGCCCATGTGAGCCAAACGGCAGGACGGGATTATTGCACAGCAACAATCGGGCGTCAAACGAAATCAGATGAAATTTTGAGCCTTCATCGGACTGCGACGACGCCCTTCCTGTCCATTAGTGTTCCTGGGCGGGCGGCCAGTTTTCGAGACGGGAGCCGAGCGTGAGGCCGTGGGCGGCGAGCACTTCCTTGATTTCGTTCAGGGACTTGCGGCCGAGGTTCGGCGTCTTGAGAAGCTCGTTTTCCGTGCGCTGGATCAGATCGCCGATGTAGTAGATGTTCTCGGCCTTGAGGCAGTTGGCGGAACGAACCGTGAGCTCGAGATCGTCGACCGGACGGAGCAGGATCGGATCGAGCGGCGGCGGAACGTCTTCGTCTTCCTCGGCAGGAGCAGCGTCGGCGCCGGTGTCCTGATGGATCGTGCCGAACACGGCGAGCTGATCCTGGAGGATGCGGACGGCTTCACGAAGGGCGTCTTCGGGACCGATGGCGCCGTTGGTCTCGATCGTCATCTCGAGCTTGTCGAGGTCGGTGCGCTGGGCCACGCGGGCGGCCTGAACCTGATAGGCAACGCGGAGGATCGGGGAGAAGGAGGCATCCATGATGATGCGGCCGATGGCAGCCTTGGAGTAGTCATCGCGGAAGGCGCGGACGTCACCCGGCTGGTAGCCGCGGCCCTTTTCAATCTTGACCTGCATTTCGAGACGACCGCCGGAGAGGTGGGCGATCACGTGGTCGGGATTGACGACGGAAACGTCGTGGGGAAGATCGAAGTCGGCGGCGGTCACAACGCCTTCGCCGTCCTTGCGGAGCATGACGGTGACTTCGTCGCGGCCGTCAAGCTTGAAGACAACACCCTTGAGGTTGAGAAGGATGTCAACGACGTCTTCGAGAACGCCGTCGATCTGGGAGTATTCGTGAACGATGCCCGTGATCTGGACTTCCGTCGGCGCAAAGCCGATCATGGAGCTCAGAAGGATGCGGCGGAGCGCATTGCCGAGCGTGTGGCCGTAGCCGCGTTCGAACGGTTCGAGCGTGATGACGGCGCGGTTCGGATTGTTTTCGGAAAGCGCGACTTCGACAGAGGTCGGCTTCAGAAGCGAGGTGTTAGCCATAGTTTGAGATCCTTTGCATTCCCCCGGGCGCGTTAAGCCCGCGGACGAATAAGGCGGCAGCACAGAATTGCGGCGGCTGCCCGGCCGCACGGCCATTGTAGACCATTTGAAAGCGCCCTCTGGAGTAAAGGACGCTTTCAAATGAGGGACCGAAACGTGGGCCCATCAGGCAAGAAAACGCGGACACTTGCGTGACCGCGTTTTCCATTGCTTTTCCTGCCTTGTGTCTGCGGAGCTACAGCGCACTACACCGAGCTCCACAAGTACATTCAAGCGATATTAGCGGGAGTAGCGTTCGACGATGAGAGCTTCGTTGATTTCGTAAGCGATTTCATCGCGAGCAGGAACGTTCTTGAACGTGCCTTCGAACTTCTTCGGTTCGACGCTAACCCAGCCCGGGAAGCCGTTCTGCTGAGCCAGTTCAAGGGCTTCAGCGATACGAGCCTGCTTCTGGGCCTTTTCGCGCACGGAGATGACGTCGCCCGGCTTGACGTGGTAAGAAGGAATGTTCACCTTCTTGCCGTTGACAAGGATGGCGCCGTGAGAAACCACCTGGCGGGCTTCAGCGCGCGTGGAGCCGAAGCCCATGCGGTAAACCACGTTGTCCAGACGGGATTCAAGAAGGGCGAGAAGGTTTTCACCGGTGTTGCCGGTGATACGTTCAGCTTCCGCGAAGTAACGACGGAACTGACGTTCGAGAACGCCATAAAGACGCTTGGCCTTCTGCGTTTCGCGCATCTGAGCGCCGTAGTCGGACGTGCGGGCTCCGGAAATCTTACCGTGCTGGCCCGGCTTGGAACCGGCGTCCTTGACCTTGGACTCAAACGAACGACGGGCGCTCTTCAAATTAAGATCAATGCCTTCGCGACGCGAAAGCTTGAGCTTAGGACCGAGATATCGTGCCATTTAAAATTGCCTCTCTTATCCTGTAGGTATCCCTACATTCAGTCCACGTGCCTCAGTATGCATGTGGACACGGGATTCAACAGAAAAATGAAAAATTAGACGCGGCGACGCTTGGAGGGACGCACACCGTTATGCGGGATCGGCCAGACGTTTTGCATAGTTATGGTC
>OGYX01000964.1_pt1 | contig 21756 bp, 22 predicted proteins | sample 1576601 | NCBI WGS metagenome assembly OGYX01 (sample SAMEA3541561, study PRJEB24748) | human gut metagenome | biome: human gut; feature: human-associated habitat; material: faeces | place: China | collected 2012 | reverse complement strand
CCCACGGCTTTGTACGGCCTGCCGGAAGTTCTCCCGGAATATCGTTGATATCCTGGAAAGCATAGTCCACAGTTACATTGTGAGCGGAACAAATAGAGGCAATGCGATCACCGATGACCTCTTTGAACTCTTTCTCGATATCCTTACGGATGATAAATACCACATGATTAAAGCCCGCTTCAATCGCATCATGAATCGAATAGTCCATAATGATATGGTTAGAATCATCTACTGGCTCCAGCTGTTTAATTCCTGTTCCAAATCGGCTACCAATACCAGCCGCCATTATAAGTAATGTCGTTTTCATATCTATCTTCACCTCAATATAAACCTTATTTCAAAGTAACAACTATTCCGTAGTTTATTTTACCCCCCCCCGACAACTTTGTCTTAATTAAGATTTTTTTTACAAATTGTTTTGCACATTGCTTTGGATACAATTGCCGAACGATAGAATCAAATTTTCCCCCGTTTTTCAGGCGTTCAAAAAATGCATTTCTATTTGCGTGAATTTGAGAGGGGGCTTTCAATTGGTGATTGTGTTCAACCGCGTTTTGCAGGTCAACGTCCAAAAGGTTCATCTCGGCGCTTTCAACGAGGTTGACTCCTTTTTCTGTTTGACATAAAATCAAAGAAACCCCATTTTTTTGCTCTTCTTTTGAAAGATTACTTCCCCAAGAATCCCCCAATGTTATATCTGAACACCGTTCTAGTTTTGCGAACTGACATTTATAACAATTCTCTGTATAGCAAACTCCATTCAGAAACGCCATTGAATATCGGTCTAGTACGCCCTTTGCCCCTATGTAGCGTTCATTTTCTTTTAATTGGAATCGCGTATTTGTTCGGAATTGAATATTTTGTAATTTATTTAGTTGAATTCCATGCTGTTCCAAAAAAATTCTTAAAATCTTCGGTGATGGTGACCCGTGACAAATTAAATCAATCGTATAGAGGTCTTTAGCATATGCCTCTCCAACATATTTTTTGACAGCAGCCACCTGGCACGGTAATCCCACAAATAAAATCTTATTGCCGGTTTGTAATTTTCTTCTTAACTCTTTGTATACACCATAGGGGGCGCTTTTAACATATTTTGACCCACAAAAGGCGCTTATTTCATTCTCTGTCTCAGCAAATGAGAAGCCGAATTTTCCATCTGAAAAAGTACAGCTGCATACAATCCCGCCAGCCTTAACAAAGGCTAACTCTATGGCCTGTGCAGCACCCCCGGAAGATGAACTTTCTCTTACGCTGCTATCCAACGCCCATCCCTGTTTCCAGCTAATGGGACGAGTCGCCTCAATATCTGCGTTGTTCTGGCAAACATTGTGACATAAATTACAATTTACGCATTGTTCTTCATCAATCACCGCATTATAGGATGACAAGTCATCAACAATCTTTATCGCATTTTTCGGACAAAGCTCAACGCAAGCCATGCATCCAACACAATTATTTTTGGGGCAGACTGTTTTCATTGCTCTTTTCCTCCTTTCTGCGATTAAATTCTGCGATGTCCGCTATCACCGATTCTATAAAATTGTTTGCTTTATCCCGTTCACGGCACAATATGCTTTCTACTTCTTCAAAATCGACCGGACGATTAACAACATCAAAGTCATTATAATTTTCAATGTGCCGTTGTGTTGAATGGGTCTGCTTTAAAATACTTCCTAATCTTCCTCCAAATTCTTTTGGATAAACACAGATTGGCTCTGTATGTAAATTCAAAGAAAATGCCGTTGCATGAAACGAATCGGTCAGCACATATTTCGCATTGTCGATTAAACTAATAAAATCAAATACTTCCGGTACAAGCATACTTTTACCTGGACGATAAAACTGATCATATCTTGTGCAGAATCGAACCAACTTAAGCCCTGTCCTTTTAGCGAGTTCGACTGCATATCTGTCAAATGCCTTGCTGCGATTTAAATTATATATAAGAATGTAATCCTCTTTGATTTTCCGTGGTGTTCCATATTGACGCCAAAAATCGCCCGACACACACAATGTTGGGTCAACCAAATGAACACTATTCTTGATTAAATATTGTTTTTCTAAAATTTCTACTGCGCTATCCTCTCGAACAGAAATTTTTCTATATTCATCAAGATATGGCTTTGTTTTCAGCACTTCATCTTCATCTAAATGGCTTTGTCCAAAACTCGCTGCAAATGAAAATTTATAACATTCTTTAGGAACAAACGAAAGATATAAACAAGGCAGTATCCCCTTATTCCATTGTGAATTCCAAACTTGATCACTACCTGTACAATACGCATCTGCCGTAAGCGGGTATGTTGTAAAATCCTCTTCACTCGTATAAACTTTATCCGATATATTTAAATGCTCTTGTATAAACCTTGTAAACACTTTTCTCCATCGGACAATCGTTGGAAAAATCACAACAGCTTTCATAAGATTTCCCTTAGACCATGTTTTCAGAAGGTTCTCAGGTCTAACATTTTCTCGGACATAATTGATGATTGTAACATCACACCCATGCTGTTTGAATATTTCTTGTGTCGCAAATGCTTGGAGTGCCGATCCATAGTTTTGCACGGCATGAAGTGTAATTATATCTACTTTCATATTACTCCCCCTTTTTCAACTTATGTGTTCTACCGACAACCATTTTTCTCATCGCCCAGATACGATTAAATGCACTTGGCATTAAGCATTTTGCCAAAATAATTGTAATTGCAAGATATAAAATACCTCCAATTATAGATTCAAAGAAAAGCCCAGTAAAAAGGAATGCACCTGCCTCAACAAATATATAAACATAATGTCGAATAGAATATTTCAATTTCTTAAAATCCAACTGGCAAAGGAAAAACCATACAATTGCAGACAAAAGCGTACCGACTGCAAAAGACTCCTTCATGTGATATAGCCTATAACAGACCACATTAAATACAAAACCCACAACGACTATTCCACACAATTTTGAAAAGTACAATTTCTGCATTTTGCGAGCTTTATATAGGTTAACATATACGCCTTTTATAACAATATAAAATATTTGTGCAGAGAAGAGAAAAAATATTACAGGAGCCGAATCTATGTATTGATTCAGAAAAATCTCAAGAATAAATTTTACAGGAAATGCCGCAGCGACAATTATTGTTGCAAACAAAATCACTAATTCTCTAATATTCAAAATATCTTCATCATCGTCATGCGTACAAAAGTAATTGTACATTGTCACAGATATAGGTGTAACTGCTACATTCAAAAAGTTTTCCATACTAACAGCAAACGAGTATTGTGCAAAAGCAACTGTATCCATCAATCCTTTTACAAACCATCTGTCCATACCTGTCAGCAATTGTGACGAAAAATTTCCTAACAGAAGAAGTATACCTGCCGAAACATTATTTGATAATTCTTGCCATGAAAATTTAAATGAAAACAGGTTTACTTTAGTGTCCTTATAAAGTGAATATTCAAGCATCGCCCATAATATTGTGCTTAATATCACATAAGCAATCAAATATATTACATATTCATCTGTTTTTATAATTCCAATCAAAAACACATTGATTGCAAATGTAAGACCTGTTGTTAGGTTCATGATTCGACTATACTTTTTAAACTCACCAACAGCTTGGTAAAAATTTTTAAAGTAAGCAATCATATTTTGTGGTAGGATGGCTACCGCAGCCATTAACAATGCGGTGTCTTTCAACAAAAATGCAACCCACACACTTCCAATAGTTACTATTGCTTGGAATACTACCACTGTTGATATGTTCTTCTGAAGTTCATCATGCTGTATTTCGTCCAAATTTTTGCCACCAAACTTCAGATACATTCCATCATTATAGCCCAGATGTAAGATTGCAACATAAGTTATATACAGCTGATATGTTTTTATTTGCGAATACGAATCAATTGATAAAAATTTAGGAAGTAAAAAATTTGTACCAATACTGAACATCATATTCAGTATATTCGCAAATAGAATCTGCAGCATTCCCTTTTTTAATGATTTTTTGTTTGACATCTCTATTTCCTCATAATGCTGCAACTTTTTGAACATAAAAAGTTTCCAAATCTTTTGCCACAGTTACAATGTCAAAATTTGCATCTTGAATTATTTTTGTTGTACTTTTTCTTTCATAAGAACACGCTATTTCAATTATACTTTTTGCCCAATATTCATGCCCTTTACTCAGTGGGATATAATGGCAATACGGTGTAATGTTCACTTCTTTTGCTATCGTTTCTTCTGCGCAAAATGTTTGAACCGATGCTGCCTGCGCTTCAACTGCAACAATTCCAAGACCTTCAAAAATTGACGGAAAAACAAACGCATCAAATGCCTGTAAGAGTTTATTTACTTCATTACTCAACCCATAAAAAATAACAGAATCAGATATTCCCAGTTCTTCTGCATAAGCTTTTATAGAATCTTTCAGTTCACCTTCGCCAATCAATAAAAGACGTGCTTCCGGTTTTTGCTTTACTATATCTGAAAATGTATCAAGAATAAACTTATGATTTTTTTGCTTGTAAAACCTGCCAACGTGCCCTATCACGAAATTATTTTCAATTCCAAGTTTTTCTCTTACTTCTTTTCTAGTATTTGGATCAAACTCATATAAAGCTGCATTTATTCCATTATTTATAATTTTAATGATTCCTTTTTCGTTTAGTCTTTCTGTAAACAACCATTTTGCTGCTATTTGGGAACACGCAAAATAATCCGTGGCAAATGTAGAATTAACCCAGCGTGCAATAGGATCAATAATGTACTTCAAATACCACTTGATTTTTTCCGAAGCATGGTCATTATGCGAATGTGCAATAATGACTTTAACACCAGCCAGTCTAGCTACCAGAACAGAAATTGCTGTCATTTCAAGTGTTTCGTCAATATGTACTATTTGATAGCCATTTTCTTTAATAGTCTTATAAAACAACACATTTCTTTTTATAATCTTCGTCACAGGATTTCCAACATTGTGTTTTCTCCCATATATTTTTCCACCAAGGCTCAAAACCTCGTCGGTATAAAAATCAGGCTCTGTTAAGTTAAGAAAATAATCATACTGAACTACATTCCTGTCCATGTTTTTCTGCAGTTCTACTAATATTTTTTGAATTCCGCCTGATCCTAGAGTTGCAGTCTTTTGTAAAACTCTAATCATTTTTCTCCATCCTCACCAAGAAAATCTAATCGGCCTTTTTATCAAGAAATAATATATCACATACATATATATCAGCATCGAAAAATAGTTTATTGAAATCACTCCAGAAAAGAACAAATCATCTAGTGGAAAATAAAATGTGCAATGTACAATAAAACAGTATGCACATAATTTGTAGCTCATCAATTCCGTTATTCTTTCTTGCTGTAATCTTTTATAAGCTATCCCATAAAACAATCCAAATATACTACATAAGATTACAACGCCAGAAAATCCAAAATCATGATAATATTTTCTAAGTGCTGTATATATATTTCCAATTATCACTCCGTTTGAAGCTCGGAATTCCATGTGTCTTTTCGGTGGTGTGTTTCCCTGCATTTGAACAACCGTCTTATATACACTAGAAAAAGTTTCTTCTCCCCAGCCACTATCCGTTTCATGTAATGGCTCTTGCACATACATATCAAGTAATTGGATTGAGCCTCCCATATAACTCGAAATATATTCAAGCGGATCTGCTATTTTTTCGCTACTGTGTCCAATTAAATTTCCCGCTAATACGAAGAAGATAAGTATTGCCATTAGTGCTTTTGCTGCAACTTTAACATATTTTCCACTTATGTTTTTTTGCCACCCATTTTTCCTATGCCATATTACATATGCCATAACAACAGACGATCCCGCAAGTAGAATTATATAAATTCTATCGCTTCCCAACAATGTTTGTATACAAAACAGCAATGGCGGAACCAAATATTTCCAATCCTTTTTCTTGTATCCAATCGCATTATTGAGAAATATCATAACAAAAAGATATGCTAGAACTTTATTTACCTTTATACATTGATTCAAAATGCCTGGAATTGATGCTGCATCATCTGCGCCAACGCCATATGAATGAATCATTCTAAAAGAATGAAGCATTTCTGTCAATGCACCACCACCTGTTGTTTTTAACACAATATAGTAATACCACGATAACACCAGCACATCAAAACAAACAACTATTCCATAGACGGTTTTATCTACTTTATACACTCCATTTTGGGACACTATTTCAGCATCCTCTAACGAATATTTTTTTCTTTTCGACTTGCACCTTGCGCATATAATGCCCATAAGTGAAACACAACTCATTCCAAAAATCACTATTATAACCGTATTGGCATGATATTGCATATTCCATAATTTTATATTGTACATTGACGCACATACACACAAGAGCATTGCTCCAACTGTCAAAACTGATGGGTGCATCAAGTCTTGGCCCACGCCAAAATATGTTGCTACCAATAGTATAAACAGCAAGGCCGCTAACACATAAATCATTTTTTTGCTTCTCCTCTATTATTTATGCTCCTTTTGCCACTTTCTCATTTTTCCCATCATATCAAGCATCAGATACATCCGATGCTTGATAAAGAACAGCACAATCTCTCTCTGTTTTCCAATCCCAACTGTATTCTTCGTCTTTAAAGCCTCTTTTACAATCGGCTTTTCAAGATATGCGGCATATTTCCGCTTTTTATCTGCATACGGTTCCGTATTAGTCGGATTGAAATAGCCACTGATCGCTGTGGTTACAATCACATACAGCAGTCGATTGTCAAACCAAGGCTTCAGCATCTCCTTATTGTCAGAGGTATCAATAAACGCCTTGATTTTTTCAAAGCACTTAATCACAAACTCGTGATTTGCTTCATTATGTGATGCCGAAATCGAGTTTTCATTATAGATATAATGATAAAATGGCTTATTGATGAAAGTCGCACTCTCCAACTTCTCAAATAACCGAAGATTAAATTCCAGCCCTTCCGCACCTTGCCGAAGTACTTCATCGTGAAAAATCTGATTGTTTATTAGCAGTTTTCGGTCAATCAGCTTTGAATATGCAACTGCGATATTCCCGTTATAGACCAAAAGCTGCTGCTGAAGCCATTTACATTCCTGACCTTTATATACTTTTCCATCTTCCAGATAGAATTTGTATTCCGTAGCAGATTTACCATAGTCCTTCATAATGCCACACATAACAAGCTGTACCCGTTTTTCTTCTCCGGCACTATACATGGTTTGGCACATGTCTGGTTCAATCCAGTCGTCACCATCCACAAACATGACCCATTTCCCCTGTGCAGCCTTACAACCGAAATTTCTGGCCGAGGAGAGTCCACCATTTTTCTTATGCAATACCTGAATTCGCTTGTCTTTTTCTGCGTACTCATCACAAATCTTGCCGCACTGATCCGGCGAGCCATCGTCCACCAGTAGGATTTCAATATTTTTCAGTGTTTGTGTCATTGTGCTTTCAATGCACTTTCTTAGATACTGCTCCGGTACTTTATATACCGGTACAATAATACTTACAAATGGCTCCGTCATTTTATCTACCTCGCACCCGATTTAAACATTTCTTCATTGTTCCATAGATTCCAGTCATCAAAAGCACCTTCCGAATGGCTGTTTTTACTTTTATCTTGTTCGTGACAGGATAGTATTTTTCAAACAGCTCTTTTCCAGACATCTTTGCTGCATCAGCCAGAAATACTGTCCGCTTTGGGTTCATTGGAACGGATTCAAACATTTCCTTTACACCTACAACCAACTTATCCGCCAATACTTCTTCACACCTTGCATACCCCATTACCTCTCGCATAAGGTTCGTCGCTTTTTGAGAATGGCAAAGGACTCTGGTCGTACCTTTGTCATCATCCAATTTCTTATCGAAGTCATATACAGAAAAGCAATCCCAAATTGTGAAGTCGCTTACACGATGTCTCTTTTTGAAAGGACACTCATAACAGGAAGGTCGATCACATGTGTCTGAGAAGAAAGCTCTTAACATTGGATCAAGCTGCGATCCTGCATGATATACGTTCTTTCCATTCTGGATAATACTCATTGTGGAATATTTATATCCATAAAATTTATCCCGGAAGCGGATATTGTCAGGGTTCGGAAACGACTGCTCTTGGTATTCTAGATACTTATTCCATATCAACGGCGACGGAATACCGTGGCATACCACATCGACCAGAACCAATTTCTCGTATGGTTTTCGCAAAAATCTGGATAACCCCTCAATTTGGCATGGTGTTCCGCTAAAGCAGACCCATCTATCTTTCTGGAGAAAATCTTTTACCAAACAGAAGGAATCTCCCAAATCGCTTTGTACATATTTGCTGTTCCGGAATCTTTTTAATTCACTAACAGCTTCTACATAGGTATGCTGTACATGAAAGTTCTCATCGTATGCTGCACCAAATACTACTCCGCCCCTTTGAAGAACAACTGTTGCTATGGCTGTAAATGCACCGCCTGCCGAACTATCCAATCTCACCTTTTCATCACAGTGTTGAACCAGATAAGCTTTTTGTGGCTTTTCTTCTTCAGTAATGGGATTTTGAATTGGACAAACCATGTTGCAGGCATTACACTCTACACATCTATTTTTATCGACAACCGGATACAGAAATCCTTCTTCATCCGGTTTCATCTGTATACATTTCTTTGGACAAATCTCTGTACAGGCCGTACAACCAGCACAATCTTTTTTATCCTTAATTTCAATCATCTGATTTCCTTTCCGCATAATACAGATTCAGAAATCAAGACGAAAAGCAAACTTAGTACTTATGCGTTAGCCTCACATATATTTTTTTTGCTGCGCTATAAATACCTAGTTTATAACAGGTCAACCTGATGCAGTGTTCCACTTTAACCTTAAAGGTCTTCGGAAAATACTTATTAAACAATTCTTCTCCGCTCATTTTATTTGCATCTTTGAAGAATGACTCACGCTTCTCATTCGGTGCAACAGATTCTTTCATTTCCTTTGCACCAGCTACAGCGGCTTCTGGTGCGATTTCAACGTAAGAGAAGTCATCCTTAATTGCATTAAAGATTTCTCTTCCCTTTTTTGTATGCACCAAAACTCTCGTAGCCCCTTTGTCATTATCCAGTTCTTTTGAGAACCTGCCAACATTAAAGCAATCCCATATCGTAAAATCACTAACACGATACTGCTTACGGAAATGACACGAATGGCACGATGGTCGATCACAAATATTAGAGAAAAATGCTCTTAGCCACGGATCAGATTCAACACCCTGATGGTAATTACCATGATTTCTGTCTGTTATGACATTCATCGTTGAATATTTATATCCGTAATGCTTATCGCGGAAACGAACCGTCTTTATATTGTCTGAAAGCACTTTCTTCTGATATTCCACATATTTACGAAATATCAAAGGAGAAGGTACAGCTCTGCAGACCACATCAACAGTGATCAGATTGTCGAAATCTTTCTTTAAGAAATTTTTCAGCCCCTCTATCTGACACGGTGTTCCGCTAAAGCATACGAATCTGCCTTGCTCTAAGAAGGACTTAATCTGTCGGTGGGTACCCCCCCCCACAGAACTTTGGACATATTTACTATTACGGAATCGATATAAATCGTTTTCCTTTTCAACTGCAACATGATGAGCCATTAAATCGGTGCCTAATTCCACACCAAACACAACACCATTATTGTGTAAGACATATTTAGCAATTGCTGTAAACGCCCCGCCAGCAGTACTTTCTCTTAAGATTTTTTGATCTTTATTCTGTACGATATACGCTGCTTGTTCAAAAGGCATCTCTTTTGAGGTATGTATGATTGGGCAAACCCTCTCACAGGCACCGCAATTAATGCAAGTTTCTTTGTCAACAGTCGGATAAAGAAATCCTTCATTATCTTCCTTCATAATAATTGCATCTTTAGGACAAATTGCTGCGCAGGCAGTACAGCCGCAACAATCCTGTTTTTTATTAACTTCAATCACAAATCTGTACTCCCTTCATCTTTTAATGCCGCCAAAAGATATTCATAAGACTTCTGTCGGATTCCTTCTAACTTTTTATGAACACTTTCAAAATCCGTCTCTATCTTTAAGCAATCGGCTATATTTTCTTCTCCTGTCAGTAATCTGCCAGTGATTCCCGCCATGTGAAACAGTGTATCTAAACGACTGTTTGTTGACTGTTTTGTATTTCTGTTATACCGACGGAATGTAAAAAACTGCCGCTTATAAAGAATGGAGAACACGGAGCAATGGAAAGAGTCTGTACACACATATTCCGCATTTTGAATTAGATTCAGAAAATCCGCCGGATCAATATCATAAGGCGTTTCATCAGCATAACCTTCATCGCTCTTTACAAACTCATCCAAATGTGTCAGTGCTATAATCTTGCAGCCTGTAGCTTCTTTTAAGCGTTTTGCAAATTCTCTATGAGGTGGATTGTTGCCAAGAAAATAGCACAGAATGTACTTTTCCTTTACAATTGGCTCTTTCTGCTGAATTGCCATCCATTCATCGCCTGTAAACAGCAATGTCGGATCACAGACCACTGGAACATCGCGATTCGCAATTTCTTTCACCAGCTTTTGACCCGATTCTTCTCTTACACCAATGTGCTTTATTCTCTTTAAAAAAACCTCTGCCTTTTTGGTAGAATCTTTCGGCAAACTTGACTGGCCAAAACTCGTTGCATAGGCAATCGAATTAACAGTCTCTGGCACAAAATTGAGTGTGTAATAATCAGCTGCAATATTTCCAGGAAGCCATAATTGATCACTTCCTACAAGTACACTCGAATAGTTTTCTTTACATTTATTTCCCAGTTCTGCTTTTGAATTGTATTTCGGAGAGAGTCTAAACTGCTTACGGCTAAATGCATCAAATTTTTCCGCTCGAACTTTAGACAATTGTGCATACTGATTTTTAGAAAATTTCTTAATCATTACATTTCTTGCCATGCCAAGTTTAGACAGCAAAATGTCTGAAGTTAAACTAGCCTTCGCAAAATACAGCAATTTTGCCTTTTTAATTTCTCCGTTAAAACCAGAAATATCTATGGTTTCATTTTCATATCCTAGTTTATCTAATGCCATCTGCGTAGCATATGCTTGAAGCATACTTCCATAGTTATGCTGGAAATAGCATGACACAATTGCTGTTTTCTTCATTCTTCTACCTCTATCCTTAAAATTTAAAAGTATCTTTCAGTCCCAACCACTTCTGGTCCTTATCGCTCAGGTTCAGTACTGTACCGTCTTCCAGCGTGTAGCCTTCTGCACTTGCGCTTCCCTTGTACTCCCCCTTCAGTTCCGGCCATTCAATGCCAATCTCCGGGTCGTTCCAAGCCATGCCACCCTCGTCATTCGGATGCCAGAAGTCGTTGACCTTGTAGCAAAACTCGGCCTCGTCACTCAGAACCAGGAATCCATGCGCAAAACCTTCCGGGATGAGGAACTGCTTCTTGTTCTCGGCCGACAGGGTAACACCATACCATTTTCCGTAGGTCGTAGAATCACTTCTAAGATCAACTGCAACATCAAACACAGTGCCACGCACGGCGCGCACCAGCTTGCACTGCGGATACTGCTTCTGGAAATGCAAACCGCGCAGCACGCCCTTCGTAGACATGGACTGATTATCCTGTACAAAATGAATGTCGATGCCAGCTTCCTTCATATCTTTTTCGTTGTAGGTTTCCATGAAATAGCCACGTGCATCGCCGTGAACAGCGGGCTCAATAGCGCAGAGACCCTCGATGCCACCTACATTTTTCTCAACTTTAATCTGTCCCATCTTCTCTATCTCCTCTTACTGCTCGATTTCTTTCAGGTAACGGCTCAGTGCATCCTGCCAAGTCGGAAGCGGAGTAAATCCTGCTTCCACCAGCTTGCTCTTATCTAAGCGGCTGTTGAACGGACGAACCGCCTTGCTCAGACCGTACTCTGCCGTGGTCACCGGCAGGACTTTCGTCTTATAGACAGCCTGACGGTAAATTTCTTTCGTAAAATCATACCAGCTGATGTAGCCGCCCTCATTGGTGGCGTGATAATAGCCGTACTTCTCAGTTTCATTCATATCAATGAGCAGTCGAGCCAAATCACATGTATAGGTCGGTGTGCCGATCTGGTCATTAACCACACGGACAGTGTCATGGGTCTTGCCGACATTCAGCATAGTCTTGATAAAGTTCTTACCATTCAGACCAAACACCCATGCAATGCGGATAATGAAATACTTCTTCAGCGTCTGGCTGACTGCCAGCTCACCTTCCAGTTTCGTCTGTCCGTATACATTAAGCGGCTTGTAATCCTTGCAGTCCGGCTTCCAAGGCTCAGTGCCCTGACCATCAAACACATAATCCGTGCTAATATAGGTCATTTTGCAGTTCAGCTTCTTGCAGGCATCTGCAATGTTCTGAGTGCCTCCAGCATTGATGGCACGAACTTTTGCTACTTTATCGTCATCCTCTGCCATATCCACAGCAGTCCATGCTGCACAGTGGATCACGGCGTTCGGATTTACTTCTGTAATTACTTTTTCAACAGCGTCCTTATCAGTAATATCCAGTGCTATATACGGAGCCTTCGTCACTGCAGAACCATCTGCCACACCACCGTAAGTTTCCTGAATATCAGAGCCAACACCTTCATGGCCACGCTTCAGCAGCTCATTCATCACATCATGGCCCAACTGACCGCCAACGCCTGTTACAAAAAACTTCATGTTCTTTTCTCCTCGTTAGCGATTGCTGTACATTTTCTCGTAGTAGTTCTGATACTCACCGCTGATGATAGTCTCCCACCACTCACGGTTATCAAGATACCACTGAATAGTCTTCTTAATACCGTCCTCAAACTTGGTCTCCGGCAACCAGCCCAACTCATTATGAATCTTGGTCGGGTCGATAGCATAGCGCATATCGTGACCCTTACGGTCGCCAACATGGGTAATCAGGCTTTCCGGCTTACCCAGTTCCTTACAGATGATCTTCACGATTTCAATATTCTGCTTCTCGTTGTGACCGCCGACGTTATAGACTTCACCAACGCGCCCCTTGTGGATAATCAGATCAATAGCCTTGCAGTGGTCTTCAACATACAGCCAGTCACGGACATTCAGACCTTCGCCGTAAACAGGCAGCGGCTTGTCAGCCAGAGCATTAGCAATCATCAGCGGAATCAACTTCTCAGGGAAGTGATACGGTCCATAGTTGTTGGAGCAGCGGGAAATGGTCACAGGCAGGCCGTAGGTACGGTGGTAAGCCAGAACCAGCAGGTCAGCGGCAGCTTTGGAGCTGCTATACGGAGAGCTGGTATGGATCGGAGTCTCCTCAGTGAAGAACAGGTCAGGACGATCCAGCGGCAGATCACCATAAACCTCATCGGTAGAAACCTGATGATAACGCTGAATGCCATACTTACGGCAAGCATCCATCAGAACACTGGTACCAATGATGTTGGTCTGGAGGAAGATGCCAGGATCTTCAATAGAACGGTCAACATGAGATTCTGCCGCAAAGTTCACCACAATATCCGGATGCTCTTCTTCAAACAGCTTGTCTACAGCTTCGCGGTCGCAGATGTCGGCCTTCACGAAGCGGAAATTCGGGTTGTCCATAACCGGTGCCAGCGTGGACAAATTGCCTGCGTAGGTCAGCTTGTCCAGACAGATGATCCGGTAATCCGGATACTTCTTCAACATATGAAACACAAAGTTACTACCAATAAAACCAGCGCCGCCGGTAACAATAATATTCATGATCTATTCTCCTCTACACTTTCCTTATTAATACAGATGCTCCTGATACTTGCCGTCCATGACATCCTTCAAATACTGGCCGTACTGGTTCTTCTTCATAACCTCATAGACTTCCATCAGCTCATCTTTGCTGATCCAGCCGTTCAAGTATGCGATTTCTTCCAGGCAGGCAATCTTACGGTGCTGATGTTGCTCCACGGTCTTCACAAAGTTGGTAGCATCCACTAGGCTCTCGTGTGTACCAGTATCCAGCCAAGTGAAGCCCTGACCCAGCAGTTCTACATTCAGAGAACCATCTTCCAGATAAATACGATTCAGGTCAGTGATTTCCAGTTCACCACGCGCAGAAGGTTTTAGGTTCTTTGCAAACTCGACCACACGGTTATCGTAGAAATACAGACCGGTTACGCAATAGTTGCTCTTCGGATGCTCCGGTTTTTCCTCGATAGAAATGGCCTTACCGTTCTTGTCAAACTCAACAATACCGAAACGCTCTGGATCGTCCACGTAGTAGCCAAACACTGTTGCACCCCTGCCGCTCTCAGCGTTTTCTACTGCAGCAGTCAATCTTTTCTTTAATCCGTGACCCGCAAAGATGTTGTCGCCCAGCACCATAGCCACAGAGTCATTACCGATAAAATCAGCACCAATGATAAAGGCCTGTGCCAGTCCATCCGGAGAAGGCTGAACAGCATAGGTCAGGTTTACACCAAACTGGTGTCCATCACCCAGCAGGTTCTCAAAACGAGGAGTGTCCTGCGGTGTGGAAATAATCAAAATGTCACGGATGCCAGCGTTCATCAGAACGGACATCGGGTAATAAATCATCGGTTTATCAAAAATAGGCAAGAGCTGCTTGCTCGTAACTTTCGTTAATGGATACAGGCGTGTACCCGATCCTCCTGCCAAAATAATGCCCTTCATTCCTGTATCCTCCCTCATCATTTTTTACATTTTCTCAAGCAGTTTCCCGTGTTCTTCTGAAACTCTCCGAGCATTAAATCTGTTATGTACATCTTCCATGCCCTGCGTCACCAATCTATTCTTCAATTCATCATCCTGATAGATTCGCAACACAGCTTTACTTGCTCCGGTAGCGTCATCCACTCCAACAAGCAGACCATTTTCTCCATCTCGAATTATATTAGGAATGGCATCCACCCGGCTTGCCACAATAGGCTTACTTGCCATCATATACTCAGGCAGTGCTAGTCCAAAGCCTTCCCAACGACTCAATAAGCACGCCACATCAAAAAGCTCCACATAGCTCATTGGATTATCAACCCAGCCTGTAATATGCAGGCTATCTGAGAAACCGTTATCCTCCGCATACCTTCTAATCTCAGCTTCCTGATTTCCATTGCCGACAATAATAAAGTGTGCATTTGAAATTTCATCTTTCACCTGCTTTGCCATCTTAACAAAGACATCTGGTGCCTTCTGTGGGCTCATCCGTCCAACCATGCCGACAACAAATGCATCATCCGGTATGTTCAGGTCTTCTCTCTTAACAGCGCCATGTACTCCATTTTCGTAGGCCTCGATATCCACACCGTTAAAAATGACCTGTAACTTATCTTCTTTGCATATTTTTTTATCCAATGCTGACTGCTTCTCCGCATCCGAAATGCAGATAATCTTTTCACAGAATGGAGCAGCAATCTTTTCAATAGCCGTGTATATTGCTTTTTTCTTTGCAGAACAACGCATGTTAAATGCCCACCCGTGTGGGTTATATACACAGTAATTTTTCAAACCGATATCGGCAACACGAGCAATGGCTCCAGCCTTACTGGAGTGAGCATAAACAATGTCAGGGTTATACTTCTTGATCAGTGTTCTAACATCTTTTATTGCCTTTAAGTCATTGCCTCCAATAGCTCTTGTCATCTCAATCTGTTCAAAAGAAATAACCAGTCCTTTGTAATCTTCTTCATGGAAATCTTGTGAGCAAACCAATATATTCTCAAACTTTTCTTTGTCTAAATACTTGAGAAGCATTCGGATGTAACGATCCACGCCACCTGCAGCCTGTGCCACATGTAGTATTCTGATTTTATTCTTCCTCATCCCTCAATACTCCCCATTGCTTTATTTATTGTCAACCAAATAAGTTCCGAATCCAGTTTGTTTTATTGCACAACAACAAGCCTGTATACAGATTGCCACAGCAATCTATACGCAGGCTTGCCTTCGTACCCCCTTATTCTGTTTTCTGCTCTATCAGCTTTCGCTGTGGTGGGTTAAGTATAGAGCGCAACCAGAAGCCATTAGCACCTGAAGTCACACTGGCCGTAACGCACCATGACAGGCAGAAACAGGTTGAGGTGAAAAGGTCAAGCCGCGTAAACCCGCATGAAATCAGGATTTTTTCTGGTTGCCCATATTATATCTCTAGCCCCAGTGCCCGCAACGGCGATTTTGTAATTCTTCATGTTATTTACTCCTCTGGCCCTCATCGGGCATATCCTCTAATTTTCCATGTACACATCTGCTCTTCACAGATAGTATTTCTCTCTAATTTCCACTGTGTGATAACCACACTCGGCTAAGTGTTTCCTTATGCTGTCGTATCCAATTACCCCAGCAATCGTGTTTTCTACTTCATAAAACATCCGTTGAGTACACTCGTCTCTATTCCTCTATAACCGAAGTGTTATTTTATACAATCGAACCCCGTATACCCTGCAATGACGTTTTTTCTAAGTGTTGGATTGTTGAATCGAACCCTGTTGGTGCATGAGTTTTGTTGAAACTGTATATATCATCCAGTCCAATTCTCACCATTCATTGTTCGTTATGAACAAATCATTCACTTTAACCACTCAAAACATGTAATTATCCTCACCATTCATGCTCTACTCAACAGCTGTTTTATGAAGTAGAAATCATCTGTTTTTCTCTATTTTTCATGACTCAACAAACCGTTATGATGTAGGTGTCATTAGCGGGTCAGATAGTGTACTCAACAGCAGTTTCAGACGTTAATGATAAACTCATGGATTTTTGTTGTTTTCTCCTGTTTTCCGCCATTTCCTCATAACTTCCGAAAAGTTGTGCCAATTTTGTGTCGCAGAGGTCAAAAGTTCAGCGTTTTGTATAAGTTATTGGCATTTTTAGTTCATGTAGCCGTGAAATATAGCCAATTTCAGCAGCTCAATTAGTGTGCAAAACAGATTCTTTTCGACGATGCTACGTCAATACGGTTTGTTGAGTAGACATTGGTCAGGGCGGCTATTACAACAAAATCTGCATCCGAATATGCAGCCTTTGCATCCAAAGTTGCAGTCAGATCCAGATCCTTTTCCGTCAGATACTTTTCTATATACTCATCCTGAATCGGGGACTTCCGGTTATTGATCATGTCCACCTTCTTCGGAATGATGTCCACAGCAGTTACCTGATGGTGCTGAGAAAGCAAAGTAGCAATCGACAAACCAACATAACCCGTTCCAGCAATCGCAATTTTATAGTCCTTTTTCATAATACTGACTCCTCCATCTCCTCCATCCAATTCCTTCCACAAAAACAAATTCCGCAACAGAGTATGCGCCTTTGCATTCGATGTTGCGGTTAAGTTTAGTCTTTTCTCTGTAAGTTTTTTTCGATACCATCCCTCTGAAGCATGTTCTTATTCTTGTTCCTAAAACCATTTTCCTGTACAGGATGCTTCCGGCCTTATCCGGAAACATCCTCCGCTCCGTTGCGCGTCATGCCCGGTTTATTTCTCTACTTTCAGAATCCGTGACTGTTCTGCCACGTTATTGGAAGAATCCACAGCGGCATAGGTTACGATCACTTTGCCATTTCCGGTTTCTGTAACCTTTTCAATCAGTAAGGAGGCTGTCACATCCCCGTCATGGGAATCGTAAGCGGTTACGCCCTCCAGCAGCTGATGGGTATTTGTGCCGGTTGTATAGGTCTGCTCGGTATCCGGCAGTGTAATGACCGGCGCTGTCCGGTCCATTTGTAAGTAGAAGAATGCGCAAAGCGCAATCAATACTGCGTCTGCAATAAAAAATCCAATGGTCAGACCTTTTGTACTCACTTCGCACTCTCCTTTTCTCCTGTGTTCTGTCCCGGTACAGCAGTTTTTGTCTCAGCAGCTGTCCCGTCGGTTTTGGAACCTGCATCCGGCGTCAGATCCTCCTGTGCTTCCTCTGTGCCATCCTGTCCGTTGCCGTAATAGTTTCCATAGTAATGACCATAATATTTTCCATAATAAGGATTCTTTTTGGTGTTGACCTTGTTCAGGACGCATCCAAGAATCCGGCAGCCTACCTTGTTCAGCTGCTCTTTTACATTCTGGACAAATTTGTAGCTGATGGCGCCGCTTTCCACAACGATTACCGTTCCGTCACAGATTGCACCTACAATCGCAGCATCAATCACGCTGCCCAGCGGAGGGGTATCTACGATGACATAATCGTATTTCATGCGCAGCACCTCCAGCATATTTCGAAAGGCATCGCCTCCCAAAAGCTCACTGGGGTTGGGCGGTACAGGTCCTGCAAAAATAATATCGAAATTGTTGACGTTGGTTCTGCAGCATGCATCATCCAGCTCCACCTGTCCGCTCAGATAATGGGACAGTCCGTATTTTTCACGGTTTGCTTTATAACGGCCCCGCAGTACGGATTTGCGCAGGTCTGCGTCAACCAGGATCGTCTGCTTGCCGCTTTCTGCAAGGGACAGACATAACTGGAAGGAAACACTTGTCTTTCCTTCGTTTGGCGTACAGCTGGTCAGGGAAATCACTTTGACATTTTTTCCTGCAAAGCTCAGATTGGTACGCAATGTTTTATAGGCTTCTTTTGTTCTGAAATCCAGACGCTCGATGGCGCGAATTACTACGTTCTGCATGTTTCCCTGTCACCTCACTTTCCGCTTGTCGCCTGTTTTTTATATTTTTTCTTTTTCTTCCTGCTTTCAGCTTCATTCAGCGGAATCATCGCAAGGGTGGAAATTCCAAGATATTTTTCCACATCCTCTTCCGTCTGAATCGTATCGTTCATCAGGTGAGAAAGGATGACGATAGCTGCTACCATCAGAATGCCAAGCATTCCGCCCAGCATCGTGTTCTTTCCGACAGAGGGGCTCGCCTTATGGGTCGGTACGTTTGCTGTTTCTACAATATTCACTGCTTCGATATCCATAACATTGCAGATATGGGTCGAGGCCGTTTCACGGATTGCATTCGCAATTTTCATTGCCATAACCGGATTGCTGTTCGTCACCGCAATGGAGATCACTCGGGTGTCTGCGGGTGTGCTCACGGTAACCTTACGGCTTAACTTCTCATAACTTAGGGGCAGACCCAGCTGCTCGATCACCGCTTCCAGTACAAAACGGCTTTTGATCAGCTCCGAATAGTCCTTAACCAGCTGCGTGCCTGCCTGCAGGTCGCTGTAGGTTACATTTGTGTTGCTGTTGTCCTGTTTGTTCAGGACATAGATCTTTGTTACAGACTGATACGTAGGCGTCATCAGAAATTTGCTTCCCCCAAAGGCCAGAAGCGCTGTAAACAGTCCCACTGCAATCATCAGTGGAAGTTTTCTCCAGAGTACCCAAAAAAGTTCTACCAGATCGATTTCGGTTTCCTCGTTATTTCTCTGGTTTTGATTTTCCATGTCTCGTTCCCCTTTTTTATTCGATGTCTTCCATATCTGTATTATCCAGAATGTGTGTTGCGTTTTTGTAGAGCAGACGAGCCGCATATTCCGGGCTGCAGTGTCTTTGCAGCCACGCGGCTCCTTCCGCCATGGATACAGACCTCTCTCCCTCTGCTCTGTGGGCATCCGTTCCCATAAGATCTGCAAGCTCTTCTTTTACCAGGCTCCGTGCAGTGCGCTTTAGCTGTCCGCCCAGCAGTCCCGGCAGTTCTCCTGCGTTGATCTGGATCCGGCACCCCATATCCTTTAATTCTTCGACCCGGTTGAAATCCTTTACAACGTTCCGATAGCGCTCGGTGTGGGCGACAATCGGGCGGTAGCCCTCGCAAAGCAGTTCATACAGGCAGTTCCGGATGTATGCCCATTCTTCCTCCGGCGAAAATTCTGTCAGAATATAATCCGATCCGGCGAGGGTTCCCGCCTTGCCCTGTTTTAACAGCTCTATGGTGTCCATACAGCAGAAAATCTCACCGCCGCTGTAAAGTCTGATGTCAATTCCGTTTTCTGTCGCAGCCTGCTGCAGCTTCTGTGTCCGTTCCAATACAGAAGCAGCGGTAATGCTGGGTCTGTTGGGTTTCTGGTGCGGAGTCAGGATAACGGCCTCCATGCCCTGTTTTACCTCCTGGCGCAGCATCGCCAGGCTCTCTTCCAGATTTCTCGCGCCGTCATCCACCTCCGGCAAAATATGACAGTGAATATCTATGTACTGATTTTTCTTTTCCGGCATCTCAGTCCTCGCTTCCGGAGTTTTCTTCGCTGTCCGAACTGCTTTTTACGGTCTCGTATTCTGCCGTTTCCTCCTGTGCTGCCCGAAGCCCGTCGGCAAACAGCCACAGCATCCGCAGGCAGTAATCCTGTACAACCTGAGGCATCCTGTCGAGTCCCCGCATCAGCTGTTCTTCCTGACTTACCGGGGATTTTTTCTCTTTCTCACCATAAATCAGCGTATCCAGACTCACTCCATACAAGCGGGACAGGTTAATCAGTGTTTCCACACTCATGCCGCAGGTTCCCCGCTCGATATCCGCATAATATTTGTTGACGACACCGAGCCGTTCTGCCACCAGCTCCCTGCTCCAGCCGAGCTCAAGCCTCCGACAGCGCAGCCGCTCTCCGGCAGCTATCCGGTCATATGCCGGCTTCTCCTGCTTTCTCTTCATCCTGCCCCCACCTGTTTCTTCTTGTTCATCCTAACGTAGTTCTACTCCTGCAGTTACGTTTTTTGTCGAAATTCCAAACTTCTTGCCGACTAATTCATTATACCATCTAAGGGTTTCTTTGCAAGCAGACAACGTGGCAAATATTTATGGCATTTTGATTCAATTTCTATGAAAAGTGTTAAAATTTGATAGAAAACCTCCTCTCGTATCTCGTACTTCGGATTCTTTCCTTTTCAATTGGCATGTTTTCCCTGGAATCCTGTTCGCCTGAATATTCTCTGTTTTCCCCGCTATTTTCCGGCTTTTACCCCCCCCCCGATCAAATTTTAGCCATTTTTATATTGTTATATCGTTCATTTTTGTTTTTCATTTTATTGTTCGTTCAACCGTGCAATTCTGTTTGTTTTATGGTTGGTTTTGCTTTTTCGCAGGTTTTTTTCTCTTTTATCATACAAACGTTTTTTCGTATTTTCAGTTCTGTATGTATTGTTTTATTTTCACTTTTTTCTTTCCGACCTGCACCTGTATTGCGCCGACCTCTGCCGTGGAATACCAGCGGATTCCCCGCTCTTCCAGGCGTTTCAGCGTTTCCGGCGCCGGATGCCCGTACCGGTTGTTTTTGCCGCAGGAAATCAGGACCAGCTCCGGCTGTGCCAAATCCAGCAGTGCTTCTCCCGTCGCATTGGACGCGCCGTGGTGCCCGGCGTCGAGGATGGTGCAGCGGAGGGGATTTTGCGCAGCAGACTTGGTTGACGGCGCACACGGGAGTGCCTGCTCCTGCCCAGCGGGCTGGGGCTGCTCCACGGCGGGTCGCGCCTGCTCCACCAGCCCGGCTTCGCCGCTCTTTTCCAGATCTCCGGTCAGCAGCATCTGAAAATCGCCCTGTGACAGGCGCAGCACCAGCGACGCATCGTTGCGATCCTCCGGCACTTTTTTCGCATAGGGGTGCAGGCAGGAGATCTGCAGCGCGCCATCGGTCATGTGCTCTCCCGCAGAAAGGTATTCCACGGAGACGTTCGCCTCTTCGATCTGCTGCAGCAGCGTTTCCAGCACTTCATCCTTCAACGCCACATCCGGCAGAAAAATGCGCCGGATTTTGTTGTCGCGCGAGAGCGACAAAGACCTTTGAAAACTGAACAAGACGAACCAATGT
>OGYX01000957.1_pt1 | contig 21810 bp, 12 predicted proteins | sample 1576601 | NCBI WGS metagenome assembly OGYX01 (sample SAMEA3541561, study PRJEB24748) | human gut metagenome | biome: human gut; feature: human-associated habitat; material: faeces | place: China | collected 2012 | reverse complement strand
TGCATAAACACAAAAAAAGGTACGCCCCGCAGGGGCGTACCTTTTTTCTGTTTGCGTGGGCTTATTCGGCGGAAATCATATAGTAATAGACAGGCTGACCGCCGGAGAGCAGGGTGATCTCGGCGCTGGGACAGCACTCGGTAAAGAGCTTGAGGGCCTTCTGGGCCTCCTTCTCACTGACATCCTCGCCGTAGAAGATGTTGATAAACTCGGCGCTCTGCTGGGCCTCGGCCTCCGCCAGGCGGCGGAGCAGCTTCTCCAGCTTCCGGTCGGTGCCGAAGAGCTGGTGCTCCGTCAGGGCCAGGTAGTCGCCCCGCTTGATGGCAAAGCCGTCGAAGTCGCTGTCCCGGGCGGCGTAGGTAATCTCGGAGGTGTGCACCCGGCCGATGGCCTCCGCCATGGCGGCGCGGTTGTCCTCCACCTCCGCCTCGGGGTCCATCACCATCAGGGCGGAGATGCCCTGGGGGATCGTCTTGGTGGGGAGCACCACCACCTGCTTGCCCTCCACCAGGCGGACGCACTGCTCGGCCGCCATGATGATGTTCTTGTTGTTGGGCAGGACGAAGACCACCTCGGCGGGGGTAGCGTCGATCTCCCGCAGGATGTCGTCGGTGGAGGGGTTCATGGTCTGGCCGCCGCTGATGACGCCGTCGGCCCCCAAGTCGCGGAACACCGCGGCCAGGCCGTCGCCCGCCGCCACGGCCACCACGCCGTACTTCTTCTCCGGCGGGGCGATCTTCCGTGCCCCGTGATTCCCCTCCAGCTCGGCCTCCACCGCGTCCAGATCGTCGGCATTCTCCAGCATCTGCCGTTCTTCCGAAGAAAGAGTAAAATCGGAAGAGGAACGATCGACAAACTCACCTGAACCACGCCCAAATGTCAGTATGGCCATGTCCGATTTCAAAGCCTGATTGTTCAAATCAGACACTGGCAGAACCAGTTCAGCAGGACGCTTCTTCGGCAGATATTGAGCCAGACGATCCTCGTTCTTTACCTTTGCCTGTTCCGCATAGAAGTCCGCATTGTACTTTTCATACAAATCTTTCAGGTTACCGTCGACTGTATATCCAGCATTGTTCAGGCCATCCAGAAGAGATACTGTATAAGCCCGGTTCACATTGCCAGATCCTGTTCCACCAGCGATGAAATCGTATGAAGTACAACCATACAAGGCAATATTCTTTATCGCATTGGAAAGTGGCAATGCCTGACCGTCATTTTTCAACAATACCATGCCTTCGGTAGCTGACTGACGTGTAACCGCGGCATGTGCCTTCAAGTCCGGCTTATTGCTATAAGCATATCCCTTGAAGCGAGGAGTCTTCACAATAAGGTTCAGGATACGTTTCACATTACGGTCGAGAACCTTCTCGTCAAGCGTTCCATTCTGCACGCCTTTTACGATAGCATCATACTGTTTAGGCAGACCAGGCTGCAACATATCATTTCCGGCATTCATCTGCGCAACGGCATCGCTTCCACCAAACCAGTCGGTCATCACCATTCCATCAAACTTCCATTCATCCCTCAGCAAAGTTGTAAGCAGTTCCTTACTTTCGGAGGTGTACGTACCGTTCAGATAGTTGTACGAAGACATGACTGTCCATGGGGAGGATTCCTTTATGGCAATCTCGAAGCCCTTTAAATAAATCTCACGCAGGGCTCTCGAACTGACATGAACTTTGTTCGATTTACGGTTACTTTCCTGATTATTGGCTGCAAAATGCTTGACGGAGGTACCGACACCATTGCTCTGCACTCCTTTTACATAAGCGGAAGCAATCTTTCCCGAAACCACAGGATCTTCTGAATAATATTCAAAATTGCGTCCGCACAAAGGATTACGATGGATATTCAATGCCGGTGCCAGCAGCACGTCGGCACCATATTCCAGAACTTCATTACCTATGGCTTTTCCCACATTTTCTACGAGTTCCTTGTTCCAAGTAGAAGCAAGTACCGTACCAATGGGGAAATGCGTACAATAATAAGTAGCCGTATCATTGTCACGGGTAGGAGATATACGGAGGCCCGCAGGACCGTCGGCCAGCACGATACCGGGAATGCCCAGCCGGGGAATAGGATAAGTAGTTCCCGCAGCACCGGGAACAAGTCCTTTTGTTTCACCCACAATGGCACTATCGCCCGACGTACCCTCCATGCCTGTACCGATTACAAGCCGTGCCTTTTCTTCCAATGTCATGGCAGCAATAACTTCGTCTATTGTATTCTTTCCCAACTGAGGCAAAGAAGGACCACACGAAACAAGCGTCATTGCTACAAACGACATTCCTATGAATTGAAGTTTTTTCATTTCTGTCTTTTTCAGATTTAATACTCAGTTACATTCAGTTTTGTACGATAATCATCAAGTAGCCCCTGAAGCTCCTTCGTAATTTCCTCATAACCGGGCTGACCGTAGAGGTTGTTCAGTTCGTTCGGGTCTTTCTCCAAATCATACAATTCATTGTAGTTTATATCCTCGCTCGAAGTCGGGAAATAATTAGCTTTACTCAACATGTTGAACGTACGGTTTTCACGCGTGCCAGGTTTCAGCATGTTCGGGGTAGCTCCTTCAACACCACCTTTGCCATAGAAATGAATCAGCTTGTAGCGGTCAGTGCGTACCCCATCATGACGACGAACCAGATGGAAGGTAGGATAATCATAATAATGATAGTAAAGGCTCTTTCTCCACTCTACTGTATCACGGTTTTCACCGAACAAAGGAACCAACGAACGGCCTTCCATCTGTTCGGGTACTTTTACACCGGCAACATCCAGCAACGTTGGCGCAAAGTCGAGATTCTGTACCAGACGGCTACAACGACTGCCCGCCTTGATAGCCTGAGGATAGCGGATGAGCAACGGAGTGCGGAACGATTCCTCATACATAAAACGTTTGTCGAACCAGCCGTGTTCTCCCATCCAGAAACCCTGGTCGGAAGTATAGACAATGATCGTATTGTCAAGCAGACCTTCCTTTTCCAGATAAGCCAGCAGTTCGCCGACACTGTCGTCTACCGACTTGATGCAACGGAGATAATCTTTCATGTAATTCTGATATTTCCATACAGTCAGCTCCTTCCCCGTTAGTTTGGCTTCCAGCAATTTCTTGTTTCTCGGGCCATAATGCTTGTCCCATGCAGCACGCTCTTCCGGAGTAAGACGACCGAGTTCTCCCATAAGACACACATAAGAGAAATGGCCTTCGGCTGTAGTTGTATCACATAATTCGGGAACTTTCAAATCTTGTGCCATCTCCATGGCATTGGCTATATTCAGTTTCTGTGTATGAGCCGCTACTCCACGGGTTTCATAGTCATCCCAGAATGTAGCTGGTACAGGAAATTCCACATCCTCATACAAATCAAGATATTTCTGTTCCGGCATCCAGTTACGATGAGGAGCCTTGTGGTGTACCATCAGACAGAAAGGCTTGCTCTTGTCGCGGTGATCAAGGAACTCGATAGCATGCTGAGTAATGAGAGAAGTAGCATAACCCTTTTCCTGAACATATTTTCCATGAGTTTCCTTACTTTTGAAAGTCGGATTATAATACTTACCCTGATCGTCCAGGATATGATAATAATCAAACCCTTTAGGCTCGCACATCAAGTGCCATTTACCTACGATTCCGGTTTCGTAACCATCGTCGTGCAGAAGCTCAGTAAAGAAAGTCTTTGTGGTATCTATGCCCTCGCAAAGCTGTTCCTGACCGTTCTGATGACTGTAAAGAGCTGTCATCAGGCAGGCGCGGCTCGGAGCAGACAGGGAGTTCTCTACAAAAGCACGATCGAACAACATTCCTTCACTGGCAAGACGGTCAATGTTCGGTGTAGGAGCCAGTTTGGACACCTCACTGCCATAAGCACTGATAGTCTGGTAGGAATGGTCATCGCACATGATGTACAAGATGTTGGGACGAGTCTTTTCAACAGTCTGCTTAGTAGTACAACTGCTCAATACAGCTGTAGAAGCCAACAGTAAATTTATATAAGGAGAAATCTTCATAATTTGTTTATTTTTCAATTAATTGAAATAAAAATCTGTTTATAAATTCGATTCATGACGAAAAGTAAAAGAGCATTACTTTTTGATTCATTACTTTTCGATTTTTTTATAGAGCTTTTCCTGCAACTCTTTCTGTATTTTCTTATACTTTGGATTATTATACAAGTTATCGTTTTCATTCGGATCTACCTGATAATCGTACAATTCACCACCTTTTTCCCCATCGTTCCATTCTGTATATCTGTAGCGCTCAGTACGAATAGTTCTACCCAAAGCACGCTCTCCTTTTTTCATATATTTGATAAAGCGGTTAGGAGTACGCAACAAAACACTATAAGCAGCTCCGTCCCAGGCAGCATCCGGATTCTGAAGCAACGGAAGCAGATTCTTTCCCTGCAAATCCTGAGGAATATTCTTCAGATTACACAAGTTAGCCAATGTAGGATAGATATCCAGCATTTCTACCACACGTGAAGACTTTCCTTCATCGTTCGTCAATCCCGGAACAGAAATAATCAACGGTGTACGGGTAGTGTGTTCAAACAAGGCCTGTTTCTTCCACATACCATGCTGTCCCAGATTATAGCCGTTGTCGCCACAGAATACGATAATAGTCTTGTCTGCAACACCTTCTTCTTCCAACGTTTTCAACAGCTTGCCAATCTGTGCATCCATGAATGAAATGCCAGCATAATAGCCACGCTTAGCCTCTCTTAGTTTGGTTTCTTCAACTCCCCAGTTGATAGGATCGGTAAATCGTTCGTAAATAGGACGGTTTGCCCAGTCATCCTCAGGTACTTCCGGCAAAGTTATCTGATCCATCGGGTACAAATCAAAATACTTTTTAGGAGCGACATAAGGTGAATGAGGACGATAAAAGCCCATGGCGATAAAGAACGGCTTATTTTTGTTCTTCTTTATCATAGTGCAGGCTATATTGGCTCCAATTGCATCTGTATGTTCATCGTCAGAACCATCTGTAGCCATGTAGCACAAAGCAGTTCCTACAGGACGATCGGGAGTGACATTGATAACTTTATCTTCTTCCGTACGGTCAATGCCTATCGGATTATAAGTATCTATCCATGACTGTGGATCATCCATACCCGGTTTACCTATATCATTAGGCACATTTGCATGGAATACTTTACCGACTCGTGCTGTATAATATCCGTTCTTTTTATATAATTCCGGCAAGGTAACAGCCGCTGACAGATTGTCACGAAAGTTTGCCTTTAAATCAAGAACACCTGTACGGTCCGGAGTATATCCAGTAAGGAATGAAGCACGGCTTGGTCCTGAGAAAGGATACTGACAATAAGAATTGTTAAAACGTACGGCATGCTGACGCAGTTTATCCAAATTAGGAGTCTTCACGATAGGATCATCAAAACATCCCATATCACAATTCAAATCGTCAGCTACGATGAACAACACATTGTATTTTTTATTGCCATCATTCGAAGTTACATTTGATGCCACCTTCTCTTGTGCAAAGACATTGCCCTGATTGCACATAAGCATCGAAAACAAGATAACTTGTGCTTTTTCCTGAATATTAAAATTAAAAGGTCTCATATTTCTAATGTTTTAACTAAAAAGTAAAAGTTTTTATATTTTCCTCATATCCAATGCGTTTTGCATTGACAATCAGCGTATCACCCGGATTCAGTTTCAGAACAGTATTTTTCTGGTACACATTCCACGGAGTGCCGACCTGTATCTGCACATCATTCGGCTGAAGTCTGATCACGTAACCCATATCGAAAGACTTACGAGTCACATTTATTTTTTCGTCCTTTTCTCCTTTCTTTAAAATTTTATATCCAATGGAAGCTCCTATTGTTGGACATGACAACGTATATCCTCCCTCTACTTTATGCAGTTCAGGAGCTTCTGTTAACGGAGCATGCGATTCACCATGCCACCAGTTGGCGAGCATTTCTTTTTCAGGCATATACGACAAATCGCCGACTTCGTTCATCCAAGTACGGAAAGCTTTGCGCAATTCTTCCAATTTTTCTTTATAAGCAGGATCACTTGCCAAGTTATGCAACTCATCCGGATCATTCTCTACATCATACAATTCTTCCAGCGGTTTCGTTGGTTTAAACCAATCGTCCTGATATTCATTCAACTCACCCTTTTCATGAAGTTCCAACATTTCTTTCATCATCGGAAGGCCGCGTCTGTAACTTACATCCATGTATTTAGGCTGATTGGGCATAAAATTGTAAATATATCGGAACTGTTTATCACGAACACTGCGAACCCGATCGTAGCACTCATCCATACGGTCACGAGCTGCAAAAACATACCGGCGTTTTTCTGAAGAAGACTGTTTTCCCAAGAATGCCTGTCCCTGTATATAATTAGGAATATCAATCCCGGCCAAAGACAATATTGTCGGAGCGAAATCAACAGAACTAATCAAATCAGTATTCACTGTTCCGGCATTTTTTCCTTTAGGAAACTTCACGATAAACGGAATATGAGTACCCCTTTCCAGAATTTCCCGCTTCATCCATGGCATCGTACCTCCGTGATCGCTGAAGAAAAAGATATAAGCATTATCATATACCCCATCCTTTTTCAACTGCTTGATGATTTCTCCAACCTGATAATCCATCAGTTGCACGTTACTCAACATTCGAGCCATACATTTTCGAGCTTCCGGAGTATCTTTATAGTAAGGAGGAAGTGTAACATCCTCTGGCTTCACAAGCAGGTCCTCATGTCCTTTATACCACGGTGACTGCTTGAACAACTGAGATTCGTGCGTAATGAACAAATTGAATACACTGAAAAACGGTTTACCTTTCGGAGCTCTCTGATAGGTAGCAGCCGGACTACATTCATCCCAAACAGTAACAGGTTCTATAAATTGATAATCCGTTTTCTGATTATTCGATGTATAGTATCCATTCATACGTAAATATTCAGGAAAAGCCTTCACATATTCGGGAATAACTGCAGAATAAGGATATATGCCAAGTTTCTTGGAAACTGCCGGATTTCCTATCAAGGTACGCATGTGCTGTGTACCAATTGACATAGGATACATACCAGTGATTATACAAGAACGGCTTGGAGAACTGACTCCGGCAGTCGTATACACACTTTGAAACTGCTGACCTTCGGCTGCCAGCCGATCAATGTTAGGAGTCTTGACAACCTTATCTCCGTATGTTTCCATGTAGGGAGATATATCCTCGCACGTAATCCAGATAATATTGGGGTGCTCTTCTTGTGCATAAAGCCAAGTACCCTGCATAAACAGGGTACTACCGGCTAGAAAAATAGGATTAAACAGATTTTTCATTGAATCTTGATTATTTTGCCTTATTATGAGCAGCACCAGCTTTTACTGGTTCCAATCCAGGAAGAACTACCATCGGTACATTCTTTGAAGTCAAATCCCATTTAGGTAATTTGTCCATCATGGCTTTGAATTTTTCCTTGACAGCTTTCGCTTCCGGAGTCAATTTCTTCAAAGGACGCAATTCCTGAGGGTCTTCAACAAAGTCATAGAACTGTCCTGTAGAGTACAATTTATAACGATGATCTTTGAAATAACGTGCCGAATATTTTTCCAATCCTGCCTGTGGAACATGATTTGGTTTATAATGTACAAATACCCATTCTCTGGCATTTGGATTCTTTTCACCTTTCAAGACCGGCAAGAAGCTGACACCGTCTACATCCCATTCAGCTGGAACGTCAATCTTCATCGCTTCCGCGAATGTCGGCAGGAAATCTGTAAAGTCGACCAGGTCGGCAGTAGTGTGCTTCAGATATTCGTACTTGCCCCATCTTGCCAGCATGGGCACGGCTGTTCCGGTTTCCAAACTCATACCTTTACCTCCCTTGACAACTGAACCGTCTTTCATCGGTGTAAAGATATAGCGTGCTGTTCCGTTATCTCCTATAAAGATGACAATGGTATTGTCTGCTATTTTCAAATCTTCCAGCTTCTTCATAATTTTACCGAACAGTTTATCTGTATAGCTTACCATATCCGGGAAATATTTATCATTTTCGCTAAAACGCAATTTAGGATCAATATCCCAGTCATCGCTTTCCGGAGTCGGATTGAAAGGATCGTGCACCAAAGTCATAGCATAGTATGCAAGGAAAGGATGCTCCTTGTTCTCTTCCATGAACTTAAGCAAATAATCAGAGAAATAATCAGGTCCGTAATCGTTTTCCGTACAATTTTCATGACTTACTCCGTCTTCTTCAAACTGAGGCTGAGCATATTTGTTACCCTTGTAACGCAAATGGTACAGACAATAGTTATCGAATCCGAAATGTGCCGGCAACTTACTGTTGGTTCCCAACTGCCACTTTCCAGTAATCATAGTCTTGTAACCAGCCTGCTGTGCCAACTGTGCAAATGTATGCTCATCCTGATTCAAGAATCCGAACTTGGAATAATTTTTATGATTATAGCGTCCTGTAAGCAGTTCCACACGTGAAGGGGTGCTCAAAGGCTGTGAAGTAGCATAATTAAACTTCAGTCCTTCCTCTGCAAATCTGTCCAGATTAGAAGTATGGTATGTACTGCCATAAGTACCAAGACATTCTTTACCCATATCATCAGCCAAAATAAGCAGGATATTCGGACGTTCATCATTAGCCCTCTTATTTTGTTTGGCCTGAGAAACGGCAGGGATTAGGGAAAGACACCCTCCTACAAAGCATGATAAATAATGCAAATTCATAGTTCTTGTCAGTTAAAGGTTATACATTAAAATTTAATCTGTGTCTTGAATTCAACAGTGAACGGACGGATGTAAGTACCGGCAACCGGTGTATTATAATAAGGAGTCGGATCAATAGCTGTATTAGTTCCAGAAATACGTCCCTGAGCACCAGTCTGATTCAACAAGTTGACAACATTTACACTGAAATTGATATGCTTGTTGTATTTATAGTCAAATCCGGCAAAAGTTTCCCATCTTGAAGGGAAGTAAAGAGTAGCAGGATAACTGCAGGACTGTTTGCTGAAATAACGTGCGCTAGCCCATACTCTGAATTTGCTCCATGAATAGCTAGGGTCAATTTCAATCAATGTCTTCGAAGTAATACGTGCAGGCAGACCGCTATAATTATAATGTTCGCCAAATACATCAAATTCGAAATCCTGCATAACCGGATTCTGCAAAGTCAGCATCAAGTGCAGATTAAATCCCTTGAACGGAGTAATATTGGCATCGGTTGTCCATCCCAATGTTTCAATACCATAGTTAAAGCTCAGTTTTTCATTTTCACCAGCCGAATTATTGAAACCACCTGATGCAACCAGATTAGAACGGCTGATTCTGCTTACACGAGAAATAAGGCTGATCCACTTGCTGTTGTAGAAAATTCCACCAGCAAAATAAGGAACGACATTTGTTTTAGCCAGCGGGTCGTTAGCTGTCTTGTAGGCACTCAGACCATCGGTCACTTCAATATAATAAGCATCAGCAATCAGGCCGAAATTCTTTAGGATATTCCAAGTCAAAGTTGCTGTAAAACTCTTGTTGAAATTATCCTTTTGAATAGCTTGAGGATCTCCCGAAATATAAGTTTTATCATTCCAAGTATTTCTCACTTCATTAGGCGCCCACCATCCGTCAATATGATGCCATTCAAAACGAGCGCCTAAATCCAATGCAAGGTTGGAACAAATTTTCCAATTGGCAGTTGCATAAGCAGCATTCTTAAATTCAGAGCCATCGTAAAAGAACATAGATTTATTATAGTTCCATTGTCCATATTCGTCTGCCTGTGCATTTTGCCATACACCATCTACATTCTTCTGCAAAAGAACGCGTTGAGGATTCTCCGCAACTTCTTGTAAGAAAGTTACAATACCACTGGTATAATTATCGACCTTATAATAAGAAGAATTTAAACCAACCAACCACTGGATTTTATCATGCTTCTTGCTTAGTTCCAGACGTCCCATCACTGTATTTATAGGTACACCACTTGTATATTGTACCGTACCGTTCTGTACCAAACCGGAATACACCTGTGTTGTCGTTTTTCCAGCATAGATATATCGCTGATTGTCTGGCAAGTTTGTAGCATCTGTTATGGCAGAATAAGCAAACGAATTGGAACCGGCTTTTGAATGTTGATATCTAAAATTATAATCCAAATTCATGCCATTATCAAACTTATGATTACCCCAGACATCAAACATATGTGTACGTGAACCTGTATCACCCAACAAATCAATATCCTTATACTCTCCAGTCATCGGTTCTCTGAAATGCCATATACTCGAGTTACCCAGATAGTTTCCATGTGAGATATCAAATCCGTCCAAAGCAGTTACCTGTTCTCCATTTCTATAAATATAAGGAGACATCTTGGTATTAATCATCTGAGAGTTTGCATATTTGTATTGTACATTGAAAACACCTTTATCATAGCGTTTAGTCAACACTCCTTTATAAATCTGAGTTTTATCCAAAAAACGAGCAAAATTTACATTCGTAGTTCCGGGATCAAGATTGACAAAAGCATTGACTGCATATCCCCATCCGTTTTTAATAGGTCCACTTAAAGAAATATTACCATTTAGCAGACCAAATGAATTGGTCTTGAAATTTACAGCTCCTGCAAATTTCTTTCTACCTTGCTTGGAAACAGTACTCATAGAGACACCAACTTCACCAAGTTTAATAGCTGTTTCTGCCAAATTACGAGAAGCACCTTTTGTAAAACTACCATCCTGTCGCCATGCCTTATTAGTAGAAAGAGCATTTGTATCGTAGCTGACAGGCATACCATTTTCTGTTACAACCGTCCCTCCTGTCGCTTCTGGCAGCCCGACATTAATAAAACGTGGGGTACTTTCATCAGAGGCATTAAGCATCATGTTATCCGCATCTCTTCCTACAGAAGCTGTAGTAAGCGAATCCTTTTCAGCTATTTTAGCTTTCTTTTTCTGTGCATTCATCGGAACTGCACACATGGCCAGCAAAATCATTGTGGCTCCCAATTTTGCATTCACATTTCTCATAATGTATTAGTTATTGATTTCATCGGCAAAAATGGGAGTTTGCCGCACAACCGGCTTTTTCAGGCTTACAAATGATTTACATTTTATAAAATTTGATTTTCTTTTTCTTGCAATTTTTTATGTTATCTGACAAAACAAAATATATAAAGCACTAATTATCAACGCAATAAACACAAAATAAATTTCCGCATACGAACTGATATTTTTTTTCATTTTTTTAAGTTCTATCTTTGTAATATAAAATAATACCTATGAAAAAGCTTGTACAAACTTACATTTATATCATTCTATTGGGAGTATGCGCGTCATGTACTTCCCATAACAATCGATTGGTCAGATTATCAGCGACCAACCTTTTCCCGACTCTTTCTTCCGAAGATGTAACTGCTTTCGTCATGGATGAAAACGGATATATGTGGATTGGCACATCGAACGGACTGAATTTGTTCGACGGAAAAAATTACCGTCAATATATGTATATGCCGGGCGATTCTTCTAGCCTGATGGACAACTATATAAATTTTCTTTTCAAAGACCAGCGCAAAAGAATATGGATAGGAACAAATAGCGGTGTTTGCCAATACGCAGGCGCGGACCGGTTTAAAACAGTTGCCATCCCACAGGAATACAGAAAAATCAACCAAATCCTGGAGAACAGCGAGAAAGAAATATTTTTCGTGACAGAAACAGGAGTCTTATCGTATAATGAACAAAAGAACAAGTGCGAAGGAATCTTCACCTATTCATCATCCAGCAGAACCCGAAGTATCTTTTTTATTGATAATGAAAACCGCTTCTGGCAGGTAACGACCGATTCTATCTACTGCTATACCGACAGTCTCAATAAAATATTCTCCTGCTCAAATCCTGCCGCAAAAAATGTGGTGAACGCTGTCATGGACAATAATTGCATTTGGAGTGCCGGAGGAAACGGACTATTAAAGCTCGACCTTGCCACTCTAAAAACAACGGTCATACAAGATTCGGCATATTTCAACCAAGCTGATATCGTACCCCGGAATATCATTGCGTACAATCATAAGATATGGCTCATAGCCAAAAAGAACATCTACTCGTACAATGAATCTACCAACGAATTTCTGAATGAGAAAAAAATGACTACTGTCATTTTCAAACACTTTTCCTCACTCATCTCGGCATGGTACGCAGACAGCCAGAACAATCTCTGGTTCGGATTCCCCAACGGGGGGTATACCAATCTGAAACGGCTATCGAACGATGCCGCCCTGCATCATCAGCCATTGACAGAAAAACTGAACAATACTTCCATCCGTGCTTTGTCGGCCGAAGGCAATATGATATGGGGGCTTCAAGACAACAACAATGTTTTCTCTTACGATATTTCAACAAAAAAATTTCTACAGTTCAAAGGGGACGAAGATATAGAAGGGATCTTCACACGAAGATTCCAACACAAAATAAACGACATATATTGTGTCAAAAACCACATATGGCTAGCTTCAAACTCCCGCCTGATGTGCTACAGCTATAAAAATGAGGCACTCTATCTGAAAAAGGTATTCCGTTTTGGAATAACAAACACATTCCTCGGTAGTACCTGTACAGACAATGAAGGAAATATATACGCAATCACGAACGACAACCGGATGTTAAAATTTTCTCCAGACGGCAGCCAAACGGAATCTGTCGCACTCAACTTTCCATTTTATGAGCGAGAGAGCGCCATTCTTTACTTAGAGCCGGAAATGATACTTGTCTGCACCAACAATTTACAACTGGCTACATGTACCTTTCCCGACGGTAACATAAAGCCTATCCGAACAAGAATACCGAATGACATAAAAGGAATCACCCCTATCTGTATGCTGGAGGACAAGCAAAGCAATATCTGGATAGGAACCAACAAGGGACTGTATGTAATGCGCATGGACTCCCAAACATTAACGCACATAGACGCTGTGCCAGATACCTATATCAGCAGCATAGTAGAAAATGGAAGCCAGGGATTATGGATCGGTACGCATCGAGGAATAGCAGAATATACACAGCAGGACAACAGAGTGACCTTCTATCCTACCACCATCAACTCACAAGATAAATATAGAGTCATATTCAACAAAAACAGCGCCGCCATCATGCAAGACTCTATTTATATCTTCGGGCATACCAAAGGATGTACGGTCTTTACAGCATCGGCAATGGAAAAGAGTGCACTGCCTACTGTTCATCTGGAAAAAATTCTGATCAACAAAGGTAACCAAAGCAAGGGTATCGACTTTCTGAACACTCCAGCTGAGTCAGTACGGTTAAACTATAAGGACAATGACATAACCATCAGTTTCGGAGCTGTATGCTACTCTGTTGCCCCACAATATTCCTGCTATTACAAAATGGAGGGATTCGATTCGGAATGGATTGAAAGCAATGAAAACAACCAAGCTATTTATTCTAATCTGCCGGCCGGCAGCTATACATTCAAAGTAAAGCTAGCCCTACCCGGAAAAGAAAATATCTTCTCAGAACAGCAAATCCGGATTTCCGTCGACAAAGCTCCATGGCTCTCGACCCCTGCCATATTTTTATACATCATCATAATCATCGGAGCCATTATGTATATCAACCGTCTATATCTACACATCAAATCAGACCGTCTGGTCATGCAGATGCTCCAACGTGACAAAGAGCGGGAACACCTCACCAATGAAATGAATATGAACTTCTTTGCCAATATATCCCATGAATTCAGAAACCCGCTGACCATGATTTCCGGACCAATCATCATGTTGCAGAATGACAAGAAACTATCAACGGAGAGTCACCAGTTACTTCATATCGTTTTACGCAGCATCAACCAGATGCTGAAGCTGATAGACCAGATGCTGGACTTCAACAAACTGGAAAGCGACGCCCTGAAAATGCAAGTAAGCAAACACGACATCGCCAATGAGATAGGCGACCTTGTAAAAATCTTCAGTGCAAGCACCGTTCAAAAAAATATTAAGGTGGAATATGCCGGAATGCAAACGTCTTTATTTGTATGGCTCGACAAAGACAAACTATCCAAAATACTCAGCAATCTGTTTACAAACGCCTTCAAGCATACTCCACAAAATGGCTGTATCAAGATAGGACTGGACTGCATCGACTATAAACAGGCCATTTCCATCATCGAAAATCTGCCCGAATATCAGAAATATATCCATATTTATGTGCAGGACAGCGGAAAAGGCATTCCCGAAGAACAGCTTAACGACATTTTCAAAAGATATTATCAGGCTGACAACAAATCCGGATTAAAATATGCCAACTGGGGCACTGGCATCGGACTGTACTATGTAAAGCGACTGGTCGAACTGCACCATGGAAATGTGAAAGCCCAAAACGTAGAGAACGACACGCAATGTACAGGAGCTATATTCCATGTACTACTTCCTGCTGACGAAAAAGCTTATGAGAAAGACGCCAGGATATCTGTCGAGAAAAACAATTTCGATGATATTTATTCGGAAACCCAATCATATATACCAATGAACGCAACTGTAGTAACGGATCCGTCAAAGCCTCACATGCTGATTGTTGACGATGACATACAAGCATCGGTGTACCTCAGAATGCTGTTCGAAAAAGAATATAATGTGACCAATAAATACGATGCCGAATCTGCTATAGCCGCCTTAGATAATTTAGAACCTGATATCATTTTGTCGGATGTTGTCATGAACGACATGTCAGGATACGAGTTTTGCAAAAAATTGAAGGCAAGTCAGCTTTATTGTCACATCCCGGTCATTCTGATTACAGCAAAATCGCAAATAGGAGAACAAGTAGAAGGGCTGAATATAGGGGCCAGTGGATATGTTACAAAACCATTTAATCCCGAATATCTGAAAGCGCTGGTTAAATCGCTCTTGCAGAACAGAGATAACATACGTTCCTTGCTGTTGTCATCATCGAAGCATTCACAAACAGTGACAAGCGCCCTATCTGCACAAGATATGACCTTCATGAATAATCTCTACCAACTAATGGATACGATGATGTCACAGGATAACCTAAACTTCAACCTCATAGCAGAAAAATTATGTATGAGCCGTTCCAAATTCAATTATAAACTAAAAGGGTTGACGGGAGAAACACCTATACACTTCTTCCTTAAGTATAAGCTCAACAAAGCGGCAGAACTGCTAAAAAGCGGAAAGTACAACGTTTCCGAAGTAGCAGACATCACCGGATTCGGAACCGTATCTCATTTTTCGGTAAGCTTCAAGAAATACTTTGGCGTAACCCCCAGCGAATACAAATAAAGAAACAGGTATTTTTTGAAAAAAGAACAGATAATTTCCTCCACATAATCCTCATAAATTAGGATTGCCGGATAAAGAGAATTGACGTTACTTTGCAACCGAATTACAAAAAACCACTAGACAGATATGAAACGTACAATTCTCGCTTCGCTGGCAGCAGCCGTGACAACAACCGTTTTTGCTGCCCCGACTGATACAGACAATGCATTGGTCAAAGATACAACTAAAGTGATAGACATCGAGGAAGTAGTTGTCATCGCTACTCCGAAGGAAAATAACCGTCTGCGCCAGCAGGCCATTTCGTCAACATCGCTTTCGCAAAATGAAATGCGTAACAACTCGGTGACCTCGGTCAAAGCGTTGTCGGGACTTGTACCCAATCTGTTCATCCCTGATTACGGCTCGAAGTTGACAACTTCGGTATATGTACGCGGTATCGGTTCGCGCATCAATACCCCAGCCGTAGGTCTGTATGTCGACAATATCCCATTCATCGACAAGTCGGCATTCGACTTCAACTACTCTGACATCGAACGAATAGACGTGATGCGTGGTCCGCAGGGAACACTGTACGGACGAAATACGATGGGGGGACTGATTCGTGTATTCACTAAATCACCTTTCACTTATCAGGGAACAGATATCCGTCTCAGCGCAGCTACATACAATGACTATAAGGCTTCTCTTACCCACTATCACCGCATTTCTTCACAGTTTGCGTTTTCTACGGGACTCTTCTACGAACACAAGGGAGGTTTCTTCAAGAACAACTTCAACAACAAGCGCATTGATACAGACGATGAGTTCGGAGGACGTTTCCGCGCCATTTATCTGCCTTCGGAAAATCTGAAGCTGGACTTCACGCTGAATTATGAATATACCAATCAGGGAGGATATCCATACGAATATACCGGACGTACTGATGGCAAGACGGAAGACCGCGGTGAATATATCGGAAAAATATCATACAACCGTGAATGTGGCTACAAGCGTAACCTGTTGAACGGTGGATTGAATCTGGAACATCAGGCTGATAACTTTATTCTGAGCAGTGTGACTGGTTTCCAGTATCTGTACGACCAGATGAATCTGGATCAGGATTTTACGGAAGCTGACATTTATACCATCATGCAGAAGCAGAACTCCAAGACTATCAGTGAAGAACTGGTGCTGAAATCGAAACCGGGCAATCGCTGGCAGTGGACTACGGGAGTGAGCGGATTCTACCAGTGGCTGAAAACCGACGGACCGGTTACTTTCCAGAAAGCTGGTATACAGAGTCTGATTGAAGACAATATCAATGCAGGGCTTTCTCATCTTCCTGCCGGAGCACCTACACTGGCAGCAAAGATTACCACACGTCCCTTGCCTGTTTCGGGGGTATTCGATACACCGATATTAAACGGAGCTATCTATCATCAGTCTACTATCAATGATGTGCTGGTAGAGGGACTGTCTGTTACAGCAGGACTTCGTCTGGACTACGAAAAGCTGAAACTGGATTATAACTCGGTATGCGACATGAACTTCGATTTCAGTGTATCGGCTCCTTTCCTTCCAACGGCGATTGTCAGACAACTGAATGCCAAGACACAGTTCATCGGAAAAGAATCGACCGACTACCTTCAACTGCTCCCCAAATTCACTATACAGTATGCATGGAACAGTAAGAACAACGTATATGCTACTGTCAGCAAAGGATATCGTTCGGGAGGATACAACATCCAGATGTTTTCCGACCTGATACAAAACAACATGCGAAGCGACATGATGAACGCCATCAAGCAGGACGAAGTACTCGGAAAGTTTGCAGGTATGATGCCTGACGTACCAGCCTCTGATGTAAACGTATCGGATGCAACACTTTATAAACCTGAATATTCATGGAACTATGAAGTTGGTTCACACACCACTTGGTTTGATGACAGACTGCAAGCCGACGTCGCTCTCTTCTACATGGATACTCACGACCAGCAAATCTCACGTTTTGCCGAAAGCGGACTGGGACGTATCACGGTCAATGCAGGAAAGAGCCGCAGTCTGGGAGCTGAAGCTTCCCTGCGTGCACAGGTGACTGATGCTTTCAGCCTGAACGGAAGCTACGGATATACATACGCTACCTTTACCGATTACGTAGTGAGCGATGAAGAAAACTATAACGGCAACTATGTGCCTTTCGTTCCCAAACATACATTTAATGCAGGAGCACAGTATGTGTTCGGTCTGCGTAACGGAGCTATATTCGACAACATTACTGTAAATGCCAACTACAAGGCTGCCGGACGTATCTACTGGACAGAACAGAACAATGCTAGTCAAGCACTGTACGGCACACTCAACGGACGTGTAAGTTTCAACAAAGGCAACGGACAGCTGGCTTTCTGGATAAATAACGCACTCAACACCGACTATCAGGCGTTCTACTTCGAAACCATGAACAGAGGCTTTGCACAGAAAGGTCGTCCGCTTCAGGTAGGTGTGGATATCCGCTGCCGCTTCTAAGCTAAGGATTAAACAGAAGTTTTTTATTTTCTAACCGATATTTTATTAGTAAGGCTTTCTCAAACATAGAAAAAAAATGAGAAAGCCTTGCTTTTTATATTTTCATACCAGCTATTACCTTCCGCCTATATTTACACTGTATTCCTCCTTGGAAATGCGCGCAAAATCATTATTTTTAGGTATTTCAAAACTCCTCCATACACCGTTACTTTGCAATGTCAAATCAACTAAAAGTATAAAGCAATGAAAAAAACTGGTGTATTTTACGGTTCTACAACAGGCACAACCGAGTCTGTTGCACGTACGATAGCAGAGAAGCTTGGCATTCCTTCAAGCGATGTATACAATGTAAGCAAAATGACTGCCGATGTAGCAGGAAGTTATGAAGCACTGATTTTGGGAACTTCTACCTGGGGCGACGGTGAATTGCAGGACGACTGGTACGACGGCATCAAGGTTTTAAAAGGAATGGACCTCTCTGGCAAGACGGTTGCCCTGTTCGGATGCGGTGATTCTGAATCTTACTCCGATACGTTCTGCGACGGCATGGGTATCTTGTTCGAAGACTTGAAAAACAGTGGCTGCCGCTTCATCGGTGCCGTTCCGGATGCAGACTACACATACAGCTCTTCCATTGCTGTAACTGATAGTAATTTCGTGGGACTCGCCATCGACGACATCAACGAAAGCGACAAGACCGACGAACGTGTAACGGCCTGGACTGAAAAATTAAAGACTGAACTGGCCTGAAAGCCTTGAAAACAAACGTCACTAAAACCTAATCTCCATGACAGCTCCTGATATAAATCCCGTAGAACTGAAAGTTTTTCTAAACCACATCTACGAATACAAGAAAGGTGTACGCCAGATGGTGCTCTACACCACCAACCGAAAATACGAAGCATTCGCCGTAAACCGACTGAAAAGCCAGCGCATTAAGTTTGTGATTCAACCGGTAGATGAGGAACGTATCAACCTGTTTTTTGGTAAGGCAGAATGTATCAATGCTATCCGGCTGATGGTAACTCGCCCTTTAAATCTGCTTACGCCCGAAGAAGACTTTATTCTGGGAGCTATGCTGGGATATGATATTTGTGCACAATGCAAGCGTTACTGTACCCGCAAGGCACGCAGAAGCGTATCAAACTAAAATCATTTTTCCTATTCATTCAGTGCACCACAATGCGGACAAATCCCTTTTGTCCGCATTTTTGCTCCACACGCACCACAGGCGTACGGATATTTGTCCGATTTCTTTAAACGCTCGATACACCACACCGCATATACTGCCAGACAGATGTATGCCGCATATACCCAGATGCAGGTAAAGAAGATATATAAGAAAATACAATACGAAGCCAGTCCCAGCAAATAGAAGAAAGCCGTTTCAAGCTTTACCTGATGGAAAAGGTCATCGAGCATAGCCACTCCGAAAAGCAAAATCATCCCTACACATACGATGAACAGTCCGAGAATAAAAGGAACGTCAAAAGGATTCAGTGTAGGATCATAATAATAATGCTCCCACGTTTCGGGAACGAAATGCTGAATACTGTTGTATACGGTAGCCGCCACGGCCAGTAGAAATGACAGGATAATAGGAAATACACTGTCGATATCATTCAGACCTATCAGCTTAATCTGCTTCCTCTGTACTGCCCGATAGACAAACCATAGAAAGAATACGGCCAGCACCAGAAAGAAAGGCAAGGTATGCGAACTGCTGAACAAATGAATAAACTGCGAAATAGGATCGATCGGTACGATATTCTCCAGCAGCTTATGTTCCTGAATCCAGCCGATAGTTTCCTGGTCACGCGCGACCTTTACCCATACCGAATCGACTGAATCCTGAGGATGTACATCAAACTCCGCCACCACAAGCTGATTCCCTTTCACAACGGAAATAGTATCCATAAACGGCAACTGATGAAGCCACAAAGTATCAGCCTCAACTTCAAAATTGCTGCTCAATGCATAGGCACGCTTGTGTAAGGCCTCCGGAACTGAATCTGTCTTATTCTCCGAAGTCCCGTCTGCCGGCAGGTCCGGATGATAATAACAAGCCACAAGCCCTACCAGCAACAGGAGAATCAATATGTACTTACTCTTCTGCATATACTTTCATCTGACACAGCTTACAGTCGAACTGTAAACGGAAACGTTTGCCATCGCTGCTCACCAAGAAATACGGTTCACGATAAGGAGAACGCACCTTATGATGCACCGGACACCAGCCCATGCTATAACGCAGACAATGCTTGCAGAACATCAGCACAGCCTTTTCGGGTGCTTCTTTCTCGAATGCCGGTGCAATACGACGTACCCCATGGTCATGATAGAAAGCAGCAGCAGCCCCATTCATGACATTTCCCAGATACGTCAGTTCCTGAGCAGGAAAAGCATGATGAGTTTCAGGCACACGCCATACTTCCCGCGGATAATTGATACGGCGGGCTTCCAGCAATTTTTCTACTGCGCGTCGGCGTAAGTCTGACAGTTCGGATGAAGGAATAAACCAGTTGTCCGATAAAACGATTTCCACACTTTCCGCCTCGAACGGTGTATTTCCTAGCTTACTCAACTGATTCTTCAGGTTCTCCAGCTGAGGAGTACGAGCCAGTTCCTTCTCTCTAGGCATAGCCAGACTGATACGGTTATCATCCTCATCAGTAACCGACAGGGTAAATCCGAAATTATTTTCTTCAAGTCTCAGCGTAACGGCAATTTTCCGTTCGGCCGACTTTTTCTGCATCACCCGCTCAAACTCCTGATCGAAGTTACGGTAAAGTCTGGTTTTAGGTTTCACACGAGGCATTTCCTGCGGATAGAGCTTGTTGCCGTCTACCCAGTTCACACGGAAGCCGCACAACTTACCCCGCTCGTCAAGATAGCATAATCCATCGCCATTGCTGAACGACTTCACTCCCGCTACCGTCAGGTAATTGCCACGAATCTCTTTTACTGTTCCTACCTCTTCTCCCAATGACTTCGGCGTATCGAATGAGAAAATACCCGGATTACGCCCGTGAACAAAATAGTCGGTAAAGCCACGGCTGAAGCTTTTGTCCAGCTGTGGACGGAAAGCAAGCTTCACTGTACCCGACGAGGCACGTATGTACTCCTTACGACGTTTCAAAATGGCATCCAGTTTCTGACGATAATAAGCCGTCACATTCTTTACATACGAAACATCCTTCAGACGTCCTTCTATCTTGAGCGAAGAAGCACCAGCATCAAGCAAAGCCTCCAGATTCTCACTCTGGTTCATATCCTTAAGCGACAGCAAGTGTTTGTTTCGAGCAATGACTTTTCCGTCGGCATCTACCATATCGAAACCTAAGCGACAGAACTGCGCACACTCTCCACGGTTGGCACTGCGGCCGAAGCATGCCTGACTGACATAGCACTGTCCGCTGTAGCTCACACACAATGCACCATGCACAAAAACCTCGAGCAACGTATCGGGACAGGCAGCATGAATTTTGGCAATCTCATCGAGCGTCAGTTCCCGAGCCAGCACCACCTGACGGAAACCGACATCAGCCAGAAACTTCACCTTCTGTACCGTACGGTTGTCCATCTGCGTACTGGCATGCAACGGAATAGGCGGCAGATTGAGCCGTGTTATTCCCATATCCTGAATAATCAGTGCATCTACACCGGCACGATATAAATCCCAGATCATCGCCTCGGTATCTTTCAGTTCCTCATCACGCAGGATCGTATTTACTGTAACGTAGATGCGAGCATTGTACACATGCGCATGCTGCACCAGTGCAGCAATGTCTTCCAGCGAATTGCCGGCTGCCGCACGCGCCCCGAAACGGGGAGCACCGATATATACCGCATCGGCACCGTGATTAATAGCCTCGATGCCGCACTCCAGATTCTTTGCCGGAGCCAAAAGTTCTATAGGACGTTGTCTGATCATTATTTAATCTGATTAATATCGTATGGAGTTTCCTGATATACATAATAGTTCAG
>OGYX01000931.1_pt1 | contig 22128 bp, 20 predicted proteins | sample 1576601 | NCBI WGS metagenome assembly OGYX01 (sample SAMEA3541561, study PRJEB24748) | human gut metagenome | biome: human gut; feature: human-associated habitat; material: faeces | place: China | collected 2012 | reverse complement strand
CTATTATCATCTGCCACAAATCAAGCAGGCACTCGGTATTAGTGGAGTGCAGACATATCCGTAATACAAAAACTAAGAAAGAATTGTACGGCACAATAGACTGCCAAGGAAGAGTAAAAGTCTATTTGACCATACACGGAAAACCATGCTGCAGAATATTATCCAGAATAATTGCTGAAACCTATTTCGGTAAAGAGGTGTGCTGTGGAAAAGATGTGTATCATAAAAACGGAAATAAACTGAAGAATGAAGTAGACAATTTAGCAGTTGGTACCAGATCAGACTCAATGCGAAATTCATACAAGACACGAAGTGTAATCGGTAAATCTGTTATATGTGTAGAAACAGGACTTATTTTCAAATCTATCGAAGAATGCTCAGATTGTATGGACATTTCGAGAAACGCGATCAGCAGAAGTGCTAACAACCCACGTGTAAAAACGAGAGATGGATACCACTTTATATTTTTAACTGACGTGTAGTATATTGCTTTTGCAGATACCCATTTATAAAACAGAATATTGGAACGATTTACGGGGCGCAGAATTTACATGCGCTCTTTTTTTTTATTCCTTAAATCATTCCGGAATTGATATTTTACAAAACCTACTAAGTGACCGCTAAAAATACATGCCCTTTTATAGAGAGAAGGTAAAAAGTCTTCTATTTTCTTTGACCGTAACCTGTAAACAAACAATGAGAACGCCGATGTCATTTGTATGAAAAATGCTTACAGATTTTTCCATACTGCTAAAGTCAAAGAACGCGAGGACTTTTTACTTTTTCTTTATTGATAATTTAGGACCTTTAGTTCAGTTGGTTAGAACATTCGCCTCATAAGCGAAGAGTCGTAGGTTCAAGTCCTACAAGGTCCATGAATAAAGGAGCATGTTGTTATGAAAGAAAATAAGTTTCAAGCAAATCTAATCAAAGAGATAAAGAAAGAATTCTCTGGATGTATCGTGTTAAAAAATGACAGTTCATATATGCAGGGAGTTCCAGACTTGTTAGTTCTTCATAACGATAAGTGGGCTACCTTAGAAGTAAAAAGAAATAAAACAGCAAAACATCAGCCGAATCAGGATTATTATGTTGAGAAAATGAACGACATGTCCTATTCGGCTTTTATATATCCGGAAAATAAAGACAAAATTATGTCTGATTTAAGAAAAGTATTCAAAGAATAAGGAGGATATACAATTGATATTTGAAAAACATTCTGAACTGCATGGGAGACATGCATCACTTGCTCCAAGTCAACCATATTGGCTGAAATATGATGATGAAGAACTGTATCAGAAATATGTAAGCAGTTATGCGCAAAGTATGGGTACATCGTTGCATGAATTGGCTGAATTGCTGATACGTAAAAATTTGAAATTAAAGAAGAATGATGAACTGGTTGTATTAAGTCATCTGCTCAATGATGGAATTCCTCGTAATGCTATCGATATGGACAGGCTTTACGAAAATCTTCGGAGATATATTAACGATGCTATCGGATTCAAACTGACCCCTGAGCAGGTGTTATATTATTCACCATATTGTTTTGGAACTGCAGATGCTATTTCTTTCAGAAATAATTTTCTTAGAATTCATGACTTAAAGACTGGAACTACTCCTGCCAAAATGGAGCAGTTAATGGTGTATGCAGCTTTATTCTGTCTCGAGTACAAACAGAAGCCTGGAAACATTGGTATTGAGCTTCGTATATATCAGAGTGATGAAATAGTTCATTATGAACCAACCGCAGATGATATTTTACCAGTAATGGATAGCATTGTAAGGCACAGCCGAAGACTTGAACAAATTCATGAGGAGGGGTAAGCAATGAACCCAATAGCTGACGAAATATTATCTTATTACGGACATGCTGATACAATAGCATCTGAAGAACCTATTGATATTTCAGAGATGTTACACACTGACAGCAATCCGGTAGCTAACAGTATTGCTTCTTATTTTGGAGTAGTTGAACAGAATAAAGATGAAGAATTAGAACACTACGGAATGCCAAGGCGAAGCGGTCGTTATCCTTATGGATCTGGAGAGAATCCATTTCAGCATAGTAAAGATTTCCTTGGCAGAATCAAAGAAATGAAAGATTCTGATTTTACATGGACTGATCCAGAAACAGGTGAGAAGTTTACAGGCGAGAAAGCAATCTATAAGTCAATGGGATTAACATCATCAGAATATCGTAGACAGGTAACATGGGCAAATTACGAACAGCGTTGCATTCAGGTGCAAACAGCGAAGAGTTTGAAAGAAGATGGTCTTGGCGCTACTGAAATTGGTAGGAAGATGGGTATCAATGAATCTACAGTACGATCCTTACTGGAATCATCGAGAGAAGACCGTATGAATCAGGTAATGGATACTGTTGAATTCTTACGAAAACAGGTAGAAGAAAAAGGTATGATCGATGTGGGAGCTGGCGTTGAACAGGAACTTGGTATTTCAAGAACCAGATTGGACACAGCACTTGATTATTTGGAAAAAGCAGAAGGCTGCGCTGTATATGGTGGTGGTATTCCGCAGCCTACAAACAGTAATCAGCAGACAAACCAGAAAGTATTATGCCTCCCAGGTACGAAGAAGAATGAGATCTATGAATACGGAAAGGTAAAGACTATTACCGAATACACCTCTAATGACGATGGTGAAACATATCACCGAAAATTTACATATCCTGAAAGTTTGGATTCTAAGAGATTACAGATCCGATACGAAAACGATAAAGGACCTGATGGATTCAAAGGTATTGAAAAAGACGGTATCATTGAATTACGACCTGGCGTACAGGATTTGTCATTAGGTAATTCTAAGTATGCTCAGGTTCGAATTATGGTAGATGGTACTCATTATCTTAAAGGTATGGCCATTTACGGAGATCCTAAGTCATTCCCAGATGGAGTAGATGTTATTTTCAATACTAACAAGAAAACAGGTACACCACAGGGAGATGTGTTAAAGAAAATTAAAGCAGATCCCGAGAACCCGTTTGGTTCTTTAATTAAAGATGCTGATCAGGGAGGACAGTATTGGTATAAAGATTCCAAAACTGGAAAAGAAAAATTGGGGCTCATTAATAAACGTGCTGATGAAGGAGACTGGACGGAATGGGCAAATGCTTTACCGTCACAGTTTTTAGGTAAACAGTCAATCAGTATGGCAAAGAAACAGCTTGGACTGGCAAAAGCTGATAAAGCTGCAGAGTTCGATGAGATTTCTAATTTGTCAAATCCAACAATCAAGAAACATTTACTTGAAAAGTTTGCGGACAACTGTGACTCAGCAGCTGTACATTTGAAAGCGGCAGCCCTTCCGGGTCAGAAGTATCATGTTATTATTCCTGTTAACACATTAAAAGATAATGAGATATACGCACCTGGTTATGAGTCTGGTACAAAGCTTGCCCTGATACGGTATCCGCACGGTGGAATATTTGAGATTCCGATTCTTACTGTTAACAATAAGAATAAGCTTGGTAAAGAGATCATCGGATCCAAGAGTATCGATGCCGTTGGAATCAATCATAAGATTGCTGATCAGTTGTCAGGAGCTGACTTTGATGGTGATACTGTTATGGGCATACCAACGCATGATGCAGGTGGGAAAGTAAAAATTAAGAATAAACCACCGTTAAAAGGGCTTGAAGGCTTTGACCCTAAAGTAGAATACGGTGGAACTAAAACTGTAGATAGTAACGGTGTTGAACACTATACCCGTAACGGTCATGAATATCCGATCATGAAAGATACTCAGAAACAGATGGGTGTTATTTCTAATCTCATTACTGATATGACATTGGGCGGAGCGTCTGATGAAAAACTCGCAAGAGCTGTACGTCACAGTATGGTAGTTATTGATGCCCAAAAACATAAACTGGACTATAAGAGCAGCGAGATTGACAATAACATTGCTGCACTGAAATCTGAATTCCAGGTAAATGTAGATAAGAACGGTAACGTGAAGTATGGCGGAGCCAGTACTATTCTTTCCAAATCCAAAGGAGAATACACAGTAGATAGACGTCAGGGAACACCAAAGACCAATATGCCAGGAAAAGATTACTACGATCCTACAAAACCTATTGGAGCCAAGGTGTATAAGACCACTGACGATTTGTATTATCCAGATCGTAAGAAAAATTCAAAGACTGGCATGATCGAAATAAAGACATCCGACGGTGGGAAAGTTACGTTCGACCCTACTGATGCTGCCGCTCGTAAAAAGTACAACCCAGTAAAAGTTAAAGACAAGACCACAGGTGAAGTTACCTATACAGATAGTACCGGCACCATTACATACGCCACTAAGAAACGTACCCAGAAGAGTACACGTATGGCAGAGACTGACGATGCCTATACTTTAGTATCTACTTCCCGGCACCCTATGGAGCTGGTATATGCAGACTACGCTAATGACATGAAAGCCTTGGCAAATGCAGCACGTGTTGAAGCTGCTAATACTGGAAAGATTGCATATAGTAGGGCAGCTAAAGCTAAGGACCAGGAAGAGGTTGACTCCCTGGATAAGAAACTACAGTATGCTCAGATGAATAGACCTAGGGAGAGAGAAGCATTACGTCGAGCAACAGTAGATATAGAAGCAAAGAAACAGGCTACTCCTAACATGAAGAAAGATGAGATCAAGAAAGTAAGTCAACAGGCTGTATCAAAGAATCGTGTAGAAGTTGGATCAGTTAAGAGAAGTGAGCGTAACATTGAGATTACTGACCGGGAGTGGGAAGCTATTCAAGCTGGTGCTATCAGTGAAAGTAAACTTAAGGACATCCTTAATAACACGGATATCGATAAGCTCAGAGAAAGGGCTACTCCAAAGTCTGTGACATCGCCAAGCTCTGCACAGATTGCAAGAATCAAAGCTATGGCCGCTTCCAACTATACATTGGCAGACATTGCTAAGAAGACTGGATTCTCTACGTCTACAGTATCTAAGTATCTGAAAGGGAAAGGAGTGAACTAATATGGCAAACGATACAATAACTGAAACACGAGTGGCATTAACGACCACGGACAATCCGTTTGATCCATTAGACGACTTCGATTCTTGGTATGATTATGACATGTTCGAAGGTAAACACAATTGCTGTGGTTACTTAGACAGAGTTTCACATTATACAAATGATATGACAGAAAAAGAGAAAGCTCAAGAACTTGAAAGAGCAATTGATGAAATAATTGAGTTCAATCCTTTAGGAATTTTCAAAAAAGTTGTTCGTGAAGTTCAAGTTTCTGTTTAATTTTGTCAAAGAACATAAATAGAAAAGATCATTTGGTCGTTTATTAGCTTCATTTGAGCTGTTTTGACTTACAAACGAAATGAAAAGTAAAAAAAAAAATAAAAAGTGGACAAAATGTCAGTAAAAACTGAAATACAATGAACTATACACTGCTAGAGGGACTAAACAGACCAGAAAAGAGGGTAGGGGGTATCTTTGAAAACACACCCCCTCCCTACATCGCGGCGGTCTTCAAAATTTCCCCGGCGGGATATTTTCTGAAAACATTATTGATATTTGCTAGAGGATTTATCACTTGGTTTACTGGGTGGTAGATCCTCTTTCTATTTTTACAATATTTAACGGAGCCTATAAGATGTATTCCGCCTTGAAAACAGCCATTAGTTTCGTACTCCTTTCTTATATGGATAGTATGTTGTTTCATGTGTCTTATAGGTTCTGTTAAGTATTGTAAAAGTTACTAAAAACTACACACAAAGTGCTGAGAGGAGGCTAGGGAGTTGACTAAAACTAAAACAAAAGCATCGGAAACTACTCAGAAAGTACGTCGAGCCATAGACCCAGAGGCACGAGAGAAGCAGTTAATAGCATATGCAACGAATCTTGCAGAGCAACAGCTTCTTGATGGGACAGCATCATCTCAGGTTATTACTCATTTTTTGAAATTGGGAACCGCCAAAGCCGAACTGGAGAAAGAGAAACTTAGAAATGAAAATGCAGTGCTGGAAGCAAAGACTGAAATGTATAAAGCTAATCAAAGTGCTGACAAGAAATATGACGATGTATTGAGAGCCCTGAAAGTATATAACGGGTTAGGAGAGGAAGAGGATTATTATCATGAATAAGTGCTATTCAGAGCTGATCCAGATTCCAACGTTCATCGAACGGTACCGATATTTGAAACTCAACGGAACAGTATGTGAAGAGACATTCGGTCGAGATCGATACATTAACCAAATTCTTTATCATTCAGAAGAGTGGCGACAATTCAGACCTAAAATAATTGTTCGGGATAATGGATGTGATTTAGCTTGTGAAGGATACGATATACCAGACGGAGTTCTTATTCTTATACACCATATCAATCCGATAACTGTGCGAGATATAGAAATGAGGGATCCAAAAGTGCTCGATCCGGAGAATGTGGTTTCTACTATATTAAATACGCACAATGCAATCCATTATGGTGATGAAACTTTACTATATTCAGAGCCGATAATGCGAACACCTTATGATACATGTCCTTGGAAACGAGCATAGGACAGAAAGGAGAAGTACATGGAAAAAAGCATTCTTAATACTGTTAAAAAAGCAGTTGGGGTTATGCCGGATTATACAGTATTTGATGATACTTTAATCATGCATATAAATTCTGTTTTTATGACGTTAACCCAGGTTGGAGTAGGACCTAAACAGGGCTTTAGAATCGAAGATTCCTCTGCTGAGTGGAGTTCGTTTCTTTCAGATGATTACGAAAATTTCGAATCTGTAAAATCTTACATATGTTTGAAAGTAAGACTTCTCTTCGATCCACCATCTAGCTCAACTCATATGCAATGTATCGAATCACAGATTAAAGAGTTCGAGTGGAGATTGAACATCGAAGCAGAATCAAACTAAATCCAGAAAGGAGGCAGAGCATATGGGAGAAAACGAATACGTAATTACTAGAGTTGATGAATCAGATATCAATGACGATATTTACCACCACGGTATTCTCGGAATGAAATGGGGAAGACGCAGGTACCAAAACAAGGATGGTAGTTTAACCAAAGCTGGTCAGAAACGATACAACAAAGAAACTGCAGAGTTGAAAGCTGAAAGAAGGTCTCTTAAAGCGAACGCCCGTACTCAGAAGAAGATGGATAAGCTTAAAGATCTGAGATCTGAAGTTGATGATCTGAAAAAAGCTGAGGAAGAAGCTAAAGCCGGCGAGAGTCGCGAAGAGAAAAGAAAACGATTACTTGAAAGCACAGACGCCAAAGAGATTTACGATTCTCGTAATCTTTTGACAACTGCAGAACTTAACGACCGTATCAATCGTATCGATACAGAAGCTCGTCTGGCGAGTAAGATTCCAGAGCAGGAAACGGGACTTGATTTTTTGAACAAGAAGATGAATCTAGCGTCTAATACTTTAAATAATGTGACTAATATGTTTCAGAAAGTTGATAATGCCTATTCAACAGCTAGTAAGTCAGCAATTGGTAAAGCCGTAACTAAGAAACTCGGTATGGAACCATCGAGAAAAACAGTAGATTATGACGATTTTATAAAGAACATTTCTACTAAGACTACTCAGGAAATCAACGATATGGCTAAAAGATCAAGTAGCGAAAAGATACTTAAAAGCAATGTTAAGGATTTCAAGTCATCTGATAGTGTAAGTAGTGGTTCTAGTAATTCGAGTACATCATCACAGCAATCTAGCAGTAGTTCGTCACAGGGTTCTTACAACACAGAAAGTCAAAAGAAAGGAACTCACGACAATAGTTACGAATATCGTGATAACTCTAAGACAGAATCCGAGTCAGCAAAAGCTTTTACAGGTACCGTTGAAGGTAACGGCACATCCAGATACACAGATTACGGATCAAGTTATGTAGATAACAATCCGAATTGGAAAGATATAGTAAATAATTCTAAGAATTACTCAACTGCAGTAAGCATTGGACAAAATTATATCGCCGGGTATTTACCGTACAATGACAAAAGAAAGTAGGTGATGAATCATGGCGTTGAGTAATACTGCTGTCCCCAGATATTATGGTGAATTCCGAGACGCCGTGATTAGAAAAGAAATACCGGTATGTGAAGAAGTTTCTCTTGAGATGAACCGAATAGACGAACTCATTGACAATAAAGGTATATGGTATGACAATCGTGCCGTAGAAGGATTCATCTATTTTTGCGAGAATGAGTTAACATTAACGGACGGCGAAGATCTGCATCTGTTAGACTCATTTAAGCTATGGGCTGAACAAATATTTGGATGGTATTATTTCGTAGAGCGAAGTGTGTATGATCCAGATGAGAAACGATACGTGAAGAAAACAATTAAGAAACGTCTGATACAAAAACAGTATTTGATAGTAGCCAGAGGTGCTGCCAAATCAATGTATGCTGCTTGTGTTCAGGCGTATTTTTTAAATGTAGACACTTCGACAACTCAGCAATTGGTAACGGCTCCGACTATGAGACAGGCTGAAGCAACATTGTCTCCAATCCGAACCGCCATTGCGCGTGCAAAAGGACCATTATTCCAATTCCTAACAGAAGGTTCACTACAGAACACTACAGGATCAAAAGCAAATCGTCAAAAGCTTGCTCCTACTAAAAAAGGAATACAGAATTTCCTCACCAATTCAATTATTGAAGTCTTACCGATGTCTGTTGATAAACTTCAGAGTCGAAGAGATAAGATCGCAACAATTGATGAATGGTTGTCAGGAGATGTCCGTGAAGATGTAGTTGGAGCGGTAGAACAGGGAGCATCTAAGAACGATGATTACTTGATTCTGGCTACAAGTTCGGAGGGTACTGTTCGTAACGGCAGTGGCGATACCATCAAAATGGAATTGGCAAAGATTCTTAAGAATGAATATCGTAATCCGCATGTTTCTATCTGGTGGTATAAGCTTGATTCTATTGATGAAGTTGCTTTTGCTGAGAAATGGATGAAAGCCAATCCAAATCTTGGAAAGACCGTTACCTATGAAACGTATCAGCAGGATGTAGACAGAGCCGAACAGGCGCCGTCCTCCAGAAACGATATTCTGGCAAAAAGGTTTGGTATACCGCTTGAAGGTTATACATATTACTTCACTTATGAAGAGACACTTCCACATAGACGAAAGTCATTTTGGAAATGCCCATGTGCATTAGGAGCAGATTTATCACAAGGTGATGATTTCTGTTCATTTACATTTCTGTTCCCGTTAAGAGATCAGTCTTTCGGTATAAAAACTCGAAACTATATTTCTTCTTCAACTCTGAAGAAACTACCAGCAGCTATGAGAACTAAATATGATGAATTTATGAATGAGGGATCTTTGATTGTTCTTGATGGAGTTGTGTTAGATATGATGAAAGTCTACGACGATTTGGACCAGTTCATTATAGACAGTTCTTACGACGTGCGGTGTTTTGGATATGATCCATATGGAGCAAAAGAGTTTATTCAGAGATGGGAATTAGAAAATAGTCCTTATGGAATAGTGACAGTACCACAGGGAGCAAAAACAGAATCAATTCCGCTTGGAGAATTAAAGAAATTATCAGAAGAAAGAATGCTTCTCTTTGATGAACAGATAATGACATTTGCAATGGGTAACTGTATAACCTCTGAAGATAGTAATGGGAACCGTAAACTTCACAAACGAAGACGTGAAAACAAAATTGACTGTGTAGCAGCCATGATGGATGCATACATAGCTTGGAAATTGTTTAAAGAAGAGTTTGACTAAAAGGTAGGTGATAAGAGTGGACGAGAAACAATATATAGTAACCAGAGTCACTGAATCAAATGAAGATCTCCAGCACTATGGAGTTCTTGGTATGAAGTGGGGAGTTCGGCATGATCCTGCTAAAGCATATTCTAAGGCTACTGCGAAACAGGAAAAATTGAATCGTAAGGTAATTATGACACGAGACAAGCATCTTAAGACCCAAAGTAAAGCTAACAAAGGTGTATCAATAAAATATCAGAAGAAGCAGGCAAAAGCCGATCGCTTACAGTCAAAAGCTGATAAGAAAAAATACGGATTGTTCACCAATGCTACGAAAGCTGCCAAGCTTCAGGTCAAAGCAGATCGTGCCCAGTATAAGGCGAACAAGTACAAATCACGATATGAGAAACGGAATGCAAAAGCTTCAAAAGCTACCGGAAAGTATGCTCGGGCTCAGCGTAAAGCAGAACGATGGACTACACAAATGGAGAAAACGTTCAAAGACTATGACGTGAATAAGCTTTCAGAACAGCATATTGCAGCTGGCGAGAGCTTTATTAAGAAAATAGCGTAGGAGGAGAAATCAAAATGGAATTGACATTCGGATCCCGGTTACGACATGCATGGGACGTGTTTCGCAATCGAGAACCTACATATAATTATGCAGATACGGGACCTGCAAGTTCTTATAGTCCATACCGTAATAGACTTACTGGTGGAAATGATCGTTCTATAGTAACTTCTATATTTAATCGTATCGCATTAGATGTAGCATCTATTGATATCAGACATTGCCGGACCGATGAGAATGGAAGATTTAAAGAGTACATCGATTCATCATTGGATAACTGCCTGAAATTAGAAGCTAATATAGATCAAACCGGGCGAGCGTTCATACAGGATGTTGTACTGAGTTTATTGGACGAGGGATGTGTTGCAATAATACCAGTTGATACTACGTTCAGTCCTCTTGAAACAACATCGTATGACATATTGTCGTTGCGCACCGGTAAAATTGTGCAGTGGTATCCGAAACATGTAATGGTAAACGTATACAACGAAAATACCGGACAGCGAGAAGATATAAAGCTTCCTAAAAGTATGGTTGCAATTATAGAGAATCCATTATACGCAGTAGTAAATGAACAGAACTCTACCATGAAGCGATTAATGCGAAAACTTGTGCTATTGGATTCTGTTGATGAAAATACCAGCTCTGGCAAGTTGGATATGATTATTCAGTTACCTTATACGATTAAAACAGATACCAAAAAAGTACAAGCAGAGAAGCGACGACAGTCAATTGAAGAACAGCTTAAAGGACCGTATGGTATTGCATACATTGACGGGACCGAAAAAGTAATTCAGTTGAACAGGCCTATCGAAAACAATCTTTTGAAACAGATAGAGTCATTAACAAAACTGCTCTACAGCCAATTAGGAATAACAGAAGAGATTCTTAATGGTACAGCAGACGAACAAACTATGCTCAACTATATTTCCCGTACTATTGAACCTATAGTTTCTGCAATAGTAGACAATATGAAGCGTACGTTTCTCACAAAAACAGCAAGATCTCAACTTCAGACTTTAATGTTCTTCAGGGATCCATTCAAACTGGTACCTGTTAACAATATCGCTGAAATTGCTGATAAATTTACTAGAAATGAGATTATGACATCGAACGAGATTCGCGGAGTAATTGGTATGAAACCATCTGACGATCCAAAGGCTGATAAACTCATTAATAGTAATCTTAATCAGGCAGATAATGGTGAAAACATACCACTATCAGATGACAGTTCTGACAAAACAGATAACACAAAGGATACATTACCAATGACAACATCTTTTGGAGATCTTCCAGTTTTAAGTCTACCTGATATAGACCAAATTCTCAGTATTCATAGATAATTTCTATTTCATCCAAAGTATATCAACTAAAGTAATCCAATAAGAGAAAATACCATATTGTGTGTACTTTCAGTTAATACGGAGTGATCAGATTTCGTCTTTGAAGAATAAATGTAACTATCAACCCTAATATTCATATAGGCATAGGAGGTAAATCAAAATGGATAAAACATATGACTGTGCGGGATGGGCCACACGTGCGAATATGTTGTGTTCTGACGGCAGAACAATCCGTAAAAACGCCTTCGAAGAATGTGATGGAAAAATAGTTCCGTTGGTTTGGAATCATGAACATAATGATCCGAATGCGGTTCTTGGACATGCACTACTTAAGAATCGCGATGATGGAGTATATGCATATCTTACATTCAATGATACAGATGCCGGACAGAATGCCAAACTGTTAGTTCAGCACAAAGATGTAGACCGCTTGTCTATTTGGGCGAACAAGTTAAAACAGATGGGCTCTGATGTAATTCACGGCGTTATCAGAGAAGTCAGTTTAGTTCTCGCGGGGGCTAATCCGGGAGCCGTAATAGACACCGTACTTATGCATGGTGATGACTCTGATGAGGAAGGAATCATATATTCTGGTGATTTCATTGACGATATTGAACCATTATTCCACGCAGACGAAGACAAGAAAGGAGACAACAGTCAGATGGCAAACGAACCTAAAAATGCATCAGACAATGATAAAACAATTGCAGATGTATATGATGCAATGACTGATGAGCAGAAAAAAGCTGTACAGGCAATGATTGGAATGGCTATCACAGATGCAAAAAAAGAAAATCAGGAAAAGAAAAAAGATCAGGAGAAGCCGGATAACCATGAAAAACCAAATAACACTGTAAAGCACTCTGATGACTCGAAAGAAAAATCAGAGGATGACAATTTATCTATCCAGGACGTAGTTAACACATTTACACCTACACAGAAAAAAGTAGTGCAGGCAATAATCGGTATGGCATTAGCCGATGCCGGTGTCGACGATTTCGATGACTCTGAAGAAGACGACACAGAATCATCAGATGATGATAAGAAAAAAGGAAATAAGGGAGGACCTAACAATATGAAACACAATGTATTTGATCATGAAACAGGTACAGATAATGAAAACATTCTTTCACACTCTGAACTGAAGGAAATGATGCCAGATATCGTGACAGATGCCAGAAGACTTGGAAGTATGAGAGAAGCTTTTCTGCAGCACAGCATCACAAACATTGATTATCTGTTCCCAGACGCACAGAGTGTAAACCAGACTCCGGAATTCATCAAGAGAGACGATACATGGGTAGCGACTGTTATGAACTCAGTACACCATACACCGTTCTCACGTATTAAATCTGTATTTGCAGATATTACAGAAGAAGAAGCCAGAGCAAAAGGTTACATCAAAGGTAAACAGAAAAAAGAAGAAGTGTTTAAGCTGCTTAAGCGTACAACGACGCCTGTTACGGTATACAAAAAACAGAAACTGGACAGAGACGACTATGTTGATATCACAGAATTTGATGTAATTCCATGGATGAAGCTGGAAATGAGAGGAATGCTGGACGAGGAGCTTGCAAGAGCTTTCCTGGTTGGAGATGGCAGATCAACAGCCTCTGAAGAAAAGATCAATGAAGGTAACATTAGACCAATCTGGACAGACGATGACGTTTATACCGTAAAAGAAGCTATCCAGGTCACAAAGGCAACTACTGATGATGAGAAGGCAAAAGCATTCATCAAAACTTGCAAGAAGTCAAGAAAGAACTATAAAGGTTCTGGAAATCCAGATATGTTCATGTCGGAAGATATGCTTACAAGCTGCCTGCTCCTTGAAGATAAAAACGGTCGCGTAATCTACGATACTATCGAGAAATTAGCAACCGCTCTCAGAGTAAGAAATATCATTTCTGTTCCTGTTATGGAAGATCTTTCAAGAGTATCAGGAGCTAATACGCACATTCTCGGTGGTATCTATGTAAACCTTACGGACTACAATGTAGGTGCTGATAAGGGTGGGGCTGTAAGCCTTTTTGATGACTTCGACATTGATTACAATGCTATGAAATATCTTATCGAGACACGTTGCTCAGGTGCTCTGATCAAACCTTACTCAGCAGTTGCTATTGAGTTTGTTGGTACTACAGCAGAGCTCACACAGGACGAAGCGGCGTAAAATCAAAATGGAGGCTTGGATATGAATAAGTGGTGTGGATACGTAGGATTCGCTGAATCAATAGAATATGAACCAGGATGCTATGAAGATCAAATAACAGAACATCAGTATATGGGAGATATAATAAACAATAGTTGGAAACGACAGAGCTCACAAGGGGTCAACGATGATATTAATTTATCAAATAAAATTAGTATTGTTGCTGATCCTTTTGCTTTACATCATTGTAAAGATATTATCTACATTACATACATGAGTACAAAGTGGAAAGTTACTGACATTGACACCACCCAATATCCAAGACTCATATTAACAGTAGGAGGTGTGTATAATGGGAACCCGCCTGGAACTACAGAGTAAATTAGAGGATCTGTTGGGCTCTTCAAACGTATATTATCAACCGCCTACGAACTTAACAATGAAATACCCTGCAATAAGGTATTCAAAAAGTAAACATGGAAAGGATCTCGCTGATGACACTACATATCAGTTACACACCAGATATGACATAACAGTTATTGATAGGAGACCAGATAATCCGGTAATTCAGAAATTATTAGAGTTACCGTATTGCTCTTATGACAGATTTTATTCGGCGAACAACCTTAATCATGACACATTAACACTATATTTCTAGCCTGTAAAAGCTTGATACCAGCCCTTACTATGCCTATAAACGGGATATTTAAGGAAACAGTATAAGTTTTACAGGCTAATTTCTATTTTAGGAGGACATAACATGGCAAGTAAACGACTCGAATGGGATAAGACTGGTGAGAAGTTATATGAAACCGGTGTAAAAATGGGTGTTCTGTATCCACAGGCTGACGGCGGCGTATACCCGAAAGGTGTAGCATGGAATGGACTTAGTAGTGTTACCGAGTCTCCATCAGGAGCAGAAGCAAGCCCTATTTATGCCGACGACACCAAATACATCAACCTGATTTCTACAGAAGATTTCAATGCAACTGTAGAGGCATATATGTATCCTGATGAATTTGCTGAATGTGATGGTACAGCAGAAATCGCACCAGGTGTAACTATCGGACAGCAGGATCGTAAAGCATTCGGTATGTGCTACAGAACTATCGTTGGTAATGACACAGAGAAAGACAGTTACGGTTACAAATTGCATATTATCTATGGAGCAACAGCTGCGCCATCTGAAAAAGGATACGCAAGCGTTAACGACTCTCCGGAAGCAATCACTTTTTCTTGGGAACTGAGCACAAATCCTGTTCACGTAAAGAATGGAAAGCCGACTGCTTCACTTACTATCGATTCAAAAAAGGTTGATGCTCAGAAACTTGCAAAACTGGAAGACATTCTTTATGGATCGGCAGAAGCTGAAGCAAGACTTCCACTTCCAGATGAGATCGCAACACTTATGGCTGCTGATGTAGCTGCTTAATAACTGAATAAGTATGATTAAATTTGGAGACCCCGTTTTCACAGATGGGGTCTTTGTTGTTAATGAAAGGAGTACAACACTATGTTAAAGAAAAGAATCAAATACACAGATTACAACGGAGTAGAAAGAAACGAGGACTTTTATTTTAACCTGAATAAAGCTGAACTTATGGAAATGGAGCTCACAACCGAGGGAGGATTAGCAGAAAGAACACAGCGTATCATTGATACTCAGGATACACCTAAGATCGTCGAAATGTTCAAAGACCTTATCCTGCGCGCTTACGGCGAGAAGAGCGAAGATGGCAAAGCTTTTATTAAAAAGGGCATTAATGGTACTAAGCTGGCCGATCGATTTGCACAGACTGACGCATACTCTGAATTATTTATGGAACTTGTTACGGATGCAGATGCTGCCGCTAATTTCGTGAACGGCATTATTCCGGATGATCTCAAAGTTGAGACTCCAGTAAATGGAATTGCATCACCTAACCAGGATCCAGCAGGAGCGATGTAATGGGGTGAAGTAGTAAGTGCTTTCAATAAAAGTAAACGAAGCTGAAATCTACGACGAAGCTAACAATGAATTTATCTATGTGAAAGCACAGACACTGTTAATGGAACATTCTTTGATATCTATTTCAAAATGGGAAAAAAAGTACCATAAACCGTTCTTGCATAATGTCGATAAGTTTACACCAGACGAACAATTGTATTACTTCAAATGTATGACCATAACCCAGAACGTAGACGAGATGGTATATCGATGCCTTGGGAAAAAGAACATTAGAAAAATCAATGAGTACATAAACGATCCAATGACCGCCACTACATTTACACTGCCCAATGGTCCGAATCGTCGAGACATTATAACTAACGAAGTTATTTACTATCGTATGCTGAAATTCGGTATTCCGTTTGAGTGTGAGAAGTGGCATTTGAATCATTTGCTTACATTGATAAAAGTCTGCTCCGTAAAAGAAGGTCCTGTTCAAAAGATGAGTTCAAGTGATTTAGCAAGTCGTAATAGAGCTTTAAACATGCAACGAAGAAAACAGTTCAACAGCAACGGTTAGGAGGTGAATAAATTGAAAAAAGATTACAACGCTACGAAGCTCTCAGAGAGCGAGAATCAGATAAAGACTCAGGAAGAATTACATGCAGAGTCGGCTATGAAACCTGATGTCAGTGTTACTGGAAAATGGGAACAGACAACTACAGAAAAAGCAGAGGATGTATTCAGAACTGAGAAAGTCGGAATCATCAAGAACCAGCGATACACGGATAAGAGATTTCTCGAGCAGGCGTATTCTTCTGGTTGGGAATTTAAGACCGAGAATTTTGAGGAAGGATCAGAGCTTGTACGAGCTATACAGCGACGCGTTAATGCTGATGTTAGCGGATACTTTGATTGCAAGACTATCGAGAAACTTCAGGTCTTCTTGAAAATTGATGATACCGGTATATTGGATCATACAACTGTCAAAGCATTCCAGCGCTGGTTAAATCAGCAGTAAGGAGATTACATATGATAAGTTTCAGACAAAAGGGTGACTTTTCCAAACTTGATAGATACTTCGAGAAACTGAGAGAAGCCGCTAAAATAGGCGTATTAGATAAGTATGGCCGAGCGGGAGTAAAAGCCCTTTCGTCTGCTACGCCGACCAGAACCGGTGTAACAGCCGCTTCTTGGTCTTACAAGATAAACCGAAAGAACGGTAGTGTTTCCTTAAATTTCTATAATTCGAATATCAATGAAGGTGTTCCAATAGCGATCATCATACAGTACGGTCACGGTACCGGTACAGGAGGTTGGGTCGAGGGTATTGATTATATAAACCCTGCGATTCAGCCTCTTTTTAAGCAATTAGCTGATGATGCCTGGAAGGAGGTAACCAGTATATGAGTAATATGGTTGATGAAAGAATCGTCGAAATGCGGTTTGACAATGCCCAGTTCGAAAAGAATGTTCAAACCAGTATGTCAACTCTTGAAAAGTTGAAAAAGAGCTTGAAGTTATCTGATTCCTCCAAAGAACTTGAAAATATTGGGAAAGCTGCAAATAATGTACGATTTGACGGGATGATAAATGGTATTAATACCGTAAATACACGGTTCTCGTACGTGCAAGGTATGATATTGCATCAGTTGAATAACATAGCTGATACATGTGCTCGAGTTAGTAAGAATATAGTAGCAGCTTTTACTGTTAATCCTATAAAAGACGGATTTAAAGAATATGAAACACAGATGAATGCCGTTCAGACTATTTTGGCTAATACTCAAAAAGAAGGAACTAACGTTAAAATTGTAAATGCTGCTCTTGATGAATTGAATCACTATGCGGATAAAACCATCTATAATTTTACGGAAATGACTCGAAATATTGGTACATTTACAGCAGCTGGCGTTAAGTTGGATACTTCTGTTTCTTCAATCAAAGGTATTGCGAACTTAGCAGCCATGTCAGGATCAACTTCTCAACAGGCGTCAACTGCAATGTATCAGCTTTCACAGGCTATTGCGTCTGGTACCGTTAAACTTATGGATTGGAATTCTGTTGTAAATGCTGGTATGGGAGGTCAGGTATTCCAGGATGCACTTATAAAAACTTCCGAGCATCTTCAAACTGGTGCAAAAGCAGCTATTGAGGCAAAAGGTTCATTCAGAGAATCATTATCCACTGGTTGGCTTACTACCGAAGTTCTTACGGAAACTTTGGACATGTTCGCCACAGCAGCCGATACACAATCTGAATATGAGACAGCTGTACAGAAATTCGTTAGTAAAGGATATACACAAGAGGAAGCTAAGCAAATGGCTGACATGGCTAAAACAGCCGGTGAAGCCGCCACAAAAGTAAAAACATTCACACAGTTTATCGACACTTCAAAAGAGGCTCTTGGTTCTGGATGGACTGAAACGTGGAGAATTATTATCGGTGACTTTGAAGAAGCCAGAACGTTATGGACTGGCATCAGCGATGTGCTTAGTAATTTTATCAATAAAGTATCAGATGCAAGAAACCGATTAATTGAAAGTGCTATGGGGAAAAGTTTCTCCGATTTAAGCGCAAAACTTACAACAATTGTAGAACCTGCTAAAAAAGCAGCTGACACTGTACAAAAAGTAAGTACTACAATAACAGATCTTGGAAGTCTTGTTGATGATGTAATCGTTGGTAAATTCGGAAATGGACAAGCACGATTTGATGCTTTGACCAATTCTGGAAAAAACTACTACGAAGTTCAAAATAAGGTAAATGAAAAACTTGGCGATTCTTTTAGATATACACAGGATCAAATTGATGCACAAAATAAATTACTAGGTTCACAAAATGCTACTGCAGAATCGACAGAAGATGCTACGGCAGCTACAATAAAACTTACCGATGAGCAGAAAAATCAAATTAAGGCTATGATTAAGCTTTCTGATGAAGAATTGCGGGCGAAAGGATATACTGAAGAACAAATAAAAGCGTTCAATGAACTTAGAAATACAGCCAATAAACTTGGTATTCCTATTGATAAATTTATTGATCAGTTAGATCAAATCAATGGAAGATGGCTGATGATAGAGGGCTTTAAGAATATAGGTAGAGCTATTGTTAAAGTTTTTTCTTCGATGGCCGAAGCAGCACGAGAAGTATTCGATGCTATAAAACCGGAAACGATATTTAATGCTTTAGGCGCTTTTCATAAACTTACAGCATCTTTAATAATGAGTGATGAAACTGCTGACAAGCTAAAACGTACATTTAAGGGATTGTTTGCGGCTATCGATATTGTACGAACCATAGCCGGAGGAGGATTCAGCATTGCTTTCAGAGTTCTTGCCAAAGCTTTAGGAACCGCCGATGTCGGAATTCTCGATGTTACTTCAAGATTAGGAGACATGATCGTTAAACTCAGAGATTTCTTATTTAATAATGAATTAGTCAACAAAGGAGTTGAACTTCTGGGGACGGGTCTTGAGAAACTTGGGGAAATTTTCGGTAAAGTGATAGATATTATCGCGCACAATCCTGTAACTCAGACGTTTATAGCGTTCTGGGATGATCTGTTTAATCCAAATATTGAAAATAACGGATATGGAATTGTTAATATCTTAAAGAATCTCGGAAATGCCATGGATATCAGTGGTGAGAAGAGCGGTAACTTTAAAGATATTATGGACGGTATCAACTCAGCATTCAATATCAGTAACTGGAAATGGGCCGCATCGTTATCAAGCACTTTGGCTGTAGTAAACTCAGTACTGACCTTATTCGGAACTGATCTTGCCCATGTAGGAGCAATTCTTGCTGATTATATCACTAGGTTCGCTGAGTGGATCAAAATACATACACCGTTCATTCAGATGCAGTCTAAGATTTCAGCTGCTTTGGCGGCTATTATAGAAGGACTTACTGGATGCGTCAAGGCTTTCATGCAGTTGCCAGTGGTACAGAAGATTATACAGAGTTTCAAAGATCTCCTTACTAAATGGTTCGGGGATATGTCAAAGGGGTTTGACAGTGTTAATATTGAAAGCTTTTGTAATAAAATCAAGTCGGCTTTCAGCAATCTGCAGAAGTGGATCAGTGGGCTGAAAGATTCCAAGTCGCTTGGTAAAGACATCGTTGCAGGAATTGCTAACGGTATTACAGAAGGTATCAGTTTAGCTATTAATGCAATAAAGAATGTCGTTACAGCTATTAAAGACACATTCTGCTCTCCATCAGTCGGTTTTGACATTCATTCTCCTTCAAAATGGGGATATGAAAAAGGTGTGAATATTGTAGAAGGTATCACTAATGGTATCAAATCTGCAATTTCATTAGTTGTAAATGCTATAAAAGCGGTAGTGAAAGCTATCAAGAATGCATTTAATGGCTCAAAGGTTTCTATCAAATTTGATGGTGTTCTTAATGGATTGAAGAATGCTGTTTCTAAATTCAAAGATATCTTAAAAGATTTCAATTGGAAATACTTACTGACCCTAATTCCGGTAGGTCTTGCTTTGATGATTGCAAAGAGATTTATAAGCCTCGTCAAAACTTTTGAAGACGGGATTAATAATATTAACAGTGTAATTGCAGGTCTTGCAGGAATTGAAAAAAGTTTTTCTAAAGTTCTGGACTCAGTAGCTTTAGATATAAAAACAAAAGCTTTGCAGAAAGTAGCCATATCGCTTGCCATTTTGGTAGGTGCTGTTATTGCTTTATCAGCAGTTGATACTGAGAAGCTTTACGGTGCTGTAGCAACTATAGGGATTCTTTCTGGAATTCTTGTTGCCCTTATGTTAGCAGTTAGCAAATTAGACGGTGCTGCTGTTAAGCTGAATAAAGAGACAAAAGGTATCGACATCAGTGGACTGAAAACTACAATCTTACAGATCGGAGCTACATTATTAATGCTTGCTACAGCTGTCAAGATAATGGGTGGTATGAATCCTGATGAGATGAAACGTGGATTTATCGGATTAGCAGGTGCCGTATCAGCTGTCGGATTAGTATTAGCTGCTTTTGGTGTCTTATCAAAAATGAAAGCAACCAAAGACATAGATAAAGTTGGAGGTATGATACTCAAAGTTTCTGTCGCTATGCTATTAATGGTAAAAGTTTGCCAGTTAGCCTCCCGATTGAAACCGGATGAGATTCGTAAAGGTGCAACGTTCATGGCTGGATTCTCAGTATTTGTTGCAGCAATGGCTGTATGTTATCGTTTAGCTGGTAAAGATGTAAATAAGCTTGGCGGTATGGTTATCAAAATCACGGTAGCCTTAGGATTGATGGTAGGAGTCTGCAAACTTATCGGACAGTTATCTCCATCAGAAATGGCTAAAGGCGCTGTATTTGCTGCCGGATTCTCAGTATTTGTTGCAGCTCTTGTACTCATAGCTGAAGCGTTTCCGGATGCTCAGATAAAAAAAATCAGTGGTTTAGTCATGTCAATAACTATATCCCTTGGTTTGATGGTAGGTGTATGTAAACTTGTTGCTCAGTTATCACCATCAGATATGATAAAAGGAGCTGAGTTCGCAGCTGGATTCTTAGTGTTTGTGGCCGCTTTGGTAAAAGTTACGACTATAGCCAGCACGGGACAGACTGCAAAAGTGTCAGCTACGATTCTTTCAGTATCTGTAGCGGTTGGCGCACTTGCTGTTGTATCCGTACTCTTGGGACTTGTCGATACGCAAGCTCTTATTAAGGGAGTAACGGCGGTGACTGCTTTAGGTGCAATCATGACAGCTATGATCTGGGCTACCCGAGGAGCTAATGAATGTAAGGCTAATCTTACAGCAATGACCGTTGCGATAGCTATTATGGCTGGATCAGTTGCAGCATTGGGATTAATAGATCCTAAGAAACTGGCTAGAGCTACGACTGCTCTTGTTTCATTAATGGCGTCATTTGCGTTGATGGAAAAGATGTCAACGTCTGTAAAAGGAGCTTGGAAAACCATACTCATACTTACTGTCGTTGTTACTGACGGCAATGAGTAAGTTGAAAGTCAAAAATTCAATTCAAAATGGAGCAGCGATATCTACATTACTTATTGCTATGGCTACTTCTGTGAAAATACTCAGTACGATCAAAGGGGTTAGTAAAGGTGCAATAGCATCTATTGGAGTATTAACAGCAGTAGTGGCAGGACTCGGTACGATACTTGGAGTTATGGAGCACTTTAATGTAAAACCAAGTATGGAGACAGCATTGTCGTTGTCAACTTTGTTATTAGCAATGACAGGTGTGACAGCTATATTATCCGTAGCAGGAGTTGGTTCAGCATCTGCAGTTGCTGGTGTGGCCGGTTTGCTTGTCGTAGTAACAGCTATCGGGGGATTTATAACAGCACTCGGATATCTTAATGATAAGTTTCCTCAGTTAGAGAAGTTCTTAAATAAAGGTATTCCATTATTGCAATCAATCG
>OGYX01000921.1_pt1 | contig 22258 bp, 20 predicted proteins | sample 1576601 | NCBI WGS metagenome assembly OGYX01 (sample SAMEA3541561, study PRJEB24748) | human gut metagenome | biome: human gut; feature: human-associated habitat; material: faeces | place: China | collected 2012 | reverse complement strand
GGTGTTTTGGAGCCACATTTATTTATACAATATAAAAAACCCGCCGGCAGAGCAGTGCATCGCTGTCTGTCGGCGGGTTTTCTGTTAAGCAGCGGGGGAAACGCGGGGTTTAGCTCTGCTTGCCGGTCTCGGCTTTCATGGCGTTGTAGCCGATGAGCACGGTCCAGACGTAGGCGCAGGTCTTGGGGATCATCAGCATACCGATCATGGGGTTCACGTCTGCCCACAGCACCACGGGGATATAGAAGCCGAAGCTCAGCACGATGGTCAGCCACATCCAGTGGAAAGCCTTATCGTTGTTCTGCTTGGCACTGCGGTAGAACAGCACGATGATCAGCAGACCCAGCAGGGCAAAGGGCACATTGCGCAGGATGCCCCATGCCAGCGGGGTGTGGTTGGTGAGCCACTGGTTCTGCGGCATCATGCACAGCACGATGCGCACAGCGGACAGGGCGTACACGGCGGCGGTCACGTTCTTCTGTCCTTCGATCTGGTAGCGCTTGCGCCAGACGTAGTACAGCAGCACATAGAACACGGTCATGGTCACAGAGGTGATCCACTTGCCCAGACCCAGCGGCACAGCGTAGTTTTCCAGACCGGTGGTGCACAGCGCCAGTGCGCGGGGCACCAGATGGAAGGAGTCGCCAGCGCCCAGCACAACGGCCATCAGGCCGAACAGGCGGAACTGGGTGCCGGCCTTGCTGCCGCGGATCATGCGGATGCCCACCGTGAGTACGGTGACCAGATAGAAGATGTCGAAAACAGTCTCAATGATTGCTCTCATGCGTTTTTCTCCTTTATTTGTTTTGATTGCAGTTTTTTGATTTTATAGCGAACCGGCGCGGCAGAGCCGTACCGGAGGCATCGTAGGGAAAAGGGCTGGTGATAGTATGTTTCGAGGAGCACAAAAACCAAATTGAACTATGTTCACATTCGGGCTTAAAAAACTCCCACAAGGCTTGTGGGATGTTTTTTTGCTTAATAAATGGCTCTGCGCACGATCTCCAGCACCGCAGAGGGGTCGAAGTTCTGCTGTACCACCGCGGACAGCATCAGGGAGAACAGGATGCCCGCAAACTGTTCCGGGGTGAATTGCTCGGTAAAAGCACCCGGACGGATCTTGGTATCATGGCGCAGCACGTTGCACAAGGCGTCCAGAATGTGCTGCCATGTCTGCCGCATCTGCTGCTTGCCGTTGGCAGTGTCCTGCCGCACAAAACCCAGCGCATGGTGGGTGAAAAAGCCGGGATACTGCTGGCAGCCGTATTCCATCTGCCGGTACATCCACCGGATGCAGGACAGGGTGTCCTGAAACACGGCTTCGTCCTCCGGGTGGTGGAAGATGTCGTTCCAGATGCTTTCCACGGCCGCGCTTACCAGCTCGGTCTTGGAGCCGAAGTAGTTGTAGATGCAGCCCACGGAGACCCCACAGGCGGCCGCGACCGCACGGATGTTGACCGCTGCCCAGCCGTTCTGCTGGATCAGCTCCCGGCTGATTTTCAGGATGTCCGCTTTGGATGTTGCCATTGGATTCATACACTCACCCTCCAACATGAACATTGTTCACAATGGATAGTATACAAAGGCGGTGGGCTGTTGTCAAGGGAAAAATAAATTTTTTTGTAGCTCTATTTCGCCGTCTGCACAGCGGCAGGAAACGAAAGCTGCATATATGCAACCTGTTTCATGTTTCTGCCACCTAAAATGTGCCAAATTCATGTCAAAATGGTAACAGTTCTTGTTTCATCGTTGATTTTTGACGAAAAAAGCTTGCTTTTTTTGTCAATGTGCGTATAATAAGAGAACATCAGCCCAACCAAGGCAGTTGGTATGCTGCCGGGGGCTGACACCAACAAAAGACGAAAAAGGAGATAATCCCTATGAAGCTCAAGACTGTTGCAATTGCCGCTGCCGCTCTGGCACTGGCTGTCGGCATGACCGCCTGCGGCGGTGCTGCCTCTACCGCTGCATCCTCCACCGCATCCTCTGCTGCATCCTCTGCTGCTGCCTCTTCCGAGGCTGCTTCTTCCGAGGCTGCTTCCTCTGAGGCCGAGGCTACTTCTGCCGAGTACACCGTGTACAACACCACCGGCAGCAAGGTGACTGAGCTGTACCTGTACGATGCAGGCTCTGAGGACAAGGGCGAGAATCTGGCAGGCGAGGGTCTGGCTGACGGCGAGAGCATCGTCATCACCCGCGATGTCGAGGCTGACAAGCAGGATGACGTTGTCTACGTTCTGGAGTTCACCACAGAGGACGGCAATACCCAGAGCTTTGACACCCTGCACTACGAGGTGGCTCCCATCTCTCTGAAGAGCGTGGACGCCGCTGCCGGTGCTACCGCTATTGCTTTCGAGGCTCCCCAGAAGTAAGAGCGACCCCTTACATCCGCAAACAGAAAAAGGCTGCTGCACCGTGCGTGCAGCAGCCTTTTTTGGCAGAGTGGACGGTTTTGAATGGCTTCCGCTGCGCTCTAGCCATTTTCAGCGGAAAATTATTTTAAATTTCGGGATATCGGAACGCCTGCGGGCGTTCCGATATCCCATTTTCACAGAAGGGGTCGTGGAGGAAAACTGCCTGTCAACCGTTGCGCTCTTCCCCATGAAAAAGGGCGAGGACACTACCCGCAGCGCCGCGCTTTCGCAGAAAGCGGCGCTGCAAATGCTGTTTGCCGCCACGACCCCTCCTGTGAAAAAGTAAATCGGGAAAATCCGCAGATTTTCCCGATTTACAAATAAAATATTCTTTCCGCTAATTATGCGCAAAGCAAACGCGGAGCGCATTCAAATGGTCCTATCACATTCTGAACCCACGGAAGCCCCAGCCGCCGCAGCAGCAGTTGCACAGCAGGTTCAGCAAAATCATGCTCCAACACCAGCGCAAAAGCCCGCCGGGCTGGGCGTAGGTGGTCTGGGTGCGGTAGGTCTGACCGGGGTTCTGCATCCGGCGCAGATGCATCTGGTACTCGGTGTTGTTCGGGTTCAGCTGCACGGCGCGGCGGGCGTCCTGCAAAGCGTCCACACTTTTGCCAAGCCCCTGATTGGCCAGCGAAGAGAGATAGTACCACCGCGCGTTGCGGCCGGTCATGCCGTCCAGCACCCGGCGCGCTTCGGCGTAGCGGCCGCTGGCCACAAAGTTGCGGGCGGCCTGCATCTCCGGGGTGTCGGTGCCGGAGGCACTGGGCCCGGCCTGCTGGTAGCCGCCAAAGCCAAAACCAAAGCCAAAGGGGTCGAAGCCCTCAAACCCGTCAAAGCCATCAAAGCCGGTGTAACCGTAGTTCTGCTGGCCGTAGCCCTGCTGCCCATAGCCTTGTCGGTTATAGCTTTGCTGCTGGTAGCCGCCGTAGGGGTTGCCGCCCATCTGGGGGCCGGTATCGCCCTTGGTAATGGCGTCGTAGGCGGCCTGCACCTCCTTGAAGTGCTCCTCGGCCGTGGGGTCGTTGGGGTTCAAATCCGGGTGCCAGCGCTTGCACTTGGCGCGGTATGCTTTTTTGATCTCATCATCGCTTGCGCCGCGCTGAACGCCCAGCACCTCATAGGGATCTCTCATGCTCGGTATACTTCCTCACTCATTATACTGACGGTACAGCGCCGCTGCACTATATCCGTTTTATTTTACCGGAATATCGGCACAAAATCAAGACACATCGGGCTTTCCGGTGCGTTTTGCGTTTTTGCAGTTGTATTTCAGCCACACGCCGGAATACAGGATGTTGCGCAGCAGATCTGCGTCCTCCACGCAGGGCAGACGCTCAAAGTTCTGCGCGCAGCGTGCCAGCAGCAGCTCAAAGATGTCCAGCATCTCTTCCTCGTAGTCCGGGTGGGTGCTCAGCTCCCGCAGGGGGTTGTACGCGCCCCGGCGCTTGTCGCGGGGCAGGTCATCGTAGGCGTCCAGCAGGTAGATGAACTTGCCCAGATGGAAGCCGATGCTGCGCAGCTCCGGTGCCCAGCGGTCCTGCCGGTAGTCGAACAGCTCTGCCATCAGCGCACCAAAGCAGCCGGACACCGCGTCAAGGTCAGTGCTGCCGGCGGCCTCATACTCGGCAAGCTTTGCGAGACACGCACGGATCGCATTGCACTGCCGCGGCCAGCGCAATGCGGCCTCGGCGGTGCTGTTGTCCAGCAGGGCGCTGTACCCCAGCGCCAGCAGGTTATGGTCATCCTGCCATTTGTCCTGTGCGTTATAGTAGTGCAGCGCCACGCTCAGGTCGGCGCAGTAGTCAGTGGGGTCGGCGCTGCGCCAAAGTACACCGTGTACCGGGTGGACGGGGCAGCGGCTGATGCCGCTGTCTGCGGGGGTCTCGCCCTCGTACAGGCTGCACAGCAGGATATTTAAAAAGGTCAGGTCATAGCTCAGGCTGAACCGTCCCCGCAGCCCGTGCAGAGCATCAATGCGGCGGCACAGCCCGCAGTAGGCTGAGCGGTAGCGGCTCTGCGCTTCGGGGCTGAGGCTGGCCCGATCCGGGATCACATATCCAAACATGGCGGCTCAGCTCTTTTTGATGAACTGGGTGCCGCAGCGCGGGCAGGAGATCTGGATGCGTCCGCGTCCCCGGGGCACCCGCAGCTTCTGGCGGCACTGAGGGCAGCGGTAGTAGTGGTACAGCTTGCGGTTGGCCCACTGCTCCTTCAGGCCGCGGAACTTGTTGCTGAACCGGTCCTTCAGGCTGTAAAAGCGGTAGTTCTCCTCGGTGCGTTTGGAGATATTGCGGCTCAGGCTGCGGTAGTAGCACAAAATCAGCAGTGCCGCGCCCAGCCATGTGAACAGGGAAACGCGGGTGAGCAGCGATACCAGCAGCATCACGATGGAGCTCATACTCAAAAACTGGTTCAGGCCATCGGTGCCGTAGCGCCCGATCATGAATTGACGGAATTTTTCTCTCATAGGTTTTCGCATCCTCTTCTCTGGGGCTTTACACATGGAAACGCAGGGCAGCAGCGCCGCCCTGCGGAATACTTTGTACCTCTAGAATATCAGCCAACCATGATAAAATTTTGAACAGACTGCAAATCTATCATGAAAGGACGGACTTTAAGTGAGTCTACCCTTCCCGGCTGCGCACAGTGAGCACTGCTTCGGTGTCCAGCGCGCCTTCCATGCGGCAGTGCAGCACGGCGCGTCCGGCCTCGCCGGTGGTGGCAAGGTAGGTGCCCGCCATGCCGCCCCGCAGGGGCACCACGCTGGGGCCCAGAATTTTCAGCGGCCCTTCCACAGACAGGCAGACGGCCTCGCCGCAGTAGGGCAGCAGGTTGCCGTTCTGGTCGATGGCGCGCAGGCTGACGGCGGCACAGTCCCATGTGGGGCCGTCGGTCAGCAGGGGGTTGTGCACAGTGCACTCCAGCCGGACGCTCTGCACCGGCTCCCGCACCACAGTGCGCACGGCGCGGCCATGCCACACCGCCTCGAACCGGTACACCGGCGCGGAGCTGCCCAGCACACCGATGTATTTATAATACATCCGCAGCAGCTCGTTCCAGCTCAGCCGCAGCGAGAGCATCCGCGCCTTGGAAAGGGGCGAAAGCGCCATGGCGTCCCGCCGCAGCTCGTTGAGGATGGCGGCAGTCTGCACGGCGGTGGCATGATCCATGCCCTCGTACTTTTCCAGCAGGGATCCCACAAAATCGTTGATCTCAATGGGCGGGTGGGGCAGGGCGGCAAAGCGTCCCCGGCGGTCGGGGCCAAACTCGGCCACAAAGTCGTTGCCGCGGTACAGCCGCACGCTCTCGGCGTTGGTGAACACCCAGCAGGCGGCGGCTGCGCCGCCGGGCAGGTCGCCCAGCGTCATGGCAGAGGAGACCTCCAGCACGATGTCGGAGGGTGCGCGGGGCGTTTTCTGGCTGGCATAAACGGCGGCAGAAAGTTTCGGGTTGCGGAACAGATCCATCACACCATGGTAGCAGATGCGGTCGCCGCTGCCGAATTCCCGGTGGGTGTTGTAGTCGGTCATGCACCAGCCAAAGCTGCCCGCCACGCCCGGCTGGGCAATGCTGTCGTTCAGCACGGCGGCGTGGTGCAGCGCCTGCACCAGACGGTGAGGTTCATCGTCAAAGGGCTTGGCGGGGAAGTTCTGTCCGCCGAACTCGCTGATAAGGTAGCCCTTGCGGGTGTCGGGGGTCACGGCGGCGCGATTCTCGCAGCCTGTACCGCGCCCGGCGTAGGAATAATCGTTGTAGGCGTACACGTCCTCCAGCAGCTGGCTCTTGCGGGTGCTGCGGGTGCCCGCCGTGGGGCGGGTGGGGTCCAGCCGGTGGATGGCTTCGTTGGTGCGCTTATAAAAGGCTTCGTTGTCGGGGCTGCCGCAGATGCGGGCACCCCACAAAAAGATGCTGGGATGGTTGCGGTACTGGCACACCATCTCCCGGCAGTTCTGCAGCGCCTGCGCCTGCCACACCTCATCGCCGATGTGCTGCCAGCCGGGCATCTCGGCAAATACCAGCAGACCCAGCTCATCGCAGGCGTCCAGAAACGCCGGACTGGGGGGCGCATAGCAGGTGCGCACGGCGTTGCAGCCCAGCTCCTTTTTCAGCAGCTGGGCGTCCAGCCGCTGGATGCTGTCCGGCATGGCGTAGCCCTGATAGGGGTAACTCTGGTGCCGGTCAAGGCCGCGCAGCTCCACCCGCTGACCGTTCAGGTACAGCCCGCCTGCCACGAACTGCACGGTGCGGAAGCCGAAGCGCACGGTTTTTTCGTCCAGCACCCGGTCGGGCAGGCCGCCGGTGCCGGGGCGGATGAGCCGCACGGTCAGGGTGTACAGGGTGGGGTGCTCTAAGCTCCATGGGTGCACGTTGTTCAGCGTGCCGGTGATGGGCAGGGAAAGTTCGCCGCTGTACACTGCCCGGCTCCCGGCGGGGCTGCGGATCTCGGCCTGCAGGGTGCAGCCGACCGTTTCACCCACGGTGGCGGTGTAGATGCGGAAATCGCCCTCCGCCTTTGCCTCGATGAACACGTCCCGCAGATAGGCGGGCTCCTTGATATCCAGACTGACGGCGCGGTAGATGCCGCCGTAGGTCAGCGCATCCAGCTGCCCGCCGAAGGGCGGGATGTTCAGATCCTCCCGGCTGTCGCAGCGCACAGCCACCACGTTTTTCTGCCCCAGACGCAGCGCGCCGGTCAGGTCCACCGTAAAGGCGGTGTAGCCGCAGCCATGGTGGAACAGCCGCCGCCCGTTGCAGAACACAGTGGCATCGTGCGCCACTGCCCCGAAGGTAAGCAGCACGGTGCGGCCCAGCCACTCCTTGGGCGCAAAAAACTCCCGCCGGTAGCCGCACAGGCGCTGGTAGTCGTTCTCATTGCAGTAGTTGTAAGGCAGGGGCTTGACCGTGTGGGGCAGCCGCACCGGGGTAAGGGAAAGCTCCGGGCATTCCGGGCGCACCAGCGCCGGGTCGAATGTGGGGGTGAACAGCCAGCCCTCGTTCCAATCGTAGTGTTCCATAGCAGGATCTCCGTCTGAGTGATAAGCTTATAGAGGTATGGTATCACAAAGTTATGAACGAAAAAAGCATTCGCGCCCCTTTTGTGCCGGAACAGCAGAAATTTTGCTGCGCTGCGAAAGCCGCCGGTGGCAGGTTGACCAATAAACGCGAGGCAAAATTGTTCAACAAGGATAGGACTTCCCCGCGAAAAAGTAACTCGGGAAAATCCGCAGATTTTCCCGAGTTACAAATTTAAAATAATTCTTCCGCTGAATATGCGCAGAGCAACGCGGAGCGCATAACAAATCTTTTGTCTCAGCGGATAAAGTTGGTCATGGGGCGGGGCGGGTTCTGCGGGTGGTCGATGCCTGCGGCCTTACCGGCCTCGATGCAGTGCAGCAGCCATGCCATGTTGCGGCCAAGCTCCTGCATCACGGCGCAGCCCTCGGCGTCCTGCAGTACCTGCTCGGGGTTGGAGCCGTGCACCATGGCCCAGTAGGAGCCATTGACCAGCGGCATGTGGAAGAACTGGGGGTACTTGACCAGCTGGTCAAGAGTGGAGGTGGTACCGGCGCGGCGGGCAGAGCAGCAGATGGCGGCGGGCTTGTAGGCCAGATACTTGCCGCCCGCGTAGGCCAGACGGTCCATAAAGCTTGCCATGTTGCCCGCAGCGGAGGCGTAGTGCACCGGGCTGCCGAACACAAAGGCGTCGGCGGTCTTGGCCTTCTCGATGGCCTCGTTGACCACGCCGCCGAACACGCACCCGTTGCCGCTGCGGCAGCCGCCGCAGCCGATGCAGCCGCCCACGGGCTGGCCGCCGACGTGCAAAATCTCGGTCTCGATGCCCTGTGCCTTCAGCTCCCCGGCAATAAGGGAAAGGGCGGTGTAGGTGCAGCCCTTCTCGTGGGGGCTGCCGTTGATGAGCAGAACTTTCATGCTGTATACTCTCCTTTGCTGAAATGCGCCGTAAAATGCGCAATATTGCTGCTATGATTGTAGCACAAAGCCGCCCGCAGCGCAATGCGGGCTCTTGACAATGCTATGCAGTTGGGAGATAATAAAGGATACGAAAGAGTTCAAACCGGCTGCCGCGGGGGCGGCAGCTACGGCAAGGAGGTAACATCATGCGCGTGATCGCAGGAGAAGCCCGGGGCCGCAGGCTGGAAGCACTGCCCGGCACCGATGTCACCCGCCCCACCCTCTCGCAGGTGAAGGAGGCAATGTTCAGCATCGTACAGTTCGACCTGCCCGGGGCCCGGGTGCTGGATCTGTATGCCGGCAGCGGCCAGCTGGGCATCGAAGCGCTCAGCCGGGGTGCGGCCCGGTGCGTCTTTCTGGACGAGAGCCGGGAGGCCGTAAGCATCGTGATGCGCAACTGCAAGGCCTGCGGCGTGTTCGACCGCAGCCGGGTGAATATCGGCGAGGCTGCGCGGTTCTTATCGGCCTGCCGGGAGCAGTTCGATCTGGTGCTGCTGGACCCGCCCTTCCGTGGCGGCACGCTGGAAAAGATCCTGCCCGCCGTGGAAAAGTGCGTTGCTCCGGGCGGCATCGTGCTGTGCGAGAGCGAAACAGGCATCGTGCTGCCCGCGCAGGCGGGCAGTCTGACCCTGCAGAAGCAGTATAAATACGGCAAGGTGCTGCTGTGGAAGTACACAAAGCCCATGCAGCCCGCCGCTGAGCAGGAGGGAGAAGCCTTATGAACGTGAACGAGCTTTTGGATACCATTGAGGATGCACTGGAAGAGAGCGCAAACGTGCCCCTTTCCGGCGGCAAGCGCATCGTGGATGTGGAGCAGATCCGGGATTATCTGGACGAGGTGCGGGCGGCATTGCCCGGCGAGCTGCGGCAGGCGCAGCAGATCGTGAACGACCGGGCGCAGATCGTGGACAGCGCCAACGCACAGGCACAGGCCATCGTGAAAAAGGCCGAGGAGCGCGCCCGCATTCTGGTCAGTGACGCCGAGATCGTCAAGGCCGCCCAGCAGCGCGCTTCTGAGATCACCTCCGCAGCCCAGACCGAGGCGCGCACCCTGCGCCAGACCGTGACCGACTACTGCGAGAATATGCTGCGCACCACCGAGGACACCATGGTGGAAAACGCCGCACAGGTCAAAAATATCCGTGCCAGCCTGCGCCAGAACGCCAAGAAAAACGGCTGATAACGGTCAACTTTCCACACAAATTCCACAGATTGCGGAAAACGAAGTCCCTGCGAGCAAAAATGACGGCTCACAGGGACTTTTTTTGTGGATTTTTGCGGCAAAAAGCCGCCCGAAAACCCTTGCATTCACGAACTTGATTTGCTACAATAAAGATGTGTCAGTGGGGCAAAGTGGGTAAAAGTAGGGCGCATGCCCTGAAAACGCCCCTGAAAGGGGGAACAGCGCGTGTTTTTTGGCCGTTATGATTACACTATCGACGCCAAGGGGCGGCTGAACTTCCCCGCAAAATTCCGCGATGCCATGGGCGAGAGTTTCGTGGTGCTGGAATGGGTGGACAGCTGCCTGTTCGCACTGCCCATGGAAGAAGTGGAGCGGCTGGCGGACAAGCTGGAAAGCGATGAGCTGATGGACAGCTGGGCGATCTCTGGCGATCTGTTCAGCACCGCCTGCGAGGTGGTGCCGGACAAGCAGGGACGCATCCTGCTGCCCGCAGAGCTGCGCGCCTACGCCGGGCTGGAAAAGGACGTGACCATCATCGGCAACCGCAACCATGCTGAGATCTGGGCCACCGAAGTCTGGAACGCCCGCCGCGCCGCCGTGACCAACGACCAGCGCGCCGAGCGGCTGCGCAAACTGCACCTCTGATGCAAAAAACTAAAACCGAGAAAGGAGGCCGTGCCAATGGCCTTTGAAGAACAGCAGCCCTTTGACCCGGCCTCGTTTGAGCATATCCCCGTTTTGCTGAACGAGTGCCTGACGGGGCTTGCCATTGATCCGGCGGGCATCTATCTGGACGGCACCGCCGGCGGCGCGGGACATTCCCGCCAGATCGCCCTGCGGCTGGACGCCGCCAAGGGCGGCAGGCTTATTTCGCTGGATCAGGACCCGGATGCGGTGCAGACCGCGCGCTCCCGCCTTGCCGGGCTGCCTGCTACCGTGGTACAGATCAATTTCCGCTATGCGGGACAGGCGCTGGAGCAGCTGGGCATTGAAAAAATCAACGGCGCACTGCTGGATCTTGGCGTTTCCAGCCACCAGCTGGACGATGCCGCCCGGGGCTTTTCCTACCGGGCGGACGCACCGCTGGATATGCGCATGAGCCAGCAGGGCGAGACCGCCGCAGACCTTGTGAACACCGAAAGCCGCGAGGAACTGGCCCGCATCCTGCGGGATTACGGCGAGGAACCCTATGCGTGGCAGATCGCGGGAAAGATCGTGGAGGCGCGGGAAACTGCTCCTGTCCTGACCACCCTGCAGCTGGCAGATATCGTAGCAAGCGCTATGCCCCCGGCAGAGCGCCGCAAGAACAAGAACCCCTCCCGCCGCACCTTTCAGGCACTGCGCATTGCAGTAAACCACGAACTGGATGCGCTGGAAGAGGGCTTGGATACCATTTTCGATCACCTTGCACCGGGCGGCCGGTTGTGCGTGATCACCTTCCACTCTCTGGAGGACCGGCTGGTCAAGAACAAATTCCGCCGCTGGTCCACAGCCTGTACCTGCCCGCCGGAGTTTCCGGTGTGTGTATGCGGCGGCAAGGCAAAGGCAAAGCTTATCACCCGCAAACCCATTGAAGCTGATACGCAGGAACTGGAGGAGAACCGGCGCAGCCGTTCCGCCCACCTGCGTGTGCTGGAAAAATGCTGAGATGCCGGAAGCACCGGCATTGTGAGGAGGAGAGAAACCATGGGTCAGCCAGCATATGATCGTAATGCGGTGCGCCGCCGCAGGGCACCGCAGCCGCAGCGCAAAGCAAACCTGCGGGTAGCAAAGGGCGGCAAGCGGCGGTTGAACCCGCTGCAGGCCGCCGTACATAACGCCATGAATCTGGTGGCGGCAGCACTGCTGGTGGGCTTTGCCATCAGTCTGCTGTGGAGCGAGGCACAGCTGGTGGAGCTGAACGACCAGATCCAAGCCACTAAGGCGCAGCTGGTCAGCGAGCAGAGCCAGTATACCTACTACAACAGCACCCTGAACAGCAAGACCAACATTGCCAGCGTGGAGGAGACCGCAGGGCGGCTGGGTCTGATGAAAGTAGACCCCAGCCAGATCACCTACATCCGCCTGGGCGAAAGCGGCGCACTGGTGCGCCGGGAGTCCACCGTGCGGCAATGGACCGACTTTTTGTACACCGGCGCGGTGAACATTCTGGGCACCGTGAGATAAACGAAGAAAGCGTGCGGCAGCGCACGCTTTTTTCGGTTTATGGACACCGCAGTCTGAATAAATAACAGCGCAGGGCGCGCGGAATGCAGTGCACGCCCCGCAGGAGAGAACCAATGCAAGAACCTTTCCGTAACAAAAAAAACAGGGGCTACCGCCTGCGTCCGGCCTCCGGCCGGGATCGGCTGGACAGCCGGGTGCGGCGGCTTTGCAGCCGTCTGGGCATCCTTGCGGTGGTGGTGGCGGCCGCCATCGTCATCCGCAGCCTGTATAATATCCAGATCATCCACGGGGCAGAGTACCGCCAGTACGCCGCCCAGCAGCAGCTGCTGGATACCACCATCAAGGCCACCCGGGGCGAGATCTACGATGCCTCCGGCATCACCCTTGCCTCCACCAGCGTGGTGTGGACCATCTGGGCAGACCCCAGTTACAGCAGCATCCTTTATACCAGCAAGACCAACGATGACGACACTGTGACCAAAACGCTGGACCCCGCCATGTGCGCCGAGGTGAGCCGGGAGCTGACGTTGCGTCTGCTCTCCGGGGACGGCGAGAGCTTGGACAGCGTGGACACCTCCTCGGCAGAGTACCAGCAACAGTACCAGACCGTTTACGATGCACTTTCCCGGCTGGATTCTGCCTACGTCACCCTTGCCACCAAGGTGAACAACGCGGTGAAGCTTTCCATTGAAAAATACGTCACCAGCTTCAACAAGACGCACAAAAAGGCCACCGATACCTCCCGCAAGGGGCGCATCTCGGTGTCCTCGGAAAAAAGCTTCCAGCGCAACTACCCCTACGGTGCCTTTGCCGCAGCGGTGCTGGGCTTTACGGACGCGGACGGCGTCGGCACCTACGGACTGGAAAAATCCTACCAGTCCACCTTGGCCGGTGTGGATGGCCGCACCATCACCCAGCGCAACGCGGTGGGCAACGCCATTGCAGACGCCAACGCCACCACCTTTGCCGCCAAGGACGGCTCCAATCTGGTGCTGTCGCTGGATGTGAACGTGCAGGAGATCGCGGAGCGGTACCTGAACGAAGCCATTGCAGCCAATACGGTGGAAAACCGCGGCTGCGCCATTGTAATGAACGTTAAGACCGGCGCCATCCTTGCTATGGCCTCCAAGCCGGACTTTGACCCCAACGACCCGCTGAACTACACCGCCAACGAGGCCTACCTCAACGAGCTGGTGCACGCAGAGCCGGAGCTTTACGGCATCTATAAGAAGGATGCCGACGGCAACTACATCACCGATGAACAGGGCAACAAGATCTTGGACGAGGAAGCAGACTATTCCGGCTACTACCGGGATATCCTGTGGAAGAACAAGACCATCACGGAGCTGTACTACCCGGGCTCTGTGTTCAAGGTCATCACCTCTGCCATGGGCATCGACTCCGGTGTGGCCACCATGAACACCACCTTTACCTGCTCTGGCGCTTACGGCGTAGCCAAGGAGACCTACCACTGCGCCGGACGCAAGGCGCACGGCCTGCTCAATATGGCCGAGGCACTGCGCAAGAGCTGCAACATCTACTACATCCAGCTGGGGCAGCGCGTCGGCTCGCAGCAGTTCTATAACTACTTCGATGCCTTCGGCTTTACCGCCCGCACCGGCGTGGACCTGCCCAGCGAGACCAACTTTATGCAGTACTACCGCGCCGACCAGCTGGGCGAGGTGCAGCTGGCTTCCTCCTCCTTCGGTCAGGCCATGGCCATCACCCCGCTGCAGATGTGCACCGCCATTGCGGCCACCGTCAACGGCGGGTATCTGGTTACCCCCCATGTGGTGGATAAGATTACCGATGCCAACGGCAATGTCATTCAGGAGGTCGGCGCAAATGTGCGCCGTCAGGTCATCAGCCAGAGTGCCAGCGAGGTCATCCGGCAGATGATGGAGTACGAGGTGGGCAACGGCACCGGCGGCGGCAAAAACGCCTATGTGTCCGGCTACCGCATCGGCGGCAAGTCCGGCACTTCCGAGCAGCTGAATATGCACCGCCGCGCCGATGGCGACTATAAAAAGGTGGCCTCCTTCGTAGCGGTGCTGCCCGCCAACGACCCGGAGATCCTCGTCTACGTCATGCTGGACGACCCCAACAACGCCCGGACGGACTACTCCTCCATCCTTGCAGCCCCTGTGGCGGGCAATATCATCAGCGAGGTAGCCCCTTATCTTGGCATCGCCACCGACGGCGAGGACCGCAGCGGCACCATCGTTACCGTACCGAACCTTGTGGGCACCGAGTGGAGCAACGCGCAGGTGAGCCTGAACATTCAGGGCCTGAAGCATCAGCTGCAGGAGAGCCAGAGCAGCCAGTCCGCTGCCCCGGTTACCTACCAGTACCCCCACGCGGGGAGCAAGGTGCCCTACGGCACCACCATCTACCTGTATACCGATACCTACGAGGGCAGCCACACCGAGGTGCCGGATGTGACCGGCAAGAGCCCGGACTTCGCCCGCCAGATGCTGAGCGCCGCCGGGCTGAACTGCGTGGTGGAGGGCAGCGGCACGGTGCAGGCGCAAAGCGCCGAGCCTGGCTCCAGCGTGCAGCGCGGCACCATCATCACCCTGACCTGTGGGTAAAAACAATTTTATAGCGCGTTTTCCGATGATGCTCCATTCGTGAAAATGCGATTCCGGGCAGACCGCAGTCTGCCCGGAATCGCCCAACTTATAAGCTTATTTCCGCTGGGAATGGCCAGAGCAGCGCGGAGGTCATTTCCAATCGTCAAACGCCGAAAAGGCCGCTGTACAAAATACGGTGCGGCGGTTTCCTGCAATAGATAGAATGAGAGGGGATAGAACAATGGAAAAGATCCATGCAAGCAAGCTTCTGGCAGGGCTGGTGCCTGCCGGAAAACTGACCAGTGACCCGGAGGTGGCACTGGTCACCACCGACAGCCGTGAGGTAAAGCCCGGCTGCATTTTTGTGGCCTTCCCCGGCGAGCGGTTCGACGGCCATGATTTCGCCGCCCGTGCGCTGGAGCAGGGCGCGGAGTATGTGGTGGTCAACCATCCCGTGCCTGGTGTGCCGGAGGAAAAGGCCATCCTTTGCCCGGACAGCTACCACGCCATGATGGTGATGGGCGCAAACTACCGCAGCCAGTACCACCCGAAGATGGTGGGCGTGACCGGCAGTGTGGGCAAGACCACCACCAAGCAGATGACCTACGCCGCCCTGAGCAGCTTTGGCGAGACCATCAAGACCGAGGGCAACCAGAACAATGAGCTGGGCATGCCCCGCACCCTGATGCGGCTGGAAAGCAGCACCGAGTACGCGGTCATCGAGATGGGCATGAGCCACGCCGGCGAGATCGACCGTCTGGTGCGGGCAGCACGCCCGGATGTGGGCATCATCACCTGCATCGGCGTGTCCCATATCGGCAATCTGGGCAGTCAGGAGAACATCTGCAAGGCAAAGCTGGAGATCTGCAACGGTCTGCCGGAGGGCGCACCGCTGGTGCTGAACTACGACGACCCCTTCCTGCGCAAGGCAGTGCTCCCTGCCCATGTGCGCCCGGTGTGGTTCAGCCTGAGCGATGAAAACGCAGACGTCTGCGCCCTGTCCATCCGGCAGGAGACTGACGGCATGAGTTTTGTGCTGGAGGATCAGGAGCACGGCACCTTTGTGGTGAATATCCCCGCCATGGGACGCCACAATGTGGCGAACGCCTTGGCTGCCTACTGCGCCGCTACCCGTCTGGGCTGCGACGCCAAGAGGGTCATCCGGGGCCTTTCCAACTTTGAGCAGACCGGCCGCCGCCAGAAGGTGGTGGACAGCGAGGGCGTGACCGTCATCGAGGACTGCTACAACGCAAACCCGGACAGCATGAAGGCCGCGCTGGCGATGTTCAAGGATTTCCCCTGCAAGCGCCGTTTTGCCCTGCTGGGCGATATGCTGGAGCTGGGCGAGCTGAGCCGCGAGGCACACGAGGAGCTGGGACGTCTTGCCGCCGAGAGCGGGCTGTATTGCCTGATCACCTACGGCGAGCAGGCCAAGCGCACCGCCGTGGTGGCTGCCGCCAAGGGGGTAGAGACCCTGCACGCAGAAAATTACCGCGAGGCCGCCGATGCCCTGCTGGACCGGGTGCAGCCCGGCGATGCTGTTCTGGTAAAGGCCAGCCACGGCATGGCACTGGAAAAAGTGCTGGATATCTTCTACGAAGAGCATAAAGAAGCAGAAGTATAACTATTTGGCGAAATGGAGTGTCTGAGTTATGGAGCGTTTCGCCTTGGCAGCGGCGGTGGTGCTGGGCTTTGCCCTTACGGCAGCCCTGTGCAGCCTGTTTGTGCCGCTGCGGCGGGTGCTGGAACGCCGCGAACAAAACCAGCAGCCGGCACAGTCTGAGCAGCCCCGGCCTGCACCCCTGCGCGCCCCGCTGTGGGGTGGGCTGTGTACGGCGGCGGGCACGGTGGCTGCGGTGGGCGTGGGCTGGCTTGCCGCCTGCGTAGGCCAGCCGGAGCTGCTGGGCAGCGAGGGCCGGTTGATGACACGGCTGCTCACGGCACTGGCCGGAAGCCTTGCCTTTGGGGCAGTGGGTCTTGCAGAGGACCTTGCCCGGATGCGCAGCCCGGCGGCGCTGGGGCTGCGGCGGGACGTGCGGCTTTTGCTGGAAGCACTGGCCGCGGCATTCGTTCTTTTGCTGCTGCAGGCAGCGGGCTGTCTGCCCCGGGGACTGGACGTGCCTGGGGCGGGGTATGTGCTGCTGGGCAGCGCCGTGCCCTTTTTGTGGGCGGTGCTCATGGTGGCGCTGGCTGAGTGTGCCCGCATCGCCGAGCGGGACGAGGGTACGGTGTGCGGCGCGGCCTTTGTGGCTATGCTGGCGCTGATGATGGCAGAGGCCGGCTTGGGCGTGCCCGGGCTGGCGGTGCTGCCCGCCGCGCTTGCCGGGGCACTGGTGGCACTGCTGCTGTGGGCGTTCCCCCCGGCAAGGCTGGGGGTGGGCTGCTGCGGCAGCCTGCTGGCGGCGGGTGCCATCGGCTGCATCCCGCTCAGTCTGGATATGACCAGCCTGACTGTGCCGCTGGCGCTGCCCTTCTGGGCGGCGGGCGGTCTTTTGGCAGCGCAGCTGCTGGGTGCAAAACGCACCGGCAAGCCCTTGCGCTGCTGGGTAAAAAAGCATAAAATGAGCCCGGAGACGGTGTTCCTGTGCAGCTTTGCGCTGAGCGCTGTCGGCTATGTACTGGCGCTGGCGCTGCTGCGCTGGTGCTGACCGGGCACAGAGAGGGAAGGGAGCGCAGATGGCGACTAACCGCAAAAAACACAGAGCGCCGGTGCCGGTGTTCCAGCGAGACCCGGGCCCGTGGTCCCGGCTGCTGATCGACTGGCTGGCCACGCTGGCTGTTATTATGATCTTTGGGCTGGTGATGCTGTTCAGCGCCAGCTACACCACCGGTTACCTGCGCATGGGCGACAGCTTCCACTACATCAAGCAGCAGGCGCTGTGCATGATACTGGGTCTGGGCTGTATGTTCCTGATAAGCTATGTGGACCACCGTTTTCTGCGCAAGATGGTGGTGCCGGGGTACATCATTGTGCTGGCCATGCTGGCCGTCACCCTGACCATGGCACCCCTGAACGGCTGCCGCCGCTGGATCCGCTTTGCAGGCCTTACGCTGCAATCCTCGGAGGTGGCAAAGTTTGAGATGATCCTGTTCAGCTCCCATCTTGCAGCCAAGGCACCGCAGGTGGAGCGGCTGGACCCGGAGCGCCGCATCCTGCTTACCCCCCGGGAGTGGCTGCGGGTGAGGGTATGGAAGCAGCTGGTGGTGCCGGTGCTGCCCCTTATACCGGTGGTCCTCCTGCTGGCGATGGAGCCGCACATGTCCGGCATCGTGCTGACGGTGGCGGTGGTGGGCACCATCCTGCTACTGTCCGGCAGCGGCGGTGTGCTGACATGGGCGGGTGCCATCACGGCGGGCACCCTGCTGGAGACCCTGCTCTCCCATGTGGACTCTATCCCCTACCTGCAAAAGCGTCTGGACGGCTGGACGCAGGATCTGAGCCAGATGACCGACCAGACCGTGCAGAGCCTTTATGCTATCGGCTCCGGCGGACTGAAGGGGCTGGGGCTGGGCAACAGCGTGGAAAAGCAGCTCTGGCTGCCGGAAAGCACCAACGACTTCATTTTCAGTGTGGTGTGCGAGGAACTGGGCTTCATTGGCGCAGTGCTCATCATCGTGCTGTTCGTGCTGTTCATCGTGCAGGGACTGCTCATCGCCTATAAGGCCGAGAATTTGTACTGCACCATGGTGGGCATCGGCATTATGGCGCAGATCGCGTGGCAGGTGTTCTGCAACATCGCCGTGGTCACCAATACCCTGCCCAACACCGGCATCAGCCTGCCCTTCTTCTCCTCCGGCGGTACCAGCCTGATCCTGCTGCTGGCAGAGATGGGCGTAATGGTGAACATTGGCCGCAACGGCGAGCGGGCAGCGCAGCAGCGGGAGCAGATGCGTGCCCAGCGGGAGGCCGCCCGCGCCGAGCGGGAAGCAGAACTTGCACGCAAGACTATTGATCTGGCCTCTGCCCGCGCAGCCCGTACAGAACAGTAAAACAAACCGCAAGCCCGCCCGGCCGCAGGCCGGGCGTTTATAAGGAGGAATCACCATGCGTGTTCTCATCGCAGCCGGCGGCACTGCTGGACATATCAACCCCGCACTGGCTATTGCCGGTGCTTTGAAAAAAGCCGACCCTACCGCCGAGATCCACTTTGCAGGCCGTAAGGAGGGCATGGAGTACCGTTTGGTCACACAGGCGGGCTACCCCTTCCACCACATCGAGATCACCGGCTTCCAGCGCAAGCTCAGCCTGCACAACATCAAGCGCAACATCATTACCCTGTGGAATCTGGCGCTTTCCGGCCCCAAGGCCAAGGCTATGATGAAGGAAGTAAAGCCGGATCTCGTCATCGGCTGCGGCGGTTATGTGTCCGGCCCGGTGGTGCGCTGCGCCGCCAAAATGGGCATCCACACCGCCCTGCACGAGCAGAATGCCTTCCCCGGTGTGACCAATAAGCTGCTGGCTCCGGATGTGGATATCGTGTTTGCCGCCGTGCCCGCCGCCGTGGAAAAGCTGGGCGCACCGGACAAGACCCTTGTGGTGGGCAACCCCGTGCGGCCGGAGGTGTTTGTACAGGCCGCCAACCGCGAGGCCATCCGCGCACAGCTGGGTGCGGGCGACCGCACGGTCATCCTGTCCTTCGGCGGCAGCCTGGGCGCACGCCGGGTCAACGAGGTGGTGGCAGACCTGTGCGCCTGGGAGCAGCACGAGCACAAGCCAGTGCTGCACCTGCACGCCACCGGCCAGTACGGCGTGCAGCTGTTTGAGCAGCTGCAAAAGCAGAAGGATTTTGCCCCCGGTGACAGCCTTGTGGTAAAGGAATACATCAACAATATGCCGGAGCTGCTGGCTGCGGCAGACCTCGTTATCAGCCGCGCCGGTGCGCTGACGCTGGCCGAACTGGAGGCTGTGGGACGCGCCGCTGTGCTGATCCCCAGCCCCAACGTGGCGGAGAACCACCAGTACTACAACGCCATGGAACTGCAGAAGGCCGGGGCGGCTGTGGTCATTGAAGAAAAAGACCTGACCGGTGAAAAGCTGGTGCAGACTGTTTCTGCCATGCTGGCACAGCCCGGCAAACTGGCCGAGATGGGCAAAAACGCCCGCAGCCTGTCTGTGGACGACAGTCTGGACCGCATCACTGCGGCGCTGCTCAAGCTGGTAAAGACCCCGTGATGCAGCTCCGGAATAAACAGGAAAGAAGGTGCGAATGATGCAGCAGAACCGTGACCGCAACGGCAGACCCCGGAACCCGAGACCCTATGACCTGAACCGGGATGTGGCGCGCACCTCTGCGCCTTCGCAGGATCATACGCCCCGGAGCACCGGCAGCAGCCGCTACGGCTACAACGGCGAGCCGCTCAGCCGCCCGCCCTCCCGCAGTGCCAACGGCAGTGTGCGCTCCTCCCGGGCAGATAACAGCATCCAGTTCCCCACCCAGTCCCAGACCCGCCGCCCGGCGCAGGGGCAGGAGAGCAATACCACCCAGTACCCCGCCGGTAACCGCCCGGCGGGCAGCAGACCCCAAAACGCGAAGTCTGGTGGCAAGCAGCGCCGCCCGGCAAACAATGCCCGCAGCGGGCAGAACAGCCGAAAAAAACAGAACGCGCAAAACCGCCCGAACCGGCAGCACCCGGCAGGCAGCCAAAGCGCCCCGCAGCAAAGCCCTGCCCGGCGGGAAATGCGCAAAAAGCGCAAGGTGACCCGCACCACATTGCGGCGCCGCCGGATACTGCGCCGCCTGACCGCCTTTGCCATGCTGCTGTGCGTCATTGGCGCGGGCATCTACCTGACCATGACCATGCTGTTCCGCATCAACTCCATTCAGGTACAGACCCCGGACGGCAAGCAGGTGACCGAGATCGCTGGCTACTCCGCAGACAGCATTTTGCAGCGGATGGGCGTGCAGCTGGAGGAAAACATCTTCAGCTTTGAACCCGGCGAAAAGGCCGCGGTGCTGGAGCAGAACTTCCCGCTGCTGGGCTCCATCAAGGTGATCCGGGACTACCCCAACACCGTGGTGGTGCAGGTGACCGAGGCTGTGCCCGCCTACGCGGTGCAAAACGGCAGCAAGTGGCTTGTGATCTCGGACAAATGGAAGATTTTGTCCGAGGAAAGCACCCAGCCCGAGGGGCTTTGCACCCTGTACGGCGGCAAGCTGCAGGACACCACTCCGGGACAGGGCTTCTGGTTCGTGGAGGACGCGGACGCCGCAGACGCCTCCGGCTCGGAAACCGCCGAGAGTGAAAGCACGGTGAGCACAGAGAACGACCGTATGGAAGCGCTGCGCACACTGCGCAGCAAGCTGGAGGAATACGGCCTGTCGCAGGACGTGACACGGCTGGAAGTGGCAGACACCGAGCAGCTCGCATTTTTGTATCAGGACCGCATCAGCGTGCTGCTGGGCACGCTGAACGATCTGGATTATAAGCTGGACCGCGCCCGCTATGTACTGACCAACGCCGACGGCAAGGGCTGCGGCCCCACCGACACCGGGCGGCTGGATTTCAGCCATACCAGCGCCAGCAGCACACGCAAGATCTATTTTGCACAGGGCGAGCCCACCCTGCCCTCCGGCTATGTGGTGCCGCCCAAGGCCGAGGAACCCGCCCCGGCCGAGGACACCGCCGACAGCACCGACAGTGCAGAAAGCACGGATACTGCCGACACCACCGAACCGGCGGCTGAAACGGACACCGAGCAGCTGCCCCTGACCCACCCTGACCGCATGACGGCCAACGAAGAAGAAAACCCCATGTAAAGAAGCTCTTTGGAGGAGACTGTATGAAGCTGGAACAACTGATGGAAGGCGTGCCCTTTACCCTTGTGCAGGGCAGTCTGGATACTGAGATCGCAGATATCATCTACGACAGCCGCAAGGCTGCCCCGGGGCTTTTGTTCGTGTGTATCGTGGGCACCCAACGGGACAGCCACGCGTTTGCCGCTGACTGCGCCGCCAAGGGAATCAGCGCGCTGGTCATCCAGCACGATATCGACCTTTCTACCCTGCCCGGGGTGACCGTGGTCAAGGTGGAGAGCAGCCGCTATGCCATGGCGTTGATGAGCGCCAACCTCTTCGGCAACCCTGCCCGCCAGATGACCATGATCGGCGTCACCGGCACCAAGGGCAAGACCACTACCACCCACATGATCAAAAGCGTGCTGGAGGCCGCAGGCCGCAAGGTGGGCATGATCGGCACCAACGGCATCTACTATATGGGACGCCACAAGGACACCGCCAACACCACCCCGGAAAGCTACGAGCTGCAAAAGACCTTCCGGGAGTTTCTGGATGCCGGCTGCGATACCGCGCTGATGGAGGTATCCAGTCAGGGCCTGATGATGGACCGCGTGGCGGGCGTGCACTACGATGTGGGCGTGTTCACCAACCTTTCGCCGGATCACATCGGCCCCGGTGAGCACAAGACCTTTGAGGAGTACCGCAGCTGGAAGGGACAGCTGTTCAAACGCTGCGATGTGGGCGTGGTGAACATTGACGATGAGAACACTGCCGCCCTGCTGGAAGGCCATACCTGCAAGCTGGTCACCTATGGCCGCGATGAAAAGGCCGACTACCGCGAGACCGGCTACAAGCTGCTGCGCACCCACGATTTTCTGGGCGTTGCCTTCCACGTTACCGGCAAGGACGAGATGGACGTCAAGGTGAATATGCCCGGCGAGTTCAGCGTGTACAACGCGCTGGCAGCGCTGGCCGTGGGTAAGGTGCTGGGTCTGCCGGATGCCGCCATCCACGATGGTCTGGGCAAGTGCGTGGTGAAGGGCCGTGTGGAGCTGGTGCCCATCAGCAAAAAGTTCACCATCCTGCTGGACTACGCCCATAACGAGGTATCCACCGAGAGCCTGCTTACCACCCTGCGCGCCTACAAGCCCCACCGTCTGGTGGTGGTGTTTGGCTGCGGCGGCAACCGCTCCAAGCTGCGCCGCTACG
>OGYX01000920.1_pt1 | contig 22259 bp, 19 predicted proteins | sample 1576601 | NCBI WGS metagenome assembly OGYX01 (sample SAMEA3541561, study PRJEB24748) | human gut metagenome | biome: human gut; feature: human-associated habitat; material: faeces | place: China | collected 2012 | reverse complement strand
GCGCTTCAGCCGCCAGAGGATCAACAATATCCTGAACCATAAATTTCCGGTGGAGCGGTTCGATCTGATCACGCTGGAGTTTTTTGTGATCTCTCAGGAGATGGCAGATGATGATCCGTATACAAGATACCGTCATTTTCTGGAGGAGATCCAGGAGATTCTGGCCCGCTGTGAAATGAGTGAGATCTACATAGTGAACCCATATGAGTGCTTTCTTCTGATGTGCCTGCTGACAGACTGTCCGTTGGCAGTATTTTCCGAGATTTGGGAAAAATCCTATGAAGAGGGAGAAGAAAAGAATTGAAAAAAGGATGATGCGTATTGTGTTTGCGCATCATCCTTTTTTACTGAATGCGGATGACTGGTTCGACCATTTGCCTGGCCTGACTGCCCGCTTATCCGCTGTTATCTTGCTTTTCCGGTTTTTACCGCACTTGCAGGTCCTGTCTTTGCTTTTCTGTTTATAGTACGGTATGGAACCACTCTGTAACTGTATGTGGTGTTCTTTGATGTTTTAAATGTATAATTTAAGTTTCTGGCGGAAACGGTTTTTACTTTTTTGAAGGAGCCGTTTCCTTTTTTCTGATAGAGGACATAGCCGGTTGCTCCGGGAACTTTTTTCCAGGAAATTATCTGTTTTCCTTTGAGGGTTTTAAGCTTTGTGGACGGACGGAGCAGATTCGGTTTCACGGTCACTGCTTTGGAAGTTGGACTGTAGATATAACCGGAGGATGTTTTTCGGCTTGCACGGATCACGTAAGAATACTTATTTCCGATGGTGATCTTTGTGTCTTTGTATGAAGTAGTATTTGCGTTTAAAGTTTTGATCTTTGCGTATTTTCCAGAATTTGTTTTTCTGTAGAGAATATAGTTCCGGGCATTGTTTATACGGTTCCAGCGGAGCGTACAGCTGTTCCAGGAGGCAGAGGCCTTAATTGACGGTGCAGTTAATTTCGTGATCACAGGAGCCGGAGTGCCAGATGGCATTGGAGCCGGGGTAGTGGATGGCTTTGGAGCCGGAGTGCCAGATGGCATTGGAGCCGGGGTAGTGGATGGCTTCGGAACTGGAGTGGCAGTAGGCTTCGGAGTCGGGGTAGCAGTAGGCTTCGGAGTCGGGGTAGCAGTGGGCTTCGGCTTTGGAGTAGCAGTAGGCTTCGGCTTTGGAGTGGCAGTAGGCTTCGGAGTCGGGGTAGCAGTAGGTTTCGGAGTTGGAGTGCTCGTTGGTGCCGGAGCGGATATTTTAAAGGTCAGGGACTGACTTGAAAAATAATTGTTGATTCCTGTAACCGTTACGGAGCCAGTGCCGGTTTTGGCGTTATCTTTCCAGGTAAGGATATAATCCGTGCCTTCCTGAAGCGTGTCCGAGCCGTATTTTACAGTAGGCTTCGGAGTTACTGCATTGCCGTTGAAGATCTGTTCCGGAATATCCGAAAGATCGCAAAGCTTTACAGATGTCATATGCCTTGAACCGGAATAATTCTGCTTATAGGAAAGTGAAAAATCCAGGATCTCACTGCTGGAGGAACAGTATACAGAAGTAATGCGAAAATCATCGGAAGTCAGTTGTGTGCCATTATAGGTGATAACCAGGTTATTTCGTAGATAAGAGGTTACACTTTCACTTTTGCAGTTTGGATCTGCCAGTTGGATGGTCTCACCGGAAATCTTCAGTGGATTGATGGTGAAGTATTTGGAAAAACCGCTTCTGTAAATGCCGATACCTGTTATGTTGACACGGGGTCTGTTTGTGTTGGAACTTGCCTGGGTGTTATTGGAATAAGAAAGTGTATAGTCAATATCTTTCTTTAAGGTAACACTATTCAGTGTGACGGTTGGCTCCGGTTTGAATTCTTTGCCAGGAGCATATTCATAATCCGGAATGTCGCTGACCTCAGCATCTGTTATCGGTGTAAGGTCAATATAGAAAGACTTGTTTTTTTCGCCGGTGAAATTACCCATACCGGAAAGCGTAACGTATGCATTGCCCTGACAGTCATTGTTATGCCAGGAAAGTGTATAATCTACATTTTCAGTCAGCGTCGTACCATTCCAGGTAACCGTTGGTTTCGGAGTCAGTGCGGTTCCGGTATACAGATAGGAGGACTGGGAAAAAGTTACTTCTGTCTGAGAGAGATTGATCTGCCGGATAAGGAAATCATCAGTCAGAGTTCCGGAATAAAGGCCAAGACCTGTGATCGTGAAGCTTCCCAGACCGCTGTTCTGATTGTTGGAGAAAGAAATCGTATAATCTTTTCCCTCAGTCAGCGTACGACCATGGAATTTTAGTTCAGGAGAAAAAGTAATGGGACTTCCGGTATAGTTCCAGGAACTTGTATAGCGCAGAGAAGTCTCTCTGGAATTTTCCAGATCATAGTATGCATTGAGATCTGCAGACAGTGTTTTGTCCGGGCAGGATTTCAGTGTGGCAGAAACCGTAGTGGTTCCTCTGCTTTTCAGTCGGATAACACCGCTCTGATCCACAGTGGCAATGGAAGGATCTCCGGTTGACCATGTGAAAGAAGCTGGGTCAAGGCTGGAACTCATATAGCTGAATCCATTACAGGTTATATAGATAGCCAGTGTTTTCTGTTCTTCTGTGAATGTGATCGGAGAAGCTTCGTTGAAATGGATATTTATCAGCTTTGGAAGCACGGAAATAACAGGTGACACAGTCTGATTGGCAGGCTGTGTGCAGGCTTCTGTTGCGTGAGAAGAAAAGCACTGGATCCAGTAGAGATGACCGTTCTGTGAGTAGCAGCCGATTCCGGCAGAAACATTTTTGGAATTCATGATGTTCGTGTAATGTCCGGAAGATTCGATCCATGATTCCATAACTTCTTCAGGAGTTCCCTGGTTGATCGCAAGATTTTCACTTGGATCCTCAAAATAAGGAAAGGCTGAAAAACAGATGGAACCATTGGGACGGATATGACTGGCGTAAACGGTCAGTTCTTCTGCTCTGGTCATGGCGCATTCCAGAAGGTTCTTATCCATAGTGACAGGATTCCGGTTCTTTTTGGCACGTTCCTGATTTACCAGATCAAGGACCTGGTAAGCATAATCATAGCGGCGGATACCCTGACTGAGTTTCAGCTGGACAGCAGTCTGGTCAGAGGCAGCCTGCACACGGACAATGTTGCCCGGCGCCAGCAGAAGAAGCAGAAGCAGCAGCGCAGGCCATAATAAGTATCTTGTTTTTTTCTCTTTTGTCTGATTCATGATGTTTTCCTTACCAATATAATATAAAGATATTTTCTTTTGTTATTCGTTATAGTATCCATAGATCGCACGGCTGTCCTGTGCGATGGTGTTCTGTGCGGCTGTGGTGTCGTTAAGATCCTGTGACATAAAGCAGACTACCAGGTCGATTCCCTTGGCTGTGTCATAGATGATACCGGCATCATTTTCTACGGTGTCCAGTTCACCGGTCTTGTTGGCAACCTTTACATCGGAAGGCATCTGAGCCGGGATCTTGTTTTTTCTGGTCTGCATTTTCAGGAGGTGGTACATGTATTCCGCTCCTGCAAGTGTGGCATTATTGTCGGTAGCAGTACCCTTGTCGATCTGGTAGATGGTCTTCAGGAATTTTCCGCAGTCTTTTGCAGAAGTGTAGTTATCTCCGTTGGAATTATCTGCAAGAAGAAGACGTCCCATGGATGTGCTGGTGTATCCATGATCCTGGCAGAATTTGTTCACACGTGCCATTCCGGCTGCATCATCACCGCCGCCGAGGTAGTTGACAAGGGTATTGGCTGCATCGTTGTCACTGACGGTGATCATGGAATTCAGCGCATTGTCCAGGGCATCTTTGCTGTATTTGGAGGAAAGACTGTCATAATCTTCGTATACGGCACCCATGATATAGAGCTTGATCAGGCTGGCAGCCTGCATCTGCTGGTCATTGATGGCTCCCTCGGTATTTTTTGCAAGGTTGCATACATACACGGACCAGGTTCCGTTATCGGTGGGAAGAAGGGACTGTACCTGGTTCAGAAGGTTGTCCATACTGGAGTCTGAATTGTCTGTGAAAGTGCCTCCGCTGGATGGGGAAAGTGTTCCTTCTTCCTGAGTGGAAGAAGAACTGTCCTTGCTGCCGGAAGATTCGGAAGAATCGGAAGCTGCAGATGTATCTGTGGATTCTTCCTGTACGGAAGGACCTTGGATTTCAGCTGAAGATGCTGCGGCAGCAGCGCTGGAAACGGTAGGATCATCAGGATAAAGAGCATCCAGCTGATCGGCTTTGCTGCTGAGCTCAGCGGCAGAATCAGAAACCTCCTGCACACTTTTCTGCAGCTTGTTAACTTTTGTCTGGAGAGAAGCAAGCTTGTCTAGGGAGCGGACATTCAGTGCTCCAAGTCCTGCCAGTGCGATGACAAGCACTGCGATCACAATATACAGAAATGTATTTTTTTTCATATATAAACAAACTCCTTTTTATTATTGGAAATAAGCATCGATTCCATTGGCGATCCCTTCTGCCATAGTCTGCTGGAAGGAAGAATCTGCCATTTTCAGATCATCGCTCTGGTTGGTCATAAATCCCATTTCCACAATAGTCACCGGAATCGTGCTCCAGTTGATGCCTGTCATGGAATCGGTGTAGATGATTCCGCGGTTCTGGAATCCGGTAGCTGCGCAGTAGGAATCCACAATGCATTTGGATAGTTTGTTGGAACTGTCATAGAGACTGGAAACATAAGGATTCTGCTGGGACGGACACATGGTCAGAGCACCGGAGACATCTGCAGAATCATCTCCGTTTGCATGGATACGGACACAGATCTCCGCACCCTGGGAAGCGACCAGCTCTGCACGCTCCTTGTTGCTGATAGCGGCATCATTGTCTGTCCTTGTCATTATTACCTGGTATCCACGCTGTTCCAGGATATCCTTAAGCAGAAGAGAAACATCCAGGTTCAGCTGATACTCGGGGAGACCGCTGAAGGAACCTCTGGTTCCGGTGGAAGCCTTGGCCTTCATGGTGGAGGAACCTGGTCCGTTAGGCTCTGTGACACTCATATCAACATTTTCGCCCTGATGTCCGGGATCAATCCCGACGATATGGCCGTTGGAAGCAGAAGATGTGGTGTCATCACCGCCATCCGTGAATCCTTCGCCGCCGGCTTCACTGAAAACGGAAGGTTTGGTTGTTTTCTGGCTGTTTTCGGATTCCGGCGCCCGTTCGTGCTCTCCGGTGCTGTTTTTGACAGCTTTTTCTGTCTGTGCCCGCTGTTGCAGGTATTTGTCGGCTGCCTGTTTCTTTTCGATCTTAGCTGTATAAAGTTCGATGTCTTCTTTCATGGATTTCTGCTTTTGCTGGACCGGTTTGATCACAGATGCCATTTTCTGGTTAACTGCATCAATCTTCTGGTAGGTTTTATAGCTTAAACCAAAAAGCAGTCCAATACAGATAAGACCCGTCAGAAACAGGACGATCGCCATCAGATGAGGCTTTTTTTCCATAAATTCATGTCCTTTCCGGGTGGATGTTTTGTATTTGTAAATATTATAAAGAAGGAGGTAGGAAAAAGCAATTGTGAAATTGGTGTTGACAACAGGGAAAAGTGTGATATTATATATATAAAATAATTATATATAAAAATTTTATATATAAAATAATTACATAAAGAGGTGAGCGTATGTATTACTATCCGGTGTCAGCTGTGCTGACGGAATGCCTGATCCTTTCCGTTGTGGAACAGCAGGATTCTTACGGGTATGAGATCAGCCAGACGGTGAAGATGGTTGCATCTATCAAGGAGTCAACATTGTATCCGATCCTGCGTAAGCTGGAGACAGGTGGTTATCTCACAACGTATTCCGAGGAGTTCCAGGGCAGGAAGCGAAAGTACTATTCCATCACGGAAGCCGGTCGTGAACAGCTGGAATATCTGAGAAAAGAGTGGAGAGAATACCGCGATACCATAGATGATATTGTGGAAGGGAGGCTTCGAAAATGACAAGAAATGAATATATGGAGCAGCTGAAGAAATATCTGAAGCGGCTGCCGAAAGAAGATTATGACAATGCCATTGAGTATTTTTCGGAATACTTTGATGAGGCAGGATCTGAGAATGAACAGCAGGTCATGGAAGAACTGGGACAACCCCGGGAAGCAGCAAGGGAGTTGCTTTTGAACCTTCTGCAGGAAAGTGTTGGTGGCGGCAAGGACAGTACCGGGGAAAAAACGGCAGCACTGCCGGAAGTCGGTTCCGTTGTCCAGGGGCGGAGTACAGCAGGGCAGAATGCCCATGATTCCACAAAAAATAAGCGTTCCCCGGGGAAGATCATCCTCCTTGCTATCCTGGTCCTCTGTGCGTCACCAGTCAGTCTGGTACTTCTGATCAGTGCGCTGACAGTACTGTTTGCAGTAGTTGTTGTGATCGCATCAGTGATCTTTTCCCTGGGTGTGACAAGTGTTGCAGCGATAGCCGGAGGAATCCTGCTTGCCGGTTTTGGTGCGATGCTGATACTGAAGTCCGTGGCAGCAGCGTGTATGATGGCAGGCAGCGGATTTCTTATGGCAGGCGCCGGGATCCTGATCGGAATTCTTACCATATATATCTGTAAATGGTGTGCAACAGGAATCGGACGTCTGGTAAACAGATTTGTAAGAAAGAAGGTGCGTAAAGATGAATAAGATTGCAAAGACAGCACTGATGACAGGCACAGCACTCTGTGTGGCGGGAGTTGTACTTTCCACTGCCGGATATTTTGCCGGGGGAAAAGATTTCACATATGCTTCCGATCATTTCTATGTATCCGGAGGAAATTCTTCTGATAAAAACCTTGCAGTGATGGAAAAACAGCAGATCGATGATTTTACGAAACTGGATGTTGATTTCAGCAATCTTGATCTGGAAATCCGGACTTCCGATGATACTCATTATTACATGGAATACAAACTTGAAAAAACCGGAAAAAAAGATCCTCTTATATGGGAAGATAAAGACGGGAAACTTACCTTAAAAGAGTATGAAGGTTCTTCAGGAAATTATTATATAACATATGATCTGGGAATCTTCAGAGAGCATGTACAGAAAACAGAAACGCAGAAGTATTTAAACACAGTGATCCTTTATGTGCCGGAGAACGCAGAACTTTCGGAGGGCGATATCCATCTTTCGGACGGAGATCTTAACGCAGAACAGCTGATTTGTGAGAAAATGACAGTGAAACTCTCAAATGGAGATATGAATCTGGACAGAGGTGAGTTTAAAGATTTTGAGGCGACACTTGGAGACGGGGAGCTTGAGATCGGGGATATCCGGACAGGATCTCTGAAACTGAAAAACAGCAACGGTGATGTGACGCTGAAAAGGGCAGCTCTTGGAGATGGGGAGATCAGCCTTGGAGATGGTGAGTTGCAGATCGGAGACAGCAGTTTTAACGGCGATATGGATATCAACAGTTCTGACGGTGATGTTTCCATTGAAATGAAAGCTGGCAGCGTGAAAAAAACCAACATACATCTGGAGACCACAGATGGCGATGTGGATGCTTCCGGCGTATCAGAAGGCAGAAGCAGTGAGGGGGATTCTTACTCTGTCTACGAGAATAAAGTGGATACTTCCGCACCGGCTCTGAATGTGAAATGCGGAGATGGAGATATTACCTTAACAGAATCAGAAAAGTGAAAAAGAGTTCTGCATACATGGAACCCCACCTGTATGCAGACTTTTTTTATGCCCGGTAAAGGCACGACAGAAAGCTTTGGAAAGAGGATTTCCCAGGCAAAAAATTCCTGCGTTTTTTCTACGAAATGTATTGACAAATCCCTGTACTATGATATAATTCAATAAAATCACAGAAAGCATATATAGTTACTAGGAAATAGGGAAATGGATATAAGAGAAATAAGGAGGACAACATCATGGGTAAAATTTACGGAAGCGCACTGGAACTGATCGGAAACACACCGCTTGTGGAGGTTAAGAACGTAGAGAAGTCTGAGGGACTTGAGGCTACAGTACTTGCCAAGCTTGAGTATTTTAACCCGGCAGGAAGCGTTAAGGACAGAATCGGTAAGGCAATGATCGAAGATGCAGAGCAGAAAGGTATTCTGAAACCAGGCGCAACCATTATCGAGCCCACATCCGGTAACACGGGAATCGGACTTGCAGCTATCGCAGCAGCCAAGGGATATAAGACGATCCTCACCATGCCGGAGACCATGAGTGTTGAGAGAAGAAACATTCTGAAAGCATACGGCGCAGAGGTAGTTCTGACAGACGGAGCCAAGGGAATGAAGGGAGCCATTGCCAAGGCAGAAGAGCTTGCCAAAGAGATTCCGGGAAGCTTTATCCCAGGACAGTTCGAGAACCCGGCCAACCCGAAGGCACATGCAGCAACAACAGGTCCTGAGATCTGGAACGACACAGACGGAAAGGTAGACATTTTCGTAGCCGGTGTTGGTACAGGCGGAACGATCACAGGTACAGGCGAGTATCTGAAGAGTCAGAACCCGAATGTGAAAGTAGTAGCTGTTGAGCCGGCAACATCTCCTGTACTTTCTGAGGGAAAAGCCGGCCCGCATAAGATCCAGGGCATCGGCGCAGGCTTCGTTCCGGATACACTTGACACCAAGGTTTATGACGAGATCATCACGGTAGAGAATGAGGATGCATTCGAGACATCCAAACTCCTCACAAAAAAAGAGGGAATCCTTACAGGAATTTCTTCCGGTGCAGCTCTCTATGCTGCAATCCAGCTTGCAAAACGCCCGGAGAACAAGGGTAAAGTGATCGTAGCACTTCTTCCGGACAGTGGAGACCGTTACTACTCCACACCACTGTTTATAAAATAATCGATCCGAAGACCGCTTCTTTTGCCCCGAAGCGAGATTCTGCGGGATTATTTGCGGCGCTCCTGAATGCCTGTTCAAGCAGGCTGCCGGAGCGCCGGTTTTATTCTTGATTTTGACGCACGGCAAAGATATCTGACGCAGGACTTCACGCTATGATGGACTGGATTGTTTTCAGTAATTTATGGAATTGCTATAATTAAGCAAGCCCTCTGTGGGGACGTGCTTGTATCTTGCAGCTTTTTCAGGTATAATAGAGAAAACGAATAAAACCTATTAACAATATAAAGAATAAAGTCTGCAAAGCAGACACTGCTACCTGTGCATTACAGAGAAGGGTGCCGGTCATGGAATACAGAGGAATATTTCCGGCTGAACAGCTGCACAATAACAGAAAGAGCAAAAGGCTATGAATCAGAAGAATACTGAAATATTGGAGGTAAATATTACATGAGGATTTCTACAAGAGGAAGATATGCGCTGAGACTGATGTTGGATCTTGCCACAAATTATACAGGAAAACCGATCCGACTGAAGGATGTGGCGAAGCGTCAGGGGATTTCCGATAAATATCTGGAGCAGATCATCTCCATCCTGAACAAAGCAGGCTTTGTCCGCAGTGTCCGTGGCCCTCAGGGTGGCTATGCACTGCAGCAGACCCCGGATAAATACACCATCGGAATGATCCTCCGTCTTACAGAGGGAAGTCTTTCCCCTGTGGAATGTCTGGACGACAACGGAGCCATCTGTGACCGTGAGGAGAACTGCGTCACCCAGATCCTCTGGAAAAAGCTGGACGACGCTATCAAAGGTGTAGTAGATCATATAACACTGGAAGACCTGATGAATTGGCAATCCGTGAAGGCGGACGAGTATATCATATAAAAAAGCTGCGTAAGCAGCTTTTTTTTATCCCGTTTTTTAACCAACATTTTACAAAACTGCGATTTTATATTTTACCTTCCATTCCTATAATAACACCTGTACTTAAGCAGTGAGCAAGTAAAAATGATCATAGAAATGAGGAGAAAAAATCATGAAAAAAAGAATCGCAGGCATCTTAACAGCAGCACTTATCGGAACTACAGTAATGGGAACAGTTGTAATGGCAGCACCATCCGGAGCGATCGACGTAATTTCCCGTGAGGACGGATCCGGAACACGTGGAGCATTCGTAGAGCTGTTTGGTATTGAGGAAGAAAAAGACGGCGAGAAAGTAGATATGACAACACAGGAAGCAAGCATCACAAACAACACAGATGTAATGCTGACCACAGTAGCAGGCGATGAGAATTCTATCGGATACGTATCCCTGGGTTCCCTGAACGATACAGTAAAAGCAGTAAAGATCGATGGAGAAGAGGCAACAGCAGAGAACGTTGCAGACGATACATACAAGGTAGCACGTCCGTTCAACATCGTAACAGGCGACAAGCTCAGCGATGCAGCACAGGATTTCATTAACTACATCATGAGCTCTGACGGACAGGACATCATCGAAAAAGAAGGCTACATCAAAGTAGATGAAAAAGCAGAGGCATACAAAGCCGGAGATGCAAAAGGCAAAGTCGTAGTTATGGGATCTTCTTCCGTAGGACCTGTAATGGAGAAGCTTGCAGAGGCATATCAGAAAACAAATAAAAACATCACAGTAGAGGTTCAGGTCAGCGACTCCACAACAGGAATCAACAGTGCAGCAGAGGGTGTATGCGATATCGGAATGGCATCCCGTGAGCTGAAGGACGAAGAGAAAGATAAAGGAATCAGCTCCGAAGCAATCGCAAGAGATGGTATTGCAGTAATCGTAAACAACGGAAATGACCTTGAGGAACTTTCCAGTGACCAGGTAAAATCCATCTTCACAGGCGACATCACAGACTGGGAAGACGTTACAAAATAATCTCCCGAAATTGCGAAACTGATTATTGAAGTATCTTCCACAGAGCGGCGATCATGACAAGGTCAGGAAAGCCGCTCCGTTATATATCAGCACAGTGGATATCCACTGGAACAGAGAGAAAGGTGTCTTATGAATCATTTAGGAGAAAAGGCCATGAAGGTCGTTTTCCTCATTGCGGCCTGTGCATCGGTTCTCGCAGTATTTCTTATCTGTGTGTTTCTTTTTGCAAATGGCCTTCCTGCAATGGGAAAGATTGGTCCCTTAAAATTCCTCTTCGGAACAGAATGGAGACCGACAAACGATAAATTCGGAATCCTGCCAATGATCGTGGCAAGTATTTATGTAACTGCAGGAGCAATCCTTATCGGAGTTCCGATCGCACTTTTTACCTCCGTATTTATGGCAAGATATTGCCCGAAAAAAATCTATAAACCACTGAAATCCGGTATTGAGCTTATGGCAGGCGTTCCATCCATCGTATATGGCTATTTTGGTCTGGTTCTCCTGGTACCGCTGATCCGCCAGCTGTTCGGCGGAACCGGAAGCAGTATGCTGGCAGCATGTATCCTTCTGGGAATCATGATCCTTCCGACGATCATCGGAGTTACGGAATCGGCAGTACGAAGCGTTCCGGAAAGCTACTATGAAGGTTCCCTTGCACTTGGCGCAACAAAAGAAAGAAGCATTTTCTTTGTTACGCTTCCTGCAGCAAAGTCCGGAATCCTGGCAGGCGTTGTCCTTGGAATCGGACGTGCCATCGGTGAGACCATGGCCGTGATCATGGTAGCCGGAAACCAGCCGCGTATGCCGAAGGGACTTCTTCAGGGTGTACGTACCATGACTGCAAATATCGTAACTGAGATGGGATATGCATCAGGACTTCACAGAGAAGCACTGATCGCAACAGGAGTTGTACTCTTTGTATTTATCCTGATCATCAACTTAAGTCTTTCATTGCTGAACAGGAGGGCGGAGCATGCAAACTAACGTATCAGTAACCGCAGATCCTGCGGCAGAAGCAACCATGAAAAAAAGAAATACACTTACCATAGGAGACCAGCTGAAGTCCTATGCAAGACATCCTGGCGCGGGAGTCCTGGCATTCCTTACACTGCTGGGAGCGGTGATCACTTTTGCACTGCTGTTCTTCCTCATCGGCTATGTGCTTGTAAAAGGTATCCCCTATCTGAACGCAAGTCTGTTCAGTTTCACCTATACCTCAGAGAACGTCTCCCTTCTCCCGTCACTGATCAATACCCTGATCATGACACTGGTATCTCTGGCGATTGCCGCTCCGGTAGGAATTTTTGCAGCGATCTTCCTTGTGGAATATGCAAAAAAAGGCAGCCGCTTTGTAAAGCTGATCCGTATTACCGCAGAGACACTTTCCGGTATTCCATCCATTGTATATGGTCTGTTCGGTATGCTGTTCTTTGTAACCACACTGCACTGGGGCATGTCTCTTCTTTCCGGTGCGCTGACTATGGTGATCATGGTACTTCCCCTGATCATGCGTACCGCTGAGGAAGCACTGAAATCTGTTCCGGATTCTTACCGTGAGGCAAGCTTCGGACTTGGAGCAGGCAAGCTCCGTACTATTTTTACGATTGTACTTCCCTCCGCAGTTCCCGGAATCCTGGCAGGTGTGATCCTGGCCATCGGACGTGTGGTAGGTGAGACTGCAGCACTTCTTTATACCTCCGGTACTGTTGCGGCAGTTCCAAACAGCCTGATGGGTTCCGGACGTACCCTGGCACTTCACATGTATGTGCTTTCCAGTGAGGGACTTCATGTAAACCAGGCATCTGCAACAGCAGTAGTCATTCTGGCATTTGTACTTGTTATCAACGGACTGTCCGGTCTGGTAGCCAGAAAAATTGCGAAAGGATAATGATCGATCATGAGTGAAAATACAAAAATTTCAATTGATAATATGAATCTCCATTATGGAAGCTTTCATGCCCTGAAGGGAATCAATATGGAGATTCCGGAAAAAGAGATCACAGCATTTATCGGACCAAGCGGCTGCGGCAAATCCACACTTCTGAAATCCTTAAACCGTATGAATGACCTTGTGGAAGGCTGTACCATCACAGGAAAGGTAGAGCTTGACGGGGAAGATATTTACGGAGATATGGACGTGAACCTTCTGCGTAAACGTGTGGGTATGGTATTCCAGAAGCCCAATCCGTTCCCGATGAGCATTTATGATAACATTGCATACGGCCCGAGGACTCACGGTATCCGTTCCAAGGCGAAGCTGGATGAGATCGTGGAAAAATCTCTCCGTGATGCGGCAATCTGGGATGAGGTCAAGGGCCGCCTGAAAAAAAGTGCTCTTGGAATGTCAGGCGGACAGCAGCAGCGTCTCTGCATTGCCCGTGCCCTGGCAGTACAGCCGGAGGTGCTTCTTATGGATGAGCCCACATCTGCCCTGGACCCGATCTCCACTTCCAAGATCGAGGATCTGGCAGTAGAGCTTAAAAAGGATTACACCATTGTCATGGTCACACATAACATGCAGCAGGCAACCCGTATCTCCGACAAGACAGCATTTTTCCTTCTTGGTGAGGTTGTGGAATTTGCGGATACAGACAAACTGTTCTCCATGCCGGCAGATAAGCGTACAGAGGATTATATTACAGGAAGGTTTGGTTGATATTATGTCAGAACGTTTTGTAAGACAGCTGGAAGAGCTTCACGTGGGACTGATCACCATGGGAAGTCTCTGTGAAAAAGCAATTTCACTTTCTGCCAAAGCTATTCAGGGTGAAGGCGGAATGACTCTCATTGGCAAGATCTTTGAGACGGAAAAAGAGATCGATGCACAGGAAAGAGAGATCGAAAATCTCTGCATGAAGCTTCTTCTTCATGAGCATCCGGTAGCCGGAGATCTGCGATCCATTTCCGCAGCGCTGAAGATGATCTCCGATATGGAACGCGTCGGTGACCAGGCAGCAGATATTGCAGATCTGTCCAAGCATATCGAGGACAAAGCAGTTACCGGAGATATCATTAATATCCGGAAGATGGCAGAGGATACTGTCCGGATGGTTACAGAAAGCATCGATGCCTTTGTAAAGGGTGATCTTGAGCTTTGCAGAAAGGTTATCGACGATGATGATAAGGTGGACGATGCCTTCAATGATATCAAGGAAAAGCTGGCCGAGGTTCTGAATAGCGGAAAACCGGATGCAAGTATCGGTCTGGATATCCTTATGGCTGCAAAATATTTCGAGCGTATCGGTGATCACGCCGTGAATATTGCAGAGTGGGTGGAATATTCCATCACAGGAAACCACAGAAGCGGTTCCAGCCATACAGACAACTATTTTGTTGAGGAATAGAAATAAGTAAGAGCAGATTGCAAAGAGTTGCATTATTGTAAATAAGTGCTGTGGTATTGAAAGAATATCACAGCACTTTTTATGATGTGATGAAATTTACAAGGATTTAACTTTTTTCAGATAATTATTTTTACATTGGTTTTGTAAAATATCATACAGATTTCGGAGAAAGGAAAGGGCTGAGCTTTGAGTAAAAAAATATTTAAGTATATCATGCTGGTTTCCTCACTGATCACAGTACTGGGACTGGCATTTGTCGTGGGGATCCTTTATCACTATTTTCAAGGACAGCTGATGGGTGAGTTGAAGAAAGAAGCCGTGTATATTTCCAGAGGTGTGGAAAGTGCCGGGACGGATTATCTGAAGAAGCTGAATGATGAGGAGTCCAGGATCACCTATGTGGATGAAAGTGGAAAAGTTATCTACGACAATGAGGCAGATGTGGAAAGCATGGATAATCACGGACACCGCAAGGAGATCCGTGAAGCAGAGATCAACGGAGAAGGTGCAGATGAAAGAATGTCATCAACTCTTTCCGAAAAAACCATGTATTATGCAGTACGCCTTGAAAATGGCAATGTGCTGCGAGTTTCCAGTAACCAGGCTTCTGTATGGATGCTGCTCCTGCAGCTGCTTCCACCTTTTGTTGCAGTTCTGATACTTATGCTGCTCCTGTCCGGCGTATTTGCATCCAGGCTTTCCGGAAAGGTTGTGGAACCTCTTAATGGGCTTGATCTGGAGCATCCTGATGAGAATGATGTCTATGATGAGGTACAGCCGCTTCTCAGCAAGATCGGCAGACAGAGCCGGCAGATCCGTCTGCAGCTTGAGGCAGCCAGAAGACAGCAGAAAGAATTTTCTATTATCACGGAGAACATGCAGGAGGGACTTCTTGTGATCGACCGTTATACCATGGTACTTTCTGTCAACTCCAGTGTGGGAAAGCTTCTTAAGGTAAAGGAGATCAAAACAGGAGAAAGTGTATATCTTCTGAACCGCTCGGAGGAGTTCCGAGGTGTCGTTGGGCAGGTCCTTGAAGGAAAGCATGAGAACAAAATCCTTCGTCTGGGTGGCAGTGAGATTCAGGTGATCGCCAATCCTGTCACAAGAGAAAACAAGACAGAGGGTGCGGTGATCCTTCTGGTGGATGTGACCGAAAAAGTAGAAAGGGAACAGCTGCGAAGAGAATTTTCCGCCAATGTTTCCCATGAACTGAAAACGCCGCTGACTTCCATTTCCGGATTTGCTGAGATCATGCAGGACGGATTTGTGAAGGATGAGGATGTGAAGGTCTTTGCAGGACGCATCTATAAGGAAGCGCAGAGACTGATCCGTCTGGTTGGGGATGTGATCCGCATCTCCCGTCTGGATGAAGGCGGATTGCCGTATCAGTGGGAAAAACTGGATATTTACAGTCTGACTCACGATATTTTTTCTACCTTACATGAAGCTGCTGAAAAGCAGGAAGTGCATATGTATATGGAAGGCGGAAGTACAGTGCTGGATACAGTGCCGACGATCATGGAAGAGGTTCTCTATAATGTCTGCGATAATGCTGTCAAATATAACCGTCGGGGCGGAGAGGTCTTTGTGAGGCTGAAGGATGGCGAGGATGCAGTTCGCGTGAATGTGCGGGATACAGGGATCGGTATTCCGAAGGAAGATCAGGAACGCATTTTTGAACGCTTTTATCGGGTGGACAAAAGCCATTCCAGGGAAATCGGCGGAACCGGTCTTGGCCTTTCCATTGTGAAGCACGGGGTAAAAACTCTGAACGGCAGGCTGTGGCTTAACAGTGAACCGGGACAGGGAACAGAGATCATTATGGAATTTCCGAAACATCATATGGAAAAAGAAGCAGCAGAGTGAACATAGGTCGTGCAGCGATGATGTTCATAGGCATGCAGCAGAGTGGAAGATGAAAGGCCGTTCTGTTGCATGTATCTGCTGTTTTTTATATTATAGTATAGTATATTGCTGGTTGGAAGCGGATGGTTTGACAGACCGGAAGGGTTATGCTATCTTATGTAATAATAATCAGAATAAGCAACAGGAAAGCGGATAATAACGGTCCGCTTTCTGTATTATAATTGGTTCGGGATAATTCCGAACGACTATACTGAGGGGAATAAAAATATGATACAGGCAATTGTTTTACTGGTATTCCTGATCTTTCTGAACTCTGTTTTCGCAGGTGCGGAAATGGCGATTCTGTCCATGAATGAAGCAAAGATGAGGGAGCTGGTGGAAGAGGGAGATCACCGGGCGCAGATTTTGATAAAGCTCACAGAACAGCCGGCACATTTTATGACAGCGATCCGTGTAACGGTAACTACGGCAGGATTTCTGCAGAGCGCTTTTGCGGCAGAATATTTTGCACAGCCGATGACAGAGGCACTGATAAAGACAGGGATAGATGTACCACAGAATGTTCTGAAGATCGTATGCATGATCATTGTGACCATACTGCTTTCCTATGTAAGTCTTCTGTTCGGAGAACTGGTGCCAAGACGTCTGGGAATGAAAAATCCGGATGAGCTGTCTCTGCGTCTGGCAGGGCTTCTTAAGATCGCGATGATCGCAGTCTGGCCTGCTACTGCACTTCTGACAGTAACTGCCAATGGTGTGCTGTATCTGATGGGGATCAAACCGGAAGAAAAAGAGGAGCAGGCCACAGAGGAAGAAATCCGTATGCTGCTTACAGAGGGAAATGAACAGGGCAGCATCCAGCAGGAAGAAAGCGAGATGATCCAGAATGTTTTTGATCTGGATGATACTGCGGCAGATGAGATCTGTACACACAGAAGAGATGTGGTTGTCCTCTATATGGAAGACTCCGATGAGGAATGGGAACGGATCATCAGAGAGAACCGTCACACCTTTTATCCGGTATGCGGGGAGGATCAGGATGATATTATCCATATTCTGGACACCAGAGATTATTTCCGCCTGGATGACAGATCCAGAGAAGCTGTTCTGCAGCATGCCTGTTATTCACCGTTTTTTGTACCGGAATCCATGCGTGCCAACCTGATCTTCCGGGAAATGAGGGAGAAACGGGATTATTTTGCAGTAGTGCTGGATGAATACGGCTGTTTTGTGGGGATCGTCACTCTGCATGATCTTGTGGAGACACTGGTGGGAGATATTGACGACAGGACGGATCTGCCGAAGCCGGATGATATTGAGAAGACAGGAGAACATATCTGGAAAATACAGGGGGGAGCGATCCTGGATGATGTGGCAGAGGCTATAAATGTGGAGCTTCCTGTAGAAAAATATGATACCTTCAGTGGCTTTGTCTGTGGAGTTCTGGAACGTGTACCGGAGGATGGAGAACAGTTCCGATGCAGTTGGAAAAATCTGGATATTGTGGTAAATCAGGTCAGAAACCATACCGTTGTGGAGGGAATCGTTCATATTCAGCCAGAGAAAAAAGTGCAGGAACAGAAAGAAGAAATCTGACAAAACCTTGTTCAGTCAGGCCATGGGACAGTTATCGGGGGGAGGATTTATGGACATTTTCTAACATGTTGTCGCTTGAAAGAGTGTTAATATTGTGACATAATAAGGAAATAACCCGAGGAAAGCTTGTGATGGGGGAGAGAAAATGCCAGGTTTTACAAGACAGATCATACTGCATACACTGACGGAACTTATGAACGAAAAACCATTGTCCAAGATTACGGTAAAGGACATCGTGGAACGCTGTGGAGTAAACAGGAATACATTTTACTACCATTTCAGGGATATTCCGGATGCGGTGGAAGCAATGGTGAAGGAAGAGCTGAATGACATTCTGAAGGATCAGAAAGCACCGGAATCAGTCAGCGACTGTATGGAAATCCTTGTCAATGCAGTTCAGAAGAACAAAAAAGCCATGATACATCTGTACCGCTCGATCCAGAGGGATGTATTTGCCGATTATCTGGATCATGCCACGGAGCGTGTGGTGGAGGAGCTGATCAACAGGGCGGTCGGAGACTTTGAAATGGATCAGGAGGATAGGCATCTTATAAGCCGGTATTATAAATGCGTATTTGTGGGAGTGATCCTGGACTGGCTGCGGCATGATATGGATTATGATATCCTGTCAGATATGCATAAGCTGGAGTATATTTACGAGAAGAGCCTCGAGAGTCAGTACAAAAATCTGAAAGATTAAAAATATCCATTCACCTGTGGAACAGGAATGTCCTCGAATATTATTAAAATATAGAAACAGTTAATTTTGAGCTGGTGTCTGAAATTTAGGCACTGGCTCTTTTTTGTCTGTTTTTTTAAACGACACGGTGATGTATAATTCAGTACAATAAATGAGAAAAAATTATCAAGGAGGGAACGTATGGATGACCTGGAACAGCTGAAGCTTGTAAAAAACATCTACATCGTCATGTCATTACTGTTCTGCGTGCTGGGTATTTTTCTGATGGCAAAGCCCAAAAGCTCTGTAAAAATGCTGTGCGTGCTTATGGGAGTCATGCTGATCCTGTACGGAGCTATTAAGATCAGCGGATATTTCACGCGAGATGCTTTTTGTCTGGCATTTCAGTTCGATTTGGCTTTCGGGATCCTGCTGATGGCAGTGGGAGTGATCATGATAGCCAGAAAAAATTTCGCAGTGGATCTTATTTTTTCCGTGTTCGGAATCCTGATCCTGGCAGATGCCCTGTTTAAGATCCAGATGTCTGTAGATGCGAAGAGATTCGGTCTGGTGCTGTGGTGGCAGATCCTGCTGATCGCACTGGTCACCGGAGTGATCGGAGTTCTGGTTTTTATCAGGCCATTTGAAGCAGCAGCTACGATGATGGCGTTGGTAGGATTTTCCATTTTGTTGGAAGGAATCCTCAATCTGTGGGTCGGGATCCTGACGATCAAGATCATCAAGAGTCGGCTTTAAACATAAACATAAAAATAACCAATCACTTTAGATAATAACATAGGAGGAAATAGAGTATGGGAATCGTAGACAAAGCAAAACAGGCAGCGATCGCAGCTACCGTAACAAAAGCACTGGATTATCTTGAGAAGGATCCGGAGACAAACATACCGAAGATCATGGAAATGGTTGATAAAGTAACGCCGGATGGCTGGTATGCAGGACAGAGAAATGCGATCCGTCACTCCATCGAGGCAAAGGACAACTGGTATCAGCTGATCCTTCGTATGTATCAGCTGGATGCAGGTGTACGCCAGACATTCTTCCGTAACTTTATTGTAAATGCCAGTCTTAAGGGAAGCGCAACGCAGGAAAAGGTATCAGAAGAGAATGACTGCAATGTACCGTGGGCAATTCTTCTTGATCCTACCAGCGCATGTAACCTTCATTGCACAGGATGCTGGGCAGCAGAGTATGGCCACAAGCTGAACCTGGATCTTGAGACCATCGATTCTATCGTAAAACAGGGTAAAGAGCTGGGAACCTATATGTACATCTACACAGGCGGTGAGCCACTGGTCCGCAAAAAGGATCTCATTAAGATCTGTGAGATGAATCCGGACTGCGAGTTCCTTTCCTTTACAAACGGAACTCTTATCGACGAAGAATTCTGTCAGGAAATGCTCCGTGTGAAAAACTTCGTTCCGGCTATCAGCCTTGAGGGAACAGAGGCAACTACAGACGGACGTCGTGGAGATGGCGTATATCAGAAGGTTATGCATGCCATGGAGCTTCTGAAGAGTCACGGACTTCCGTTCGGTGTTTCCACATGCTACACATCCGCAAACGTAGATGCAGTAAGCAGTGAGGAATACTTCGATCATCTGATCGAGTGCGGTGCTTATTTTGCATGGTTCTTCCACTATATGCCGGTTGGAAATGATGCGGCAGCAGATCTTCTTCCCACACCGGAGCAGAGAATCAAAATGTATGACAGCGTCCGCAGATTCCGTGCCACAAAATCTCTCTTCACAATGGACTTCCAGAATGATGCAGAGTATGTAGGCGGATGTATCGCAGGTGGCCGTCGTTACCTCCATATCAATGCAAACGGAGACGTGGATCCTTGTGTATTCATTCATTTCTCCAATGCGAACATTAAAGAATGTACACTTCTTGAGGCGCTGAAGAGCCCGATCTTTATGGAGTATCACAAAGGTCAGCCGTTCAACAAGAACATGCTTCGTCCATGTCCGATGCTTGAAAATCCTGAACTTCTCCGCAAGATGGTTGAGCGTGCAGGAGCGAAATCTACAGATCTTCAGTCACCGGAAACAGCGGAGCATCTCTGTGCAAAGTGTGATCACTATGCAGAGGTATGGAAGAAACAGGCCGATGAGCTCTGGAGTGAGAGCCAGGCGAAAAAAGCTGCAAAAAAATCAACAACTTGTTAATTAATACTTGATATAGATGTTGGGATACTGTATAATGAACCCGTTTTTCAGGAGTCTGAAATAACAGTTCAGATAAGAGTGTCGAAAAAGAAGAGACACGATACGTGTACTGACAGATAACAGGGCGGTTATATTCAGCAGTGGGTATAACTGCCTTCTTTTTTATGTTATCGTCAGGACATAGGGAAAGAAAGGATGGATTCATTATGGAAAAACAGGAGAAAAACACAGCCAGCCCTTATGAGCTGGACGGACGCCCGCCTCTTAAGGTGGCAATTCCCCTTGGACTGCAGCACGTGCTTGCCATGTTTGTGGGTAATCTTACCCCGCTTCTGATCATCACAGCTGCCTGCGGGATCGAAGCAGGAGGGGATCTTCAGGTTGCATTACTTCAGAATGCAATGCTGATCGCAGGAATTGTTACACTTGTACAGGTCTTTACGATCGGACCGGTCGGTGGCAAGCTTCCTATCGTTATGGGAACAAGTTCAGGCTTCATCGGCGTATGTCAGAGTGTTGCCGGAGTTATGGGAAATGGTGTCATTGCCTATGGTTCGATCATGGCGGCCTGCTTTATCGGCGGTCTTTTTGAGACTGTTCTGGGAAGCTTTCTGAAGCCCTTAAGAAAATTTTTCCCATCTGTTGTAACAGGTACGGTTGTACTTTCAATCGGTCTTTCACTGATCGGTGTGGGAATCAGCTCTTTTGGTGGCGGAAATTCCGCAAAGGATTACGGTTCTCTTGAAAACCTTTTCGTAGGCTTTGTAGTTCTGATCGTGATCATTGTACTGAAGCATGGAACAAAAGGCTTCACAAGCTTTTCTTCAATCCTCATCGGTATTATCGTGGGATACATTCTGGTAAGTATCATGGCTATGGTACTTCCTACAACATTTACATATGTAGATGACACAGGTGCTGCTGTGGAGGCTACAAAGGCCTGGGTTCTCAACTGGGACAAGGTTGCTCAGGCAAAATGGTTTGCGGTACCGGCACTGATGCCTGTAAAATGGGTATTTGACGCACGTGCGATCGTGCCGATCCTGATCATGTTTATTGTAACTGCAGTTGAAACAGTTGGTGATATTTCCGGAATCACAGAGGGTGGTCTTGGAAGAGAGGCTACAGACAAAGAGCTTTCCGGTGGTGTTATGTGTGACGGACTTGGATCTTCCTTCGCAGCACTGTTCGGCGTGCTTCCGAACACATCCTTCAGCCAGAACGTTGGTCTGGTTGCAATGAATAAGGTTGTAAACCGTTTCTGTATCGCTACAGGAGGAATCTTCCTGATCGCATGCGGACTGTTCCCGAAGCTTGCAGCACTGATCTCCATCATGCCGCAGAGTGTTCTTGGCGGCGCTGCTGTTATGATGTTCTCATCCATTGTTGTCAGCGGTATCCAGTTAATTACCAAGTGGCCGATAGGACCGAGAAATGTTACGATCGTTTCCGTAGCACTTGGTCTTGGTTATGGACTTGGCTCCAATACAGCGATCCTGGTGCATCTGCCACAGGCGATCAGCCTGATCTTCGGCGGTTCCGGTATTGTTCCGGCAGCGGTGTTTGCTATTATTCTTAATATTGTTCTTCCGAAGGATGAGAAGAGTGAGATTGAAAGAGCTGAGGAGATGCTGGAGAAAGTTAAGAATAAATAAGAAAGTGTAAGAATAAAAAGAGTTTTTTCTTTTTTGAGACTGTTGGACTTTATTGGTCTGACGGTCTCTTTTTTTATAATTTTTTATTTTGGGGATAAAGGTTCGGCCTTTTGGAAGGCGGTAATTTGCGAGAAGGGGAAGCACTCGGAGTTGCGAAGGCCGTCTCCAATGTCATTTAGTTAGGGACTTTTTATTAAAAAATATTTTTAGGATATAAGTTA
>OGYX01000914.1_pt1 | contig 22326 bp, 10 predicted proteins | sample 1576601 | NCBI WGS metagenome assembly OGYX01 (sample SAMEA3541561, study PRJEB24748) | human gut metagenome | biome: human gut; feature: human-associated habitat; material: faeces | place: China | collected 2012 | reverse complement strand
CGCAGCTGTAGGGGCCGTCCCAAAGGGCGGCCCGCTGTGAACAGTTGGAGAGATATCCGGACGGTCAACATGGTACGCAGTATGTTGTTATGCCCCGCTATTCCGAACGGGCGCCCCGCGTGGTCGCCCCTACAGTTGTTGGGATTGTCAATTCAGAGAAATTGCGTAGAGGCGATGTGAAATGAACGCAGTTTGCAGGCGGTCTGTGGTCTGCGTTTACCTGATAACGATGGTGTAATAAGAAAGTATGAAAGGGGAATCCATCCTATGAAAATCTTTGTAACGGGTGTGAATGGCCAGTTGGGTCATGATGTGATGAATGAATTGATCCGCCGCGGGCATATAGCCGTGGGCAGTGGTTCGAAGGCGGTGTACAGCGGTATGGCTGATGGGACGGCAGTGACGACGGCGCCGTATGTGTCTTTGGATATTACCGACGCTGATGCCGTACAGCGGGTCATAACGGATGTGCAGCCCGATGCGGTCATTCACTGTGCGGCTTGGACGGCTGTCGATTTGGCAGAAGATGATGACAAAGTGGCTCAGGTCCGGGCTGTCAATGCCGGCGGGACGCAGCATATTGCCGATGTCTGCAAAGAACTGGACTGCAAGATGCTCTATCTCAGTACGGATTATGTGTTCAACGGTCAGGGGACGGAGCCGTGGCAGCCGGATTGTAAGGATTACCAGCCCCTCAATGTCTATGGTCAGACGAAGCTGGAAGGGGAATTGGCTGTATCACAGACGCTGAAGAAATATTTCATCGTCCGCATTGCCTGGGTATTCGGTCAGAATGGCAGGAATTTCGTCAAGACCATGCTCAATGTCGGCAAGACTCATGATACGGTCCGCGTCGTCAATGACCAGATCGGGACGCCGACGTATACTTTTGATTTGGCTCGGCTGCTGGTGGATATGATGGAAAGCGACAAATACGGTTATTACCATGCGACCAATGAAGGCGGGTATATTTCTTGGTATGATTTTACCTGTGAAATCTATCGCCAAGCCGGCTATACGACGAAAGTCATTCCTGTCACGACAGAAGAATACGGCCTGTCCAAAGCCAAACGGCCCTTCAATTCCCGCTTGGATAAAAGCAAACTCGCCGCCAATGGCTTCCGGCCGCTGCCTGACTGGAAAGATGCCTTGAAGAGGTATTTGGAAAATTTAGTGTCTCGTGGCTAGTGGTTCGTGGCTCGTTATGGACTCAGATGCCGCTATGCGGCGATGGATTCAAAGTAACAACGACGCTTCGGGATAACCCTCAGCGCGTAGCGGGCCGCCAGCCTCTGCTGTCCGTTTTGGCAGCCGTCCTGCGCCTCCCGTTGGTCGTCACTTGACGGGCCAAAAAGGCTTACAGGACGTCCCCTACGGATGCCGTTGCGCGGCAACATTTCATAATTGTATTACGACCGTGTGCTACTCGTCATAAATTCTGGCCATGCCCAGGATTCACGCGGGACGCCTTATCAGGACGTCCCCTACGAAATTGCATGCAGGCGATAAAAAAATTATGCGGCTGCAGCCGCATCTGTAGGGGCCGTCCCAAAGGGCGGCCCGCTGTGAACAGGTGGAAATTATGCCTCGTTCTTCCGAACGGACGCCCCACGTGGTCGCCCCTACAGTTGTTGGGGACTGTCAATTCCCAGGAGTCGTGGCGGGCCGCCTGCGGTCCTGTGGACCGTAAAAAATACAAGACTCCGATTTGCGGCTTGCGTTTAACTAAATATGTTATAATAAAGGAAACATGCATGAAGGGAGATAACTATTAATGGGTCAGATAAAGGTTGAAAAGAATGTGGGCGGTATTGATGGGCTTTGTGTCATTACGCCGACGGTTCATGGTGATGGCCGTGGATATTTTATGGAAACGTATAATCAGAAGGACATGGAAGAAGCGGGATTCCATATCAATTTTGTTCAAGATAATCAGAGCATGAGCACCAAAGGCGTACTTCGGGGACTCCATTTCCAGAAGCATTTCCCTCAATGCAAACTCGTCCGTGCCGTCCGCGGCAGTGTCTTTGATGTCGCTGTCGATTTGCGCCGTGATTCCAAAACCTATGGTAAGTGGTATGGCGTCGAATTGACGGAAGAAAACAAGAAGCAGTTCCTCATTCCGGAAGGCTTTGCCCATGGCTTCCTAGTCCTCAGCGATGTCGCTGAATTTTGCTATAAAGTCAACGATTTCTGGCATCCCAATGATGAAGGCGGCATGGCTTGGAACGACCCGGAAATCGGCATCCAGTGGCCTCAGCTCGTGGGTGAATATAAAGGTTCGCCCAGTGCCGCCGGTTATCATCTCGAAGACGGGACCCCGTTGAATTTGAGCGATAAAGACCAGCAGTGGCTGGGGTTGAAAGATACCTTTTCCTTCTGATTGCCTGAAAGCGGGGGTGGGCTTTATGCAGAACATCATTGCTGTGATTTGGGATTTCGATAAGACTTTGATCGACGGGAACATGCAGGACCCGATTTTTGAGGAATATCATATTGACAAGGCGAAATTCTGGCAACATGTCAATGAATTGCCGGCGCGCTATGCCAAGGAAGGCGTCAAGGTCAATGCCGATACGATTTACTTGAATCAGTTCATCAAGGATGCGCAGAAAGGGATTTTCAAGGGCCTGAACAATGAAAAGCTGAAGACATTTGGTCAGAAACAGAAATATTATCACGGCGTCCCGGAGATTTTCAAGAACCTCCAGCGCGTCGTCGAAGACAATCCCAAGTACCGCGAGTACAATATTCGCGTGGAACATTACATCGTCAGTACCGGTATGTCGGCTATCATCAAAGGGTCGGCGGTCATGCCTTATGTCGAAGCTATCTGGGGCTGTGACCTCATTGAAGGGCTTGATGGAGAAAAGCATAAGATTATCAGCGAAGTGGGCTACACCATCGACAATACGACTAAGACGCGGGCCCTTTTTGAAATCAATAAAGGCGTGCCCCAGCATCCGGAAATCGACGTCAATGCCAGGATGTCCGATGCTCTGCGGCGCGTCGCTTTTCCCAATATGATTTATATTGCCGACGGGCCCAGCGATGTGCCGGCCTTTTCGGTAGTCAAAAAATTCGGCGGATCGACCTTTGCCATTTACCCTAAAGGAAACAGCAAGGCCTTCTGCCAAGTCGAACAACTGCGGGAAGATGGCCGCATCGATATGTATGCTGAAGCCGATTACCGCGAGGGTACAACGGCTTATATGTGGCTGACCCACAAAGTCGACGAAATCGCCGAACGCATCTATAAAACAGAAAAAGAAAGCCTGGAAGGTGCCGTCTCGGCCGCTCCCAGACATTTGGTGTGAGTTTAGTGGCTAGTGGTTCGTGGCTCGTAGGAGCTCGTACAGTGCTAAGAGTAGTACCGAGTTCGTAGGGGTCGCACGTGGGCGACCCGTTAGGAATTTTTGCTTTATAGTTTGTAGTACAGAGTCTGTAGTTTGCAGAAGATGACTTTTAAATTTAACACCATCTACTAACCACTAACTGCTAGCCACTAACCCACTTAAAAGGGCTTGTCGCACGTGCGACAAGCCCTTTTATCATCTCCGCAGTGGTGGCCGGTGGCCATGGTGCGGCGGGGGTGGACGGTGCCAGCCCCAATCACGGTAAAAAGGGCCGCCCCAGTTCCAATAGGTGTCCATATACAGTTGGGTCAGGTAGGCGTTGTAGGCCATGCGTTCCAAATCGGCCTGGGTGACGACGGAGATGCGGCGCGATGCCGTTTCTTTGATGTCGCCGACAGTGACGTCCGCCAAGATGTCGACTTGGCCTGTCTTTACGGGGATGATCGTGTTGTCTTCTCCGATTTTGGCGACCGATTCATTGAGGCTTTTAGCCGTTAGGTCATAGGGAACATTGCCGGGTGTCTGCAAGGCGACGAGGCCCTTGCTGCCCAAGGCCAGATAGCGCGGGTAGATAATGATGCGACTCTTTTTCATCATTTTTTCGGCGCTGCCATAAATCAGGCCTTCATGAGATGTGTCCATGCGCCAGACGGAACTCTTATCTTTGGCAACTAAGTATTCGCCAATCTGTTCCGTTGTCTTGTCGTCATAGGCCCGGACGCGGCGGAAATACTTGTCCGTCAGGTCTTTGTCGACGCGGAAATAATAAGGCCTGGTTTTCGCATCCAGCCCGGTCCGTTGGGAATCAATGGTCTGGAGCAAGGTCGTCACGTCTTTATAGGTCGATCCCTTGGTCAGGTAATATTTGTCGATGATTTTACCTGTATGGCCGGCTAAGGGATCCGTAGGCACGCTGGCTTTTTCCGCTGTTTTGTCCGTTGCTGTTTTGGCAGCTTGGAGCTGCGCAGTCGCTTCGTCAGGAACCGGTTTAGCCGTGTCTGCAGCTAAGCCCGTCAACGTCGTACACGTGCAGAACAAAGCGGTCAGCATCGCCTGTTTCCATTTTTTCACGATACCACCTCCTCATGACCTTACTATAACGCGCCACTACGGCGAGCGTCAATATGCTGTAAAAAATCTTGTAAGAAATGCAATGCTTTAGTCAACTTTACAAAAATGTTACACTCTTTTTTAGAATATGTTTAGAGCAAAACGTTTATTGAAAACCATTCCTCAAAGAGATATAATAAATATTGTATATAATATAAACATAAAAATACAATATTTTGTTATTACGATATCATTGTATTTAACGAAATGACTGAATTACTTGAACTCATTGTGACATAATGAGACGTGCAGGAGGTTTTATCGTGAACAAGACATATAAAGTTATCTATAACCGGACGCGATGCATGTATCAAGTCGTATCCGAACTTGCCAAGGGCCATACTAAATCAGAAACGCCGGAAATGCTGAAAAGCCTTTTCAACAAACACAGCGGGCTGACCCGAGGCATCGTGATGGCTGTCTTGTCCATGAGCCTGGCTATGCCCGTGGGGATGGCCGTACAGGCAGAAGATACAACTGCTGCCGATACGAATTTGAGCAATCTGACTGGTACGGGGAAAGGCGTTATTACTACTGAAGCCACTGCCGTTGTCAATACAGCTATAAACAGTAAAGTTGGTAGCTTAGACGCGAATGGTAATTATATCCAAAAGGATGCTTCTGTGTCTTCCAATCTCTCTACGCTGGATACGCAGGTAAAGACCAATGCAACCACTATCGGCACTCTTTCTGATAATGCTGTGAAATATGATACTGATTCAAGTAAAACGAAAGTTACGTTGGCAGGCGAAGGCGCGACGATTACCAATGTGAAAGACGGTGCTCTGAGCGATTCTTCCACTGACGCAGTGACCGGTAAGCAGCTCTACGCAGAACAGACAGCCCGCGAAGCATTGATTACTAAAATCGGCACACTGGATGCTGATGGCAGTTACAGTTACATCCAGAAGGATGGTTCTGTATCTTCTAATCTTTCCACGCTGGATACACAGGTGAAGGCTAATGCCGACGCCATCAGCAAGGAAAAAACAGATCGCGAAGCTGCTGTTACTAATGAACAGACAGCCCGGGAAGCGAAAGATACGGAATTGAGTAATAAGATTACCAGCAATGCGACTGATATTACGGGTTTAAAGGATTTATCCAATGTTTCAGAAGCTGGCAAAACAGTTATCAAGAAACAGGCGAAACAGGCAGTCAAAGTGGCGGCTGACGGTAATGCGACGGTCACTACGTCAGGGTCTGAAGATGATGGTAATACCTTGACCTATACTATTCATATATCATCGGATGGCACGGTTTCTCTTAACAATACCAGACTGATTTCCGGCGGAACATTGTATTCGGAGCTTCGTCCTGAGGATGGTACATATGTGAAGCGTGATAATACAACAGCAGCAAATCTGTCAGCGCTGGATAACAATCTGTCCAATGTGATTAATGCTATGGGGTTGGATATTAACGATACCAAAACTAGCTATACCTCGAAATTAAACAAGTATTTCAAAGTCAATCCAGAAGTAACTACTTCGGCTGGTGGGAAGACCTATGCCGCGGATGCCGCTGCCAACGGCACCAACTCTGTGGCCATCGGACCCAATGCGAAAACGGCCAAATATACGACCACTACCACCTCCGGCGATACCACGACTACCACGGAAACAGCCGCAGATCATGCGGTAGCCATCGGCGACGGCGCTACGGTCAATGCGGCTGGTGACAAAGGCATTGCCCTGGGAAATGGCGCGGTAACCGGCGAAGCGGAAACGAACTCGACGGATGGCACGTCCACTACGACGACTGATGCCAAGGGCGGCGAAAGCAGCGTGGCCATCGGCGACACTGCCAAGGCAAACGGCAATCAGGCCCTGGCCTTTGGAAAAGGTGCCAGCGTCCTGAATCCTGTTGGCGCCGCTGTGTCGACGGGCAGTACTGCTATCGGCAGTGGCGCGAAAGTAGACGGCGGCAGTAACTCCATTGCCTTGGGCACAAGTGCCGTGGTTAACACTGTCTCAGATGCCATGGCTCTGGGCGATGGTGCTACAATCAACAAGACGGCTACCGGCAGTATTGCCATCGGCAAAGCCGCGGTGACAGGCGGCGCAGATAAGCCCATTACGCTGACCAATGGCACGACGGGAACACTGGCCGCAGCGGGCGGCGTGGATTCCATTGCCATCGGCAACGGCGCCGTCAGTGAAGGCAATGAAGCCCTGGCTCTTGGCAAAGGCGCAAAGGTGACGAATGCGGCTACCGGCGGCGATTCGGCAGCCGCCATTGTCAAGACTGGTTCAGCCGCCATCGGCGATGGGGCAGAAGTCACGAACTCCGCAACCTCTATGGCCATCGGCAACGGAGCCAGCATCACAGAAGGTGAAAATACGACCGTCATCGGTAGTGGTGCCGAGGCGGCGCAGACGAAACAGGCGTTTGTGGCAGGCTATCAGGCATCCTCGGACAGCAGTGCAGAAAGCTCTGTTGCCATCGGTGATAATGCCAGCACGCACTCGGCTCGAACCACCGCCATTGGCTATAAGGCAGAAGCTCACAATGCAGATTCCATCGCCATCGGCAGTGAAGCGAAGACCGACGATAACGGCGGCGGCATCGCCATCGGTAATAAGACATCCGTTGCTCAGGGCGGCATCGCCATCGGCAATGCGACGCAGGCAAGCAATATAAGCTCCTTAGCGATTGGCAATGGTGCGGTAGCAAATGTCAATCAGTCAATCTCGATAGGTTATAATGCTGGTGTCAACACGACAGAAGATTACAAAGAACGAAACGGTTCGCTCGTTGCCATCGGTACGTCGGCCGGCAATAACGTCAAGGGCATGCAGAACGTAGCCGTTGGTGCATCTGCAGGCAGTGCAGTACTGAGCAGTAACAACATCGCCATCGGTACCAATGCGGGCTATGGCATCAAGAATGTAACGAGTGAGACGGATACAAACCCGCAGAATGGTTACAATATCTCCATCGGTGCGGGGGCAAACTACACTGAAGGCAATACCAATCAGAACATTGTCTCGTCGATTGCCATTGGCCATAATACCCATGCCGTGAACCGCGCTGTTGCGTTGGGGGAAGGTGCATCGGCGCAAGGCGACTCGGGTATGGCCTTGGGGAATAGTGCGACGAGTTCTGGCTCTGGTAGCATTGCTATTGGTAACACAGCTAGTGCATCAGATGGCAATATTGCTCTCGGTGCTGGGGCAGTTGCAACGGGTACTCCTACAGGAGCTGGCAAATGGACGAATTCCGTAGCACCATCGTATTACATTTCGGTAGGCGGCAAGGGAAATGCTTCAGACAACACAATCACCTTGCGAAGAATCTCGAATGTAGCGGATGGCTCGGCAGATCAGGATGTCGTTACCGTCAAACAGCTGCAGAAGGTGTCGGATGATCTTGAGAATACGATCAAGGGCATTGATACATCACAGCTGAAAACCTATTCTGCGACAGAAATTGATAATAAGATTGCAGAAGTAAATCAGAACATCCAAAATTCCAGAATAAAATATTTCTCCATTAACTCTGCTTCACAGTCGACCAACTCCAATAATACGGGTGCAAATGGCAATGGCGATGCGGATGCCATGGCTATCGGCCCCAATGCCAAGGCAAGCAGTGTAAAGGCGCTGGCAATCGGCAACAATGTTTCAGCCAGTGGTACAATGAGCATCGCCATCGGCACGGCCAGCAATCCATCCACGGATACGACTACGGCTGAAACACCGCATCCTACCTCGTCGGAAGGTACGAGCAGCGTGGCTATCGGTACATCGGCCATTGCGCAGACCAATGACTCCATCGCTATCGGTACACGCGCGGCAACCTATACGGCCAATACAACAAGCACTCCAGTCTCGACTGTCGGTGTACAGTCCGTTGCCATTGGCTTCTCGGCAGAGACGCGCGACGATAATGCCATCTCTATCGGCACGAAGTCGAAGGCAAACAGTGCGGATGCGGTTGCCATCGGTGATGGGGCAGAGGCACTGAATACGAGTGCCGTTGTCATCGGCAAGACAAGTAAGGCTGAGGGAAGTGATTCCGTTACAATCGGTATGTCGAATGCCAATAATGGAAAGGCAGTCATAACTACCGGTAATTCCAACCAGATCACAAACAGCCAGGGTGTTAAAGATACTGTACAGAACAGTGGTCTATACGGCTCCTCGAATGCAATCAGTTCTGTATCTTCATCGAATACCAGCAATGCTATCACCGATGTATATGCCGTAGGCAATGGCAACAAGCTGAATCAGATGGGTGAGAAGAACGTCCTGACTGATGTATCGATTATGGGCAACCAGAACGCCATCGAGAATGGTACGGCTGGTGCCTACACGCAGACCGTGAAGCAGATTGCCGTCGTAGGCAGCGGCAATACGGTCAAGGGCAACACCCAAGTGAACGAAGACACTTGGGGCACGGTGCAGAGAGATACAATCCTTGGCTATAAAAACACAGTTGATGCCACCACACAGTGGACACCTGTATCCAATCTCCAGATTCTCGGCAATGATGTGACGGCTACCCTTGGCAACTCTGTCTACCTCGGTACCGGCTCTTCCGCTACGGCGTCCAAGTCTGCCACGACGGAAGCCATCACACTTGCCAAAGAGCAGGGAGATGCAGAAGCAATCGATTCGGATGAATACAAGAAAGCCACGACAGAAGCAGAACAGACGGCCATCAAGCAGAAATACGAAGCCCAGTATATCCATGCGGCCAACATCGCGGCCATGGATCAGGGCGGCATTTCTGCCGGCATAACTAACTACGATAAAGACTACACTTATGGCAACGACAGCGCCTACACCTATGCAGGCAGTCAGGCAACCGGTGTAGTAACGGTGGGTAGCAAAGATGCCACCCGCCGCATCCAGAACGTATCCGCCGGTCTCGTCGGCCCCAATAGCACCGATGCTGTCAACGGCTCCCAGCTCTACGCCCTGACCCGCCAGCTCCGCTTTGGCGGCGATAACTCTGCGTTTGGAGATGTAGCAACCAGTGATGTCAACGTGGTAGCCAAAGGCTCCAACGAAAAACTCGCCATCACCGGCGGCGCAGAAGGTGTATCTAACACGACCACCACGGATGGCAAGTCTGTGACCACCGTAGACGGCACCAAGATCACCGACAAGAACATCGCCGTCATCGCAGAAGACGATGCCCTCCATGTCAAACTGGCCAGCAACCTCAAGGATCTGAACACCGCCCAACTGGGCAAGACCACCGCCACCACGACAAAAGCGGATGACGGTACAGAGACAACGACCTACAGCTATCAGGAAACCCTGAAGCTCGACGGCACTGGCGACAACGGCGGCACCCTTGCACTGAAAGATGCAAAGGGTGAGAACGGCGTTGCCCTCCGTACCAGCGGTGCGACAAAAACGGCTGATGTGACTGGCACGGAAATGAGCCGTCTCCTTGTCAACGACAAAACCGTAGCCACCACCGACGATGGCCTGAAATTCGGCGGCGACACAGGGACCGACTCTGCCCTGAAGCTAAATAATAAGCTCACCGTCAAAGGCGGTGCTACGACCGGCTTATCCGATAATAACAATATTGGCGTCGTTTCCGATGGCACTGGCACGCTGACGGTGAAACTCAACAAGGACGTCAATCTCGGCACGGATGGCAGTTTGACTGCTGGTGCTGTGACGGCAGCTACCGTCACCACCGGCAACAGCAAGCTCGATAATACCGGCCTGACCATTACAGGCGGCCCGAAGTTTACCAGCAGTGGCATCAGCGCCAATAACCAGCAGATTAAAAACGTCCTGGCAGGCAAGGATGATCTCGATGCTGCCAACTACAGCCAAATCAAGAAAGCAACAACGACACTGACCACCGGCAAGAATGGTAACGTAAACGTTACTACCAATACCACACCTACTGCAGATGGCCATACGAATTACACCATTGCTGTAGACAATCTGGCAGTGAAAGCCAACGGCAAAGGAAATACCTCCGTGGAACTGGCCAGGGGCATCAACTTCAAAAATGGTGACAATACCACGGCGACCGTCGATGCAGATGGCACAGTGACTATCAATGCCACCCACAACAAGCTGAGGACGGTATCTGCGGCAACCGGGGATAAAGACAATGTGATCTTGACCCTGACGGATACAGATGGCAATACGGTTACGTCTACCGGCCTCAAGAATACCTATACCACTGTCACCAAGGATGGCACGAACCACACCGTTACCTTTGCACGCAATGACGGGACCAGCGCAACCCTGTCGTTGGGGGATCTGGACGGAGCTTCCCAGGGCGAACTGGCTGCTGCGGCGGCAAAGGCAACTTCTGAAGTAACCAATGGTACCAACGTAGCATCCGTTACGAAGACAGCAGGCAGTAACGGACAGAATATCTATACCGTCAATGTGGATGACTTGTCCGTAAAGACAACCGATGGAGAAAAGAAATCCGTCCATTTGGCAGACGGCCTTGTCTTTGCCGATGGTACCAATACGACAGCAACGGTGGGCGACAATGGTACCATCAAGTTCAATGTATCCAATAATGCTATCAAGAAGCAGGCAGTAAATGCTATCAATGTAACGGGCGGCAGTAATGTGACGGTTACGCCGGTAACGAATGCAGATGGTACGGTCAAGACTTTTACCATTGCAGCTTCTGATTTGAAATACAGCGCGGATGGCACCAGCAGGACCACAAGTCTCGCCAATGGCATCAGCTTTGCGGCTGGCGCAAATACGACGGCAGAGATTGGCACGGATGGGGCTGTCAAGATTAACGCAACGCACAATAAACTCAACGCTGCAGGTACGGCTACAAAAGCAACAGCCGACAGCAATGCTGTTACGCTGACCTTAAATGATGCCGATGGCAATACGACGACCACTGCCTTGACCGATACCTATACCACAATTTCCAAGGATGGCACGAATAAGAAAGTCACTTTCAAGCGCAATGACGGTGAGACGCAGACTCTGGAACTGTCCGACTTGGGCGGTATTACGGCAGCCCAGGACAAATATGTCACCGGCGGAACGGTAAGTTATGATAACAAAGGAAATGGCACGGCTTCCCTTACGGGGAACAATGGACTCACCGCTTCCATCACTGGCTTAAAAGATACGAAGGTTTCTTCCGGTGCGGCAACCTATGTGGACGCTCATGAAAAAGCAACTATGACAGGCAGTGCAACGCTGACCATGAATGATGGTTCCACTGCTACCATTTCCGGATTGAAGGACGACTACATTACCAGCGCAGCAGTCGGTACAGAAAATAACCACGTGACCATGACCCGACTGGGCGGCGACACGGTAGATCTGAACCTGAACCCGATTCTGGAGAAGTACAGTCTCAGCGACTATCATCTGGTAGGTGACGGTACGACCCATGACAAGGCCTATGCCGTTGACAGCAATGGCACGGTAACGCTGAATGTGGTGGATGACAAGAATCCGACTGGTACGCCGAAGACCATCCAGATTACCGGCCTGGCTTCCCAGTCCGGTGTCAATGCAGGACGCACCACTGTAAAATCCTCTGACAACAGTGTCACCGTATCAGACAGCGCGGCCAACAGCGATACCCATACTTACGATATCAAGGTAGACTACAGCAAGATACCGGCAAATCTGAAAGTCCAGTACAGTGGTGACAATGGTACTTCCGGTTCCAACACCATGGATAAAGCCACTGCATTCAGCGGTACGGCTAATCAGATTGTCACGACAGCCGCAGATGGCCAAGTCTCCTTCAAGCTGGCTGACGACATCTCCGGTATCCAGTCTGTTACCACGGGTGATGCAAAACTCAACACCAATGGACTGACCGTTACCAACGGTCCGACTTTCACGAAGAGTAATATCGATGCCAATAATCAGCAGATCCATAAGGTTCTTGCTGGAACAGAGAATACCGACGCAGCTAATGTCAGCCAAGTCAAAGCCGCTACGACAGAAGTCAAGGCCGGCACGAATGCATCGCTTGGCACGACTACGACAGCTACCACGGATAATCATAAGATCTACACAGTGAATGTAGACAATCTGAGTCTATCGCAGAATGGTACGAAAGTAGGTACTGGCGTAACCCTGAAAAATGGTCTGGATTTCCAGAATGGCACGAATACCATGGCCAGTGTCACGGCTGATGGTAAGGTTTCCTTCAGCATCTCCAATGATGCAATCAAAGCACAGGCCAAGAACGCTGTCGTTCTTACGGCTGGTGACAATGTGACCATCGGCACCCCGACTGATGTGGACAATGTCAAGACATATACGGTTTCGGTGAACGACTTGAAGCTGCAGGCTGATGGTGCCGATAAGGCAACGCGCAAACTGGCAGACGGCATCAACTTCACCGGGGGTACAAATACCACGGCAGATGTCACAGCTGATGGCAAAGTGACCTATACCTTGAAAGACAGCATTTCCCTGACTCAGGTGCAGACAGGCAATACGACTCTGAATACTACTGGCGTTTCCAATGGTGATATGAGCCTTACCAATACCGGCTTTGTTATCAAGAATAACGGTGCCAGCAAGCGGGTTTCTGTCACCACCAGCGGCGTTTCCATGGGCAGTCAGCGCATTCAGAATGTGGCCGATGCGACTCAGGATACCGACGCTGCCACCCTGAAACAGGTGAAGAATGCCCGGACGGTTGTGGCTGGCGGGAGCAACGTGGCCGGTGTCACACCGGCTGAAGGTGCGAACAACCAGATGACCTACACGGTGAACGTGGACAATCTGTCGGTGAAGGCCAATAATGAAGCAGCGAAATCCGTGACGCTGAAAAACGGCCTGATCTTCAACAACGGCACTAACACCACTGCTTCTGTAGGTGACAATGGCGAAGTAAAGTATGATCTGAATTCCACCTTGACCGGCTTGACCAGTGTCACTGCTGGTAACAGCACATTGGATACCAATGGCCTAACCATCAAAGATGGCGCAGTAACTAAGGTGGAAATTACCAGCGGCAATGTCACCATGGGTGGCAATGTCATCCATAATGTGGGGGCTGGCATTGATCCTACTGACGCCGTCAACAAAGGCCAGCTGGATGCTCTCCAGACTCAGGTCAGCGGCGGGTGGAACCTTGCCGGGAAAAACTCGGATGGGAATGATGTGACAGCCAAGATTGGCGCCGGCAAGACGGTAACTTATGCGGATGGCACATATACTAAGTCCGTGATTACAAAGGATGACACCACTGGCAATGCCACGGTGAAGGTGGATGTGACCACCGGCACATTTGGTTCCGGTACCGGTGATAAGGCTGGTACGGTTACTTCCACAGCCAATGGACTGGCAACAACTCAGGATGTGGCCACTGCCGTCAACAATGCGTCTTGGACGATTCAGGATGGCAACAATACTGGCAATGCACAGCAGATCAAGGCGGGTGATAAGGTTTCCCTCAAGGCTGGCGATAATCTGAGTCTTGACCAGGATGGCAAGGAGTTCACCTACAAGCTCAATAAGACACTGACGGACATGGCCAGTGTGACGACGGTGGATGACAAGAAGAATACCTCTGTCCTCAATGGCGAGGGCCTGAAGGTATCCGACAAGGATGGCAACAGCCTGACGCAGCATGCGACGGAGATTCGCATTCATGATTCCAATGCAAAAGCGGATGATACCACTACCGATGTTGTTTTGAAGAAGGACGGTCTGCACAATGGCGGTCATACGATCACTGGTGTGGCCGATGGCCAGCTCAGTGCTGATTCCAAGGAAGCCGTCAATGGCAGCCAGCTCTATGCGTTGCAGCAGAAAGTCACGAATGGTGGCTGGGATATCATCGGCGACAACGAGAACAAGTCCACCCATATCGGCAACGATAAGACTGTGTCGTTCAAGAGTGGTAAGAACAGCACTGTTTCGGTCACTGGTACGGATACGGGCGCTGAGGTGAAGGTGGATGTCAATACAGCCCAAATCAGCACCAACGATGCCCATCAAGCAACGGTAACCGGTACAGGTCTTGCCGATGCAAAGGACGTTGTCCAGGCCATCAACAGTGCTGCTTGGAATGTACAGAAGAAAGATGGTACGGTTCAGCAGGTCAAGGCTGGCGATACCGTCACTTTTGATGCTGGCAATAACATCGTCTTGGCCCAGAATGACAAGAGCTTTACCTATGGCCTGGCTTCGGATGTCAATACGAATAGTATTCGCCTGGGCGGCAGTCAAGATATAAATGGCGACTGGACGGGTGGTATATTCATCGGCAAGCAGATTGGCGGCGGTGCAAACCAGAATGAAGGAAATTACATCACTGGACTTGCTAATACCTCTTGGGATTTGTCCAAGGTTGTAGACAACCGAGCTGCTACAGAAGCACAGCTGAAGGAGGCTATCAACCAGATTACCCTGAAAGAACAGAATGGTGGCTTTGCGCTCAAAGATGAAAGTGGAAATGAAAAAGGCAAGGTTAGCCAGACTTTAGGCAATGCCATTGCGATTGTCGGCGATACCGAGTATGAAAGTGATGGCAAAACCGTCAAGAAGGCGGGTAATATCACGACGGAAGCCGATGGCACTAACGTAGGTGGCATCAAGGTCAAGCTCAACAAGAACCTTGATCTCAGTGACGAGGGGTCGTTACGCGTTGGTTCCAGCAAAGTATCGAATGGTGCTATTCAGCTGGGCGAAGACGCTAGTGCCAATAAGATCCTGATGGACAGCACAAACGGTACGGCCTCCATCGGCGGTGTCACGGTAAACGGCGCTGAAAAGACAGTCAATGGTCTTTCCAATACAAAATGGACAGGAACGGCTGTCGATGGACAGGCTGCCACGGAAAATCAGCTAGTTGAAGCAATCAAGGAAGCCAAGACGCAAGCGGCAAATAGCGAGCTTCACATCCAAAAAGGTGTATACGCGATTGGCAAAGACAGCAAAGGCCAGGAAATCACGGATAAAGTGGGCAAGAACAGTGTCTCCATTGACGTAGTCAATGCCAAGGGCACGGTCGACGGCCAGGTCGTCATCAATGATGTGGCCAAGGCGTCGGAACTCGGTGCGGTCGGTGAGCTGGCGGCTAACCTGAAGAATCCGGCTGGCGGCCCGACTACCGTGGTTCAGGCGGTCAACAATGTCAATCAGAAAGTCGACGATAGTCTGAAGCAGGTCAACGGCGATATCACGAATGCTGTGACGGAAGCCAAGAAGCATACGGAAGTGGCTCATGTTGATGGTGACAGCAATGTGATCATCGATGGTACGCAGAAGACGGACGACAATGGCACGGTCTACAAACTCGGTCTCAATCAGGAGCACGTGGACCTCGGCAATGTCCATATCTATGGCAATGAAGGCAGAGTGACAGCTAAGACTGTTGAAGCAGAAATGGTCAAAATCGATGACCAGACGAGACTCGATAAAACGGGACTGACGACGGGCAATACGATGGTAGCCAATAATCGTATCGTCGTCGGCGGCGACAATGGCATCAAGATTGAGGCCAAAGACGATCAGCAGACGATTTCTGGTCTGACCAATACGGATTGGACGGGGACAGCAGTTCATGGCCGCGCTGCGACGGAAGATCAGCTAGCTAAAGCCATTTCTTCTGCTACGACGACAGCTGCTCAGAATGAACAGCATATTAAAGCAGGTACTTATAATATCCAGACAACGACCGATGATAAGGGGAATAAGCATAACAGCGTAACCATGGACATCGTCGATGGAACTGGAAAGGATAAAGGTACAGTCGTCATCAATGACGTAGCTAAAGCGTCGGATGTTGGAGATACGGATAAGCTGTCTGCTGACATTAAGAATCAGAATGGCGGTCAGCCCCAGACCACTTCCGTAGTAGAAGCAGTCAATAACCTGAACGAAAAGGTCAATAACCGTGTTGGCGATAATAAATACAGTGCTATCACGAACAAGGACCCTGTTCAAGATGGTGACAGTTCCACGACTGCTATTGGCAAGCTGAACAACCGGATGAATGATATTTACCAGACGGCCGGTCAGCATACCACCGTTTCCAATACGGACAAGAATCTGGACATCAAGCCTAACACTGATGATAAAGGTAAAACCAACTATGAAATTAACCTGTCCAAACAGGTTAACCTCGGAGATGTGAAATTTGATGGAGAGAAAGGTTCCATCGAAGCCCAATCTGTGAAGGCCGATTCCTTTACTTCCGGGTCCACCGTGGTCAACAACGACGGTGTCCAGGTTGGCAAGGGAACGGCTTTGACCAGTGATTCACTCAAGGTCGGAGGTAATACGTATGTCGACAACAAAGGCCTTAATGCCAATGGCCAGGTCATCCACAACGTTGGAGATGGTAAAGACGATGGTGATGCGGTGAATATGAAAAAACTCAATGAAAAACTCAATGAGGTTAAATCCGATTATAAGGCGGCGGATACCGAATTGGCTGATGCTATTCAGCAGACCGACGCCGGTCTGAATGAAGTGTGCCGGGCTGTCAACAAGCTGGGCAACCGCTTGAACCGTGTCGGGGCCGGGGCAGCTGCATTGGCCGCTCTCCATCCGGGGACCTATGATCCCAATGATAAGTGGGATTTCTCGGCCGGTATCGGTCATTACCATGACGCCAATGCCGTGGCTATTGGGGCTTATTATCATCCCAATGATACGACCATCTTGTCCATCGGCGGCAGTATGGGCGGCGGTGAAAATATGGTCAACGCCGGTATTACTTGGAAGATGGGACGCAGCAGTCACGAACCGGCGCCCGTCGTGGTCCGCAAGGCAGCTGCGGCTCCTGTCGTACAACCGTCAGCTCCGGTTCGTTTAGCGCCAGTCGTCACGCCGGCTCCGGTTACAGCACCCGTCCCTGCTAAAACCGTCGTCCCGTCCACACCGGTTTCCACGGCTCCCGCTGTGCCGACAACGGTTATGACAGCCGCTCCGTCTGGCGATACGGCAGCCTTGACTCAAATTTTGGCACGGCAGACGGCGATCCTGGAAAAACTGGCTCAGAACCAGTCTCAGGCGGCTCGCCCGACAGCGGTAGCGCACGGCGACGATATTTTCCCAGATGTCCCGGAAAATCATTGGGCCTATGCTTATGTAGCTAAATTAGAAAAAGCCGGTGCGCTCAAGGGATTCAAGCGTCCGGCTGTGTTGAAGAGTCCTATGATGACGCGTGATGATTTCGCGTCGGTATTGTACACGGCCATGGCCAACGGGGCCACGACCAATCCGGCCTTGAATGGTGACGACAGCCTGAACCGGCTGGCCCAGGAATTTAAGGCGGAATTGAAAGATGTCAAGCCGTAAGGCTTATTCGCCTAGGGCATAGAGTACGTCGGCTGCGACGGCGTTTAGGTTGTAGCGGCTGGTGTAGCACACCAGGGTCCCTTGGGACGCGGCCTGCTGGCAGGCTTTGCGGACCAGGGCGTGGCCCGTGTGGTTGGTGTTGATGATGAGCACGTCGGCGCCTTGCAGTTTTTGGACGTCGAAGTGCTTGTTTTCTAAAATCATCCAATGGGGGAAGTGCGTGCGGACTTTGTCATGCCACAGGGCGCTGCCTCCGGCCAGACAGACGCGGAAGCCTTCCAGGGCCTTTTCCAGGCGCGACGTGTAGTCGTCGGGCAGGGGAAAGGCCCTTTTTTCGACGTCTTCCTGGGGACAGCGCGTTTCCCATTCGCACAGGGACTGTTCCAGGGTCTGGACGTAGCCGTCGTAATTTTCCTGCAAGGTCTGATAATAGGCCTGGGTCTGGGCTAGTTCATCGCGGAGCCGGGCGGCATCGTCGTCGGCGACGGGCGGCGTGTCGTCGTAGACCAGGCGGATGACACCGAAGGCCAGGGCGATTTGGCCGGCCGTATCCAGAACGCCTGCCAAGGTCAACGCTTCTGCCGTATTCGATGGCATACGGGGCTGAGTCACTTCCATGAGGCCCCGGACTTTGTGGCCTTCGATGGCCGTCGGCCGCGGGAACTGTTCTACCGTAATCGTAGCGGCCTTCACCGTGCCTGATGAATCGGTCCGGCTCAGGTCGTAAACGGATTTGCGAGGCGTGAAGGAGTGCTGCGTCAGGCGGCACGTGCCATCCATGCAGCCCGTCTTGTCCGGGAATTCGATGTACCCGTCTTTTTGCAGTTTGTCCCATAATCGCGCTGTCGGAACGGGCCGCCCTGCCAGGCAGAGCATTTCGCCATATGGCAAGAAACATTCATTGCCGCGGCACGACAGTCCTGTTATTTCATTGATATACATAAGCTGTGTGATTTTCATAATATGATTTCTCCTCGCGTCCATAGAATCTGTTTCTATTATACGGCAGGCCTTGGGGCTTGAATAGGGGCGGAAACATCTTGTTATGAAGGAAAATTCACTCCATTTATAGTTCTATGAAGAAAAAGTACAGAATTTTTTGTGTCAAGGAGAAAAAATTATGATAGAATAAGGGGGTACATATGCAGAGTATACTAATAGAGGAGGTGCGCCGATAATGATGAAGCGGAATATCGTTCTCGTCGGCATGATGGGGAGCGGCAAAAGTCATATTGGCCGCAAGCTGGCCCAGCGCCTCGGCTGGCAATTTGTCGATACGGACCGGCGTATTGAACGGGCTGTGGGCATGACCATTGCCGAGTTCTATGCCAGTGCCGGAGAAAAAGTTTTTCGCGAACGGGAAATCAATGTCCTGCAGCAAGTCAGCCGCTATCATGAAGCTGTCATTTCCTTTGGCGGCAACTTTCCCATGAATGTCGGTACTTATCGAATCCTGCATCGTCATGGATTTATCGTCGCTTTATTGTCCGAACCGTTCCGCGTGGAAGAACGGGTCAGCCGTCATATAGGCAAGCGGCCGACTGTCGATTATGAGAATCTTCATGATTTCGTCCACACGATGATGAAACAGTGGGAAGAGGTCTATCCGTACTGCGACTGCGTCATTGATACGACGCGCGGGGGAGCGTCACAGATCGTCGAATCCATTGTCCATAAAATCAACGAAAGGCATGTGCAATTCATTGCCCGGGAAAAGAAGGAGAATGATGTAAAATGATCAACAAAATCGGAGTATTGACCAGTGGCGGCGACGCTCCTGGTATGAATGCGGCTATCCGCGGCGTCACGCGGTATGCCATCCAGAAGGGTCTCACTGTCGAAGGCATCATCCGCGGTTATGAAGGCCTGCTTAGCCATGAAACGCGCCCCTTGGGCCGCCGTGACGTCGGTGCCATCATCCATCGTGGCGGCACCATGCTTCGGACAGCCCGCTGCCTGGAATTCAAGGAAAAAGAAACGCAGAAGAAAGCCGCTGCTTACTTGCGTGAACTGGAAATAGATGCGCTCGTCGTCGTCGGTGGCGACGGCTCCATGCGCGGTGCCCAGGCTTTGAGCCGCTGGGGCATCCCGACGATTACCATTCCCGGCACCATCGACAACGATATGATGGGGACGCAGTATACCCTGGGGTTCGATACGGCTGTCAATACGGTCCTGGAATCGGTCAATAAGATCCGCGACACGGCGTTCTCCCATGACCGCGTCGCCGTCATCGAAGTCATGGGCCGCGAAGCCGGTTTCATCGCCCTCAATGCCGGCATGGCTTCCGGTGCCGAAGCGGTCCTGGTCCCGGAACATCCTGTCGATCTGGCTGCGCTTTGCCGTCACCTGGAAGAATCGCACCGCATGAAGAAATTGAGCAGCATCGTCATCGTCGCCGAAGGTGCTGCCAAAGGGGCTGATGTCGTCGACTACATCAAAGAACACACCTACCTTTCGCCGAACTTGACCGTCCTCGGCTATGTCCAGCGCGGCGGCGCTCCATCGGCTTATGACGCCATCATGGCCGGCCGTTTTGCCCAGAAAGCCGTCGACAGCCTGCTGGCTGGCACGTACAACTGTGTCGTCGGCCTCATCGATAACCGCGTCGTAGCGACGCCGTATTCGGAAGCCGAAGCCCTGCGCTATCCCATCGACGAAAATCTGTTGAGACTGGTCCATCTCTTAGGGAGATAAGGCGCCTGCGGCGCCGTTTGGCGTGCAACGTGATTCGTTTGCCGAGGCTGTGCATAAAGGGAATGCTCCTTGTGCACAGCCTCTTTTTTTGCGAAAGCTCTCACAAATACAGGTTTGGGACACCCACAGGATTCGCGCGGGCCTCCGCTTATGGAGGCCCCTACACCGCGGCCTGCGGCCAGCCGACTGCGTTTGTTTATTACGGCAAACGAACCACGACCCACGGTAAACGACGTGAAAAAGGGGTTATGCATGACGACGGCAGCCTTCGTGCGATAATCCCCTTCAATGCGTTGACATCTTATAAATATGCACGTATAATAGAGTAGCGTATATATTATCATATGTTATAGAGTGTCATTTAGAGGAGTGTTATCATGTCGTTTGATTTTAGTCTGATCTGGAACTCATTGCCCCTGCTGTTAGCCGGTGCCGGTGTTACCATTGAAATCACGGCGATTGCTGTCGGCCTGGGTTTCATTTTCGGCCTGATTACCAGTGTCTGCCGTCTGTCAGGCGTCAAGGTCCTGCAGGTCATTGCCGTCTGCTACGTCAATATTATCCGTGGTACGCCTATGCTGGTCCAGATTTTCCTGATTTATTTTGCCCTGCCCATGGTTATCGGTGAACGTATCAATCCTTTCGTCGCTGCCGTCGCTGCCTGCTCGATCAATAGTGGGGCTTATGTTTCGGAAATTTTCCGCGCTGGGATCCAGTCTGTCGATAAAGGCCAGATGGAAGCCGGCCGGTCCCTGGGCTTATCGTGGATGCAGACCATGCGCTACGTCATCTTGCCCCAGGCTTTCAAACACGTCATCCCGCCGTTAGGCAACGAATTTATTTCCATGACCAAGGAAACGTCCCTGGTTTCGGTCATCGGTTTTGAAGAATTGACCCGCCGCGGCCAGCTCATCATCGCCAAGACCTATGGTTCTTTTGAAATCTGGCTTACGGTTGCTGCCATTTACCTGGTCATGACCTTGACCATTGCCCGTCTTGTAAGCTATTTGGAACGGAGGTTCGCAACGGATGATAGAAATTAAAGGTTTGAAAAAAAGTTTTGGCAAGCACGACGTCCTCAAGGGCATCGACTTGACCATTCAGGATAAAGAAGTCGTCGTCATCATCGGCCCGTCCGGTTCTGGTAAGAGTACGATCCTGCGCTGCATCAATTATCTGGAACAGCCGACGGCTGGGGAAATCATCGTCGACGGCATCAGCATGAGCGATGCCAAGAGCATCAACAATATCCGCAAGGAAGTCGGCATGGTCTTCCAGCGCTTCAATCTCTTCCCGCACATGACGGTCTTGCAGAACATCATCTTGTCGCCCATGAAGACCCGTGGTGAAAGCAAGGAAGAAGCGACGAAGACGGCTATCCAGCTGTTGGAAAAAGTCGGCCTGGCCGATAAGAAAGATGCCTATCCGGAAACCTTGTCCGGCGGCCAGCAGCAGCGTGTGGCCATTGCCCGCGCCCTGGCCATGAAGCCGAAATTCATGCTCTTTGACGAACCGACGTCGGCCCTGGACCCGGAAATGGTCCGCGAAGTATTGGACGTCATCAAGGATTTGGCCAAAGACGGCATGTCCATGGCTATCGTTACCCATGAAATGGGCTTTGCCCGGGAAGTCGCCGACCGCGTCCTGTTCATCGATGAAGGGAAGATCCTCGAACAGGGCAAACCGGACGACATCTTCTTCCACCCGAAAGAAGAACGGACGAAACTCTTCCTGTCGAAGATCCTGTAAAAAGCGTAAAAAAAAGCTGTCGCATAAGCGGCAGCTTTTTTTGTGGTTCGTTTGGCGTGATTCGTTTGCCGAAAATTCGTAGAAATGCAGGCTGAGGCTGTGCACAGGATTCGCTCGGGCGCCCCTACACCGAAAGGGTGTCTGCACAATCTCCAGCAATCCACGGT
>OGYX01000890.1_pt1 | contig 22713 bp, 20 predicted proteins | sample 1576601 | NCBI WGS metagenome assembly OGYX01 (sample SAMEA3541561, study PRJEB24748) | human gut metagenome | biome: human gut; feature: human-associated habitat; material: faeces | place: China | collected 2012 | reverse complement strand
GTAGAGGGAGAATCTACGGTATTTATTGAATTCATGCTGACTCAAATAGATAATACTTTAGCGGAACTTTTGAATCAGATGACAGATAGCGCCACGGATGACGCTATTCTTGACGCTGATGGCGCTAATCATGGTGCTGATCACATGGAAGGCAGATTGTTATCAGGCTTGAAACAGAATCCGTATATTACACAGACAGATTTAGCTAAAGAATTATCGTTGTCAAGGAGAACTGTCCAGAGAATCATGAAAGAACTGATGAATGACGGCAAGATAAAGAGAGTTGGTTCAACCAGAACAGGTCATTGGGAAATAAATGATTGATGCAGAGGCATAGTCTGCAAAAACTATGCCATTTCGTTTCCATTCCAGGAGATAGTATAGTGGCTCAGTTGTCAAGACAAAAATCTGAGATTTTTATAATGAACTGATAGGGTTAATAAGTTACAGGGAACTCAGGGAAAGTAGTGGAACTCTCCCCTGTCCCATTTATGCTAAGCTACATATGGCAACAGCATTGCCGGATAGTAGCATTCAGCCGGTGTCTGATAGTCAAGTGCAGAATGATGCCGCTCAAAGTTGTAAGTGCGGATATACTGTCCGATAGCGGTTCTGGCTTCTTTGATGTTATTGTATTGAGTCAGATAGGCTTCTTCATACTTGAAGCTGCGAAACCAACGCTCAATCATGATATTGTCTGCCCAGCGGCTATGCCAATCAATAACGGCTGTCAGATATAAAAAGCCCCGTTTGATTGGAATATATGTAATGTCAATAGACCGTGCCTGATTTGGTTTGTCTATGACAGCATTACGGAGCAGATAAGGGCATACCTTAGCCTGTTGCATACGCTTGGAAAGATTCATTTTAGGATAGATTGGGTAAATATCCATTTCGTTCATGTAACGTCGTGCTTTCCGACGTCCTACATGATATCCTCTAGCCTTTAGCTGTGCAGACATTTGCCTTGCACCCCAGGCCGGATTATCTGTATGGAGATGATCAATGATCTCTTTACAAGCCAGTTCTTCATCGGATATAGGCGTACCTTTGTAATAAATACTTGTATTCACCAAGCCGGTTGAGGAAACAAAGCCGGAAGCGGTTGAAACGGTTCCTGAAATTACAGAACCCACTCCAGAGGAAAAGCCGAAATCCACGAATATGCTCCCGGAACTTCTGACTCTGATTGTGTTTGCCTGTGGCGGCGGATTCTTCGTATTCAAGAAAGTCCAGGAAAAGAAGAAGGCACAGGAAGCGGCAAAGCCTGATCCGGATGCAGATTATGTGGACGATGACGAGGACTATGGGTACGATCCGGAACTTCGTTACAGGGACTCCTATCCACGCATCCGCAAAAAGGTAGTACGTTGCAAAACAGATTCGATTCTCACTTGTCAGACTTGGAATCTGTGTCAAGCATGACAAACCACGTTTCGGGAAAAGCAAGGGCAAGATTGAAAAGTTCCATCAAGTGGTGGATGACTTCATCCGTGAATCAAAGTTCAAAAATATCAGGACACTGGAAAAACTATCATTACAGAGTATCAGGAAGTATATATCTTTCTGTATTCCTTGGGAGTAACGCCAACAATCTGACGAAAGCGTTTAATAAAATATTTTGGTTCTGTGTATCCAATTTCTGAACAGATCTCATATATTTTTTTGTCTGTATTGATCAACAGTTCTTTTGCATGTAATATTCTTATAAAAGTCAGATATTCAATGATAGTCTGTCCTGTAGCAGAGCTGAATATATTGCTTAGTGAGGAATAGTTTATACCGAAAATCTCTCCTAAGTCTGAAAGTGTGATATTTTCATTCATATGCTGGAAAAGGTAGTTTTGTACCTGTTCAACAAGATAGGCATTTGTGCTGCGTGTCTGTTCAGCAATTTTCTCAAAAATGCTCTCGATCATGGACAAAATGGTACTTTCAATTTCTTCAAGAGAGTGATAATTGTAAAGAAACTGCAGACTTTCTGTATAATCGATATAACAAGATGCCGGTATTTTTTTATCATTACAATGTTTTATGATGATCAGAGTAATCTTGTTTAGCCAGGAATGCAATTCATAATAGGAAGGTTGTTCATTACGCACGTAATCCATAAAGGAATAGACAGCATCTCTCGTATTCAGTAAATTGCTGCCGGTCAGCTGCAACTGTAAATTCTGGTATATAGAGTATGGAAAGGTGCACAAAGTTTGATCCTGATATATGTGTATGGGATCCTTTGAGTAAAAAAAATGTGTCAAGGCTGAAACGCCACTGTAAAATGCATTTTTAAGCGTGTCATCATGATCGCTGTGGTATATTCCCGCGCAGATTTCCAATCCGGGGTTAAATTTCCATAAGAGTCTTTGTACCTGTTTTTTCAGAAACTTATCATCTAAATCCTCTTTTTTTAATAAAATACAGTAAATCTTTTCGCAGAATAGAAAAACATGATGCTCGGATGAAATTCCGGCAGCAAACTTTTGCAGCACCGTTCTGTAGTTGAAAAGCTGGCTGCTGAATTCGCTGTTGCCGGTCAATAGTAAGAACCATGCTTGCGGAAATGTAAATCCACATTGTTTTTCCAGTATTTGAATCTTCTGCCTTTTATTCGAAGCAATGGCTTCAGAAAACAACAGATCTAAAAACTGGTCGTATTCTGACTGGGTGAGATTATATTCACTAAGAGGATCCGCCAGTCGGAAAAAATTTTCTACGCTTGTAATGACTGCATCGAATTCGGAGGGAAGAACAGGCTTCAATATATATCGAAATACATGATGCTCAACTGCTTTCTTAGCATAGGAAAATTCCGAGTATCCGCTTATGATAATGATAGGAATGGTTCCGTTGTTTTTGCGAATTCTGCTAATTAGCTCAAGACCGTCAAATTTGGGCATGCGTATATCGGTAACAACCAGATTTACTTCCGGATGTTGTTGAAGATAGTCTAATGCAAGGCTACCATCTTCAAACAGACCATCTATCTCCCATCCTGGGGAATGATTTTTAAAAATTTCGGCAATTCCATTGCGACTTTGTACTTCATCATCAATGATAATCACATGATTCATAGGTTTTCCTCACTTCTGAACAGGCAATTTTATGATTACTTTTGTACTTTCCATAATGCGTGATGTAATTTCTATACCATATGACTGACCAAACCGCTGTTTTAAATAGGTATTTGTATTTCCAATTCCTATGCCATCATTTTTACCATGAAGCACGGAATGTATCAGAAGATCTGACATGCCCTTTCCGTTATCTTCTATAGTTATGAAAATGGAATTATCCTTAGTAAATATGCTGAGGATAATAATACCACCCTGATGAATTTCAGAAAAACCGTGCAGCAATGAATTTTCTATAAACGGCTGCAAAATAAAACGGGGTATTTTATACGATTGCATATCCGGTTCAATATGATAATGTATTGTAAAAGAATCCTGAAACCGGATCTTTTGAATATACATATAATTTTTCAACCAGGATAATTCATCATTTATAGTGACAAAATCATTTTCTTTGATAATGCTGTATCGCAAAATATCAGAAAGCGCATTTATAATATAGGGTACTTTGTCTGCATTTCCATTTTGGGACATCCAGCTGATGGAATCCAAAGTGTTATATAAAAAATGTGGATTCAGCTGTGCGTGGAGCAGAGCAAGCTGCTGTTTTGCTTCTTTTTTTGAGTATTCTTTTAACTGCTCCACCAGAGTCAGAGTACGCTGGCTCATAGACTGGAAAGAATCATATAAATTGCCGATTTCGTTGTGGACAGGATAAACTGGTGAAGGAAAGTAGTTCAAATAATCCTGTTCCTGCATAATAACGGAAAGACGGCGAATCGGCGTAATAAACTGTTTGGTGAGCATGAAGAAGATCAGGCATAAACACAAAAAATCCACACCACAGATCAATAACAGTAAAGTTTTAATGAACTGTGTTTTGCTTTCTATATTTGAAAATGGTAGAAAAGAGTAACAATTATATTCTAGTGTATCAATCTGTGAATTAAAACGATAATATTTCTCACCGTTTATAGTTGCAACAGAGTAAGAATATGGGGGCGTACCAAGCACGTCGGTGGAAATAATGTCTCCAATATGATAATTCAGATTCTCCTCCTGATAACCCCATATTAATGTATTGTTTTGGGTTGTCAGGAAAAATGTGGAATCGGAACTGAAATTGGAAAATATAAGGATATCTTCAAAGGAAGCGATATCGACTTCAACTAACAAAATTCCAATAGGCCGGAAGTTGTGTGTCAAACTTCGTAAAAGGCGACCATAATAAATGGACGTATTTGAAGCAGGGTATTTACGCTTACTGGTATGTGTAATGGGATTAGATAAAACACCTGATCCATTATGTGCATATATTTTCTGTAAAAAATCAGGATCCAGGGAGTTTATATGTATAGCATTACTGTACCCGTCATTCCAGTATAAAGTATCTCCTGCCATTGTTGTAAGAGATACTGACAAAATCATGTCATCTGTTCTCATTAATGAATCAATAGCAGGCTGGATTCTTTTTTTATCAGGAGAGGATAATAATGTTGCTTGTCCTTTTTCCAGACAGCTCATAATATCATCATTGTAGTAAATTGAAGCGGTGAGATTGTTAAAGTAGGTGAGTTTCTGATAAATATTGGATGTAACTAATTTTAATACCTGGATCTGGGATTCGATTTCAGCATTCAGGGCATTTTGAGTTTGGAAATGATAAAGTAGCAATGCTGTAACTGTCATAGGAATGAAGGCTATAAACAGAAAAATGATGAGTAATTGCTTTTTTAGTGAAATGCCTGCTTTTTTCATGTTATATTTCTCCATATAGTCAATCATTGATTCATCTGATGAAATTATTATCCTATCTGAGATCATTATACTATATCAAATCAAAAATAAAATCCAGAAAAAAGTGCACCATTCAAAAAAAGTGGTATTTTATGCAATAATCCGGCAAGGTACAATAAGCTCACAAAACAAAGCCGCTGCGTCGGGGGTATAAAGGTATAAAGGAGGTACTTATATGAAGAGAAAAGTAGCAGCATGTTATCTGAAAAAGGGAATGGCGTATTGTCTTATGGGAGCCATGCTCTTAGGTCTGAGTATCGGGACTGCCGGATGTGGAAAAGAGCAAAAAGGAACCCAGGAAGCAGAAGGAAATACTGAGATCCAGGAAGTGGAAGGTAATGATGGACCAATAGAGATTGTTTACTGGAATCAGTGGACACAGGAAGATGAGACTGCCTTTTTAAAGAAGTACGTAGAAGAATACAATAGTTCCCAGGATAAATATCATGTATCGTTTCTGGCTATTCCGTATGAAGAGTATACGACTACAAAGCTGGCCACTGCATTTGCTACCAATGAAGCTCCGGATATCTTTGAGTGTAGTCCGGCAATCATTAACCAGTACCTTGATGCAGGTGTATGTGAACCACTGGATGATATTATTACCGATGAAATAAGAAATGATTTTACAGATGCAGCATTTGACCGGGTGTCGAGAGATGGGAAAATTTATGGAATTCCGTTAGACAGTGATCTGGTGGCATTATACTACAATAAAGAAATACTAGAGCAGAATGACATTGATCCACCGACAACGTGGGCGGAACTCAAAGATGCGGCAGCAAAGCTGAATACAGCTGATTATGCCGGATTTACCTTTGAAGTTGATAAGGGTGATTGGCAGTGCTTTACCTTCTATCCTTTTGTGTGGATGCAGGGTGGAAGCCTGTTTACATCGGATGGTATGGCGAATTTAAATTCTGAAGAAGTTGTAAATGCATTGCAGTTATGGAAGGATCTTCTGGATTCCGGAGACTGTAATGAGACACCTGGAAGATCTGTTTCAGATATTTCAATTCTGACAAATGGAGAGACAGCAATGCAGATTAACGGCAGTTGGTCGGTTCTTCGTGTGGATTCAGAAAAGTATGGTGTTGTGCCATTACCAGCAGCAACGGCAGGAGGTGATACAGCCAGTGTTGCAGGTGGGTGGAACGTACTGGTAAGTAATCAAAGCAGTGAGGAAAAGATAGCAGGAGCCAAAGATTTTATTTCATGGATGTGGCTGAATGTAGATCATGTGACGGAATTTGATACAAAAGCCAAGTTTTCATATTGTATGAGAAACTCTGTCATTGAGGCAGGTGCGGAGGTATATCAGAGCAATCCAAATGCCATAGTATTTTCTGATGAGGTATTACAGACAGCAAAACCTGAAATTGCATTATCCGGAGAAGCAAAAGAAATTGTATCTACCATGATTCAGGATGCACTTTACAATATGAGTGCAAAAGAAGCGGCAGATATTGCACAGGAAAGTATGCTGAAATATCAGGAAGCAAACGGAGCAAGATTCGGCGGCTGAAATAACAGGAAAAGCAGACATTGCAGGCAACTAGATATTTGATTTTTGTCCTGCTGTGAATAACAGCAGGACAAGATACAGGAGGTTTGAGTTAATGTGGGAAAAAAGCATAAACGTATAAAACGGGAGACTCTGATTTCTTATCTGATGATTGCGCCAGAAATGATACTGATGCTGATTTTTATTTTCATACCGATCGTGTATGCATTTTATATAAGCCTGTTTGACTGGAATGCAATGGGAACAAAAACATTTGTCGGAATCAGTAATTATTTAAAAATGATGCAGGACTTAACTTTCAAAAGCAGTCTGCTGGTTACTGGAAAATATGCTTTGATATATGTTCTGACTGTTTATGTTCTTTCTCTTGCGGCAGCAGTTTTTGTAAACTCGATCAGAAGCAATAAGCGGCAGCAGGCATGCAGAATAGGCATATACCTGCCCAATACAGTTTCGACAATTGTCGCAGCGACCTTATGGACATTCCTGTTCAATTCAAGAAATGGATATATCAATAAAATTTTAGATGGAATAGGAGTCGGAAGACAACTCTTTCTGGGATCAAGGTCACAGGCACTGATATGTGTTGCGATTGTAGGAATATGGGTAGTTTTTGGCTACAATATGATCATCTTTTTATCGGCTTTAAAAGATGTGCCAAGTGAATATTATGAGGCAGCTAAAATAGATGGAGCAAATGCTGTGCAAAGATTTTTCAAAATAACTCTTCCATCTATAAAGGGAACGACTATTTTTGTATTGGTTACATCACTGATTGCATCCTTTCAAGCGTTTGATCAGATCAGAGTCATGACATCCGGGGGGCCGGGCAAGACAACGGAGGTAACGGTGTACTATATTTTCCAGTTGGCATTTGAACAATATAGATTTGGATATGCTTCCACGATTGCTGTGTCCTTGTCACTGATCATTATGGTGGTTACTGTCATACAGATGAAATTGCTTAGGTTTAAGTAGGTGATATAGTGAAAAAATATGGAATATTGTTAGTAAAGAGTTTGGTCGGATGTGTATTTCTGGCTTTTACATTGTTCCCGATCGTTTTACTCATAAGCAGCTCGCTTAAAATAGATACAGAAGTATTTGATTATCGGATCATCCCCAAACATATTACTCTTGATGCTTATAAGCAGGTGTTTAGAATTCTAGATATTTTTACGGGAATTAGAAACTCGTTGTTTGTGGCAACTATGGTGACTGTATTAGCCCTGATTGTACATTCGATGGCTGCTTTTGCATTTGCAAGACTGGAATTTCCAGGGAAGAAGGGAGCATTCATGTGGGTTCTGAGTACCATGATGATTCCTTTTCCGGTAATCATAATTCCTTTGTTTTTTATAATCAAAAGTCTTGGACTGGTGAATTCGCTTTGGGGCATGATACTTCCTATGGTTCCGCATGCATATGGCGTATTCCTTTTTAGGCAATACTTTATGGAAATGCCGGATTCTCTGTATGAGTCAGCCAGAATCGATGGATGTTCGGTATTTCAGACTTTTAGAAAAATATATGTCCCGCTTGCAAAGCCCATGTTTATTACATTAGGTGTATCCTTTTTTGTCACAAACTGGAATTCCTATTTATGGTCTACTATTGTAGCGCAGGACGAAACTAAATATACAATCCAAATACAGATTGCAACTTTGATGGGATCTCTGAGAATTTCATGGAACCAGATTTTAGCAGCATCTGTGATTGCGATTGTTCCGACTGTTCTGTTGTTTGGTGTACTTCAGCGTTATTATCTTGAAGGCATTAAGACAACCGGGATGAAAGAATAAATTATATTATTTATATACATAAAGGAGGATTTTTATATGTTAGGAAACGAAATGTTTAAATTTCCAGAGGGCGTTGTATCAAGATGGGCGAGTTATGAGAATCCAGATGGAGCAAAAGGCGCGGGAGGGAAGGAAAGAAATGGCAGAAAAGGGGCTGCCTGGTTTACACTGAATCCCGGTGAAGAATTTGTTTTAGCTCATGCTGAAAATACAAGTGGCGTTATTCGTCGTATCTGGATTACGATCAACGATCAGACTCCGGAGACTTTAAGGGGACTGAAACTGGAGATGTTTTGGGATGGCTGCGATAAGCCGGCAGTGAGTGTTCCTTTTGGTGATTTTTTCTGTGTTGGACTTGGAAAAGTTGCAACTTTTAAGAATGCATTATTCTCAAATCCGGAAGGACGTAACTTTAGTACCTATATTCCAATGCCATTTAAGACAGGTATGAAGATTACGGTTACCAATGAATCCAGTGTCCTGATCAAGCATTTTTATTATGATATTGATTATACTCTGGGGGACAAATTTACGGAAGATACACTGTATTTTCATGCTTACTTTAACAGAGAGAATCTTACAAACTTGAAAAAGGATTTTGAACTTCTTCCGTATGTGGAAGGAAAAGGCAGATATCTGGGAACGAATATGGGAGTAAGATGTAATACAAAATTATACTCCGATACATGGTGGGGAGAAGGCGAATTTAAGGCATATATTGATGGAGATACCGATTACCCGACCATCTGTGGAACCGGAGTGGAAGATTATATCGGAACGGCATGGGGACAAGATTATTATTATGATCTGTATTGTGGCTGTCCGGTATATGATAAGACAAATATGGAGTTATGTTTCTATCGGTTCCATGTTCCGGATCCGATCTACTTTAACAGTAATTTTAAAGCAACTATACAGCAGATCGGAGCTGTTGACAGAGATGATTATTTCCATCATGCGCAGCTGTTGTATAAAAATCAGATGGCAAATAATCAGGTGATTTCGGTGGATGGAGAACCTGTAGATTTTACCAATATTCCGATGCTGGATGGAAGACCACTTTTATTTGAAAGAGAGGATGACTGGTCTTGCTGTTCCTATTTCTATTTGGATAAACCTATGAATAATTTGCCGGAATTAATGAATGTTTCGGATCGGACAAGGGATTTGGTTGGCCGCCCTGGCTTTATGGGAAAATATCCTCAGGAAATGCCGCTTTTTGATTGATGGGAGAAAATTAGTATGGTTAATAATAAAATTAAGGTTGGAATGGTTGGAATAAGCTTTGGAATGGAGTTTATTCCGATCTATATGAAGCATCCGGATGTATATGAGATAGCGATTGCTGACACGAATTTGGAACTGATTAAAACAGCCCAGGAAAAATTTGGAATCAGCAGTAAGGATTGCTATGATAATTATGATGACATGCTGAAAGATGACGCAATAGATGCAATCCACATTGTTACACCTCCGTCTACGCATGCTGAATTTTCCATAAAAGCTCTGAAGGCAGGAAAACATTGTGGGTGTACAATCCCGATGGGAATGAGTATTCAGGAGTTGGAAGATGTCATTAAGGCGAGAATAGAAAGCCAAAAACAGTATATGTTTATGGAAACAACTGTATTTGGGAGAGAGTATTTTTATGTGAAGGACTTGCTGGATCAGGGAAAGTTTGGAAAGATACAGTATATGACATGTGCTCATTATCAGGATATGGAAGGCTGGCCTTCTTACTGGGAAGGATTTCCACCATTGATGCACCCGACACATGCAATTGGAACCTGCCTTATGTTACTGAACGACTATCCAAAAGAAGTATATGCAAAAGGCTCAGGAAGAATCAGGGACGAACTGATATCCCAGTATCATTCACCATTTGCATTTGAAGCGGCTTTTGTAACAATGGAACACAGTGATGTTGCAATAGAAATGGAACGTTTTCTTTATGGTGTCGCCAGAAGCTATTCAGAATGTTTCAGAATATATGGAAGGGACATGAGCTTTGAGTGGCAGCAGCTGGCTTCTGAGAATCCGGTTATTTATACACGCACCGGAGAAATCCAGCAGGAAATGATGGATATTGATGGTGATCCGAACAGATATAACCGAGGCGGAGAAATTGTCGAAGAAAGAATAGAAGTCCCGGATTATGGATGCAGACTGCCGGATAGTATTGCCGGATTTACAACAGAAACTGTATATAACGATGAAAATACACATCTTTCATTTAAACAGGGAGGTGGGCATGGAGGTTCCCATCCTCATATGATACATGAATTTGTCCGTGCTATCATAGAAGATAGAAAGCCTGTAGTAGATGACATTGTTGGCGCTTACTGGACTGGCACAGGGATATGTGCTCACCAGTCAGCGATGGAAGGCGGAACGGTTGTTAAAGTGCCGGAATTTAAAAAATATCTCTAATACGTAATAGAATTGTAATCAACAGAAACTGGGGAATTCCTGTAGGGGATTCCCCTTTATTCTTTTGCTGTTCCTATGGGAATAGTATTTACATTTGCACAGGCGAACAGCCGTATATTGTGCAAGTTTTTCAATAAGAAAGCATTTGCATTAGAATGCTATTTCAGGTATAATAATTCGAGTATAAGTCTGCAAAAGGGGCAGACGTTTCTACCAACCGCCAAACTGGTTGACTACATTTTACGTAGTCAACCTTTTTTTATGACAATAGAATGCTCGCAGAGCGTGCATTCTATTGTTTATGAAAGAATATTTTATGGGAGGAAACATAATGTATGATGTTGTAATTGTAGGTGCAGGACCGGGAGGAATATTTACTGCATACGAATTATTAGAGAAAAGACCGGATTTAAGTATTGCTGTTTTTGAAATGGGAAATGAATTAACAAAACGCCACTGTCCGATTGATGGTGACAAAGTGAAATCCTGTATTCATTGTAAAAACTGTTCTATTATGAGTGGTTTTGGAGGCGCAGGCGCATTTTCAGATGGTAAATATAATATCACCAATGATTTTGGTGGGACACTATACGAATATATTGGTAAAAAATCTGCGTTAGAATTAATGGAATATGTAGACAAGATCAACCTTGCTTTTGGTGGAGAAGGAACAAAACTGTATTCTACTGCAGGATCAAGCCTGAAGACACGCTGCATGCAAAACGGTTTACATTTACTGGATGCTTCTGTTCGCCATTTGGGAACAGATATTAACTATATTGTGTTGGAACATTTATATGATCATCTGAAAGAAAAGATTGATTTTCATTTCAATTGTTTCATTGATAAAGTAGAAAAACTGGATAGCGGATATCGAATCTATCATGAGGATTCCTATTATGATGGTAAAGAATGCGTTATTTCCGCAGGGCGCAGTGGAAGTAAATGGATGGAAAATGTCTGTCGGGATCTGGATATTAATACGAATTCGAATCGCGTGGATATCGGAGTCCGAGTGGAACTTCCGGCAGGAATTTTTGCACATCTGACGGATGAATTATATGAAAGCAAGATTGTGTACAGAACCTCAAAGTATGAAGATTTGGTGCGTACCTTCTGTATGAATCCAAAAGGAGAAGTCGTAAACGAAAATACAAATGGCATTGTTACTGTTAACGGCCACAGCTATGAGGATCCGGCAAAGCAGACAAATAATACAAACTTTGCGTTACTTGTTGCAAAGCATTTTTCAGAGCCTTTCAAAGATTCTAATGGATATGGAGAAAGTATTGCCCGATTAAGCAATATGCTGGGTGGCGGCGTGATTGTCCAGCGTTTTGGGGATTTGATCAAAGGCCGTAGAAGTACAGAAGAAAGAATCGGTGAATCCTTTACTGTTCCGACTTTAAACGCAGCGGCAGGCGATCTGAGCCTTGTTCTTCCGAAACGTTTATTAGATGGTATTATTGAAATGATCTATGCGCTGGACAAAATCGCACCGGGAACTGCAAGTGATGATACCTTGCTGTATGGTGTAGAGGTAAAATTCTACAATATGGAAGTGGAGCTGGACCACAACCTGATGACTCGCCATGAAGGACTTTATATTATTGGTGATGGCAGCGGTATTACTCATTCTCTGTCTCACGCTTCGGCAAGTGGAGTATATGTTGCGAGACAAATTATTTCAAAAATGTAGAGGAAGGAGAAGAGTCTATACAGAAAACACAGAACATACCCCGAACCGAGACGATGTTAGTACGGCTATTTTGCAGCATTTGGACGGCCTCCGTGGAATTGATACCCATTGTCACCATTTACCGGATGACCAGTTTCAGAACATGGGGGTGAAATTCTTATACGATCACAGCTATTGCAACTGGATGGATGATCTCCAGGGACTTCTGCATAGCTATTCCAATGTCTATGCAGATCTCTGCTGGCTGCCCCTTATCAGCACATCGGCAGCGAAACGATTCCTGTGGGAAGCGCTGGAGATCGGTGGAAGCAATCGCATCCTCTGGGGCTGTGATACATGGACCTCTGAGGAAAGTTACGGTGCTGTTTTGGCGTTCCGACGGGTGGTGTCGGAAGTGCTCTCGGAGATGTGTCAGGAAGGCTACCTCAGCTGTGAAGAGGCCTGCTATACGGCTGGACAGATCTGGCGCGGCAATGCGCTCAAGCTATTTGGCTTTGAAGACTGATGCAGGCAACAGCAATCAGCTTGGCTGAATATCTTCATTTTTCAAATTAACGTTACTGTTCAGGGGGCGGAGCTTGAGAAAACCGATGGTGTAGATTGATAACAGTCAAAGCCATCGGTTTTCTTTATCCAAATATCGTGGAGCAGATGATGCTGTGAAAAAGAATACACAATGTTGTGATAACAGAAATAGAAATCGAATTTCAGGGAAGCTATTTATGACAATTTATTATAGGTAAGGTATAATAAAGAATAAGAGATTCTTTTTAATAGGCATTTAGAAATTTGAAATAAGAGGAAGAATTAGATCTGTGAATGCGAATGTGATCAATGAATTGAAAAGCGGCCTGAGCGCCGCTTATATAAATGGTTCCTCTGCGGCAAATCTGGCGTATAAGCCGGCATTTGTATCGAATAATCCGGAAGAGGGGAAGAAGGTTATTTCATCCGTGGAGGATGAGCTGTTGCGCTGCGAAGAATTTCAGATCAGCGTTGCATTTATCACGATGGGCGGTGTGACACCACTCCTGCAGACATTAAAAGAGCTTGAAGAAAAGGGCGTTAAGGGGCAGATTCTTACGACAAATTACCTGAATTTCAGCGAACCGAGAGCACTTGAAAAACTCAATGAATTAAAGAATATTACGTTGAAGATGTACGATGTGGAAGCGGCAGGAAATGGGTTTCATACGAAAGGATATATTTTCAAAAAAGAAGAAATTTACCGGATCATCATCGGAAGCTCCAATATGACAAGTGCGGCGTTGACAGTAAATAAAGAATGGAATACAAAACTGATTTCTACAGAAAGCGGAGAGATTGCAGAAGAAATTGTAGACGAGTTTCAGAATCTTTGGAACAGTGAGTATGCTTTACCCTATAATGATTTTTATGAAGTTTACAAAGAACGTTATAATATCGTAAAACACCAGAGAGAAATCGCAAAAAGCGAAGAAATCCTGTCGCTGGAGAAATATAGATTAAAGCCAAACTCCATGCAGGAGAGATTTATTGCAAATTTGAGAAAGATTCTGGAGCGGGGGGAAGAGCGGGCGTTACTTATATCAGCTACGGGAACGGGAAAGACATATGCCTCCGCATTTGCTATGCGTGAACTTGGCTTTAAAAGAGTGCTATTTTTGGTTCATCGAGTAACGCTTGCAAAGCAGGCAAAAAACTCCTTTGAAAAAGTCTTTGATAAAAAAGTGACAATGGGATTAGTGGGAGCTGGTTCCTATGAATATGAGAAAGATTATGTTTTTGCAACAGTAGAGACCTTGAATAGAGACACACATTTGTTCCAGTACCAGCCAAATGACTTTGACTGCATTATTCTGGATGAGGCTCATCATAGTTCCAACAATATTTACACAAAAGTCATTCATTATTTTAAGCCGAAGTTGTTTTTGGGAATGACTGCGACACCGGATAAAAGGGAGGATAATCAGGAAGGTAAAAATATATATGAGATTTTCCATTATCAAATCGCCCATGAAATCCGGTTGCAGCAGGCAATGGAAGATAATCTGCTTTGTCCATTTCATTATTTTGGCATCAGTGAGATTATTTCTCTGGACGACAGAACATTGCAGGCGGCAAAGCTGACAGAGGAAGAATTCAATCAGCTTACCAGTGATGAGCGAGTAAGGCATATCATTGAGCAGTCAGAGTATTACGGATATAGCGGTGAGCGTGTAAAAGGGCTTATTTTTTGCAGTCGTGTAAAAGAGTGCGAAGAGTTGTCGAGAAAGTTTAATGCATGCGGATATCGTACAGTTGCTCTTAGCGGTAAGGACAGTGAAGAAAAACGGCAGGAAGCATTTGAGAGACTGGCAATGGAGGAAACGGATGCAACGCAAGAGATGCAGCCTTTAGATTATATTTTTTCACGAGATATATTAAATGAAGGCGTGGATATCGTTGAGGTGAATCAGGTTATTATGCTTAGGCCGACCCAGTCTCCGATTGTATTCATTCAGCAGCTGGGACGAGGACTTAGAAAGGCGCCTGGAAAAGAATACGTTGTTATTTTGGACTTTATCGGAAACTACAATAATAACTTTATGATTCCGGTAGCTTTATCAGGAGACCGTTCCTATAACGCGGATGTAATCCGCAAATATGTAATCAGTGGGAATAGTACAATACCCGGTGCATCAACGGTTCATTTTGATGAGATTTCCAAGGATAAGATATTTAAGTCTATCGACAAGATCAAAGGGATGAAAACACTGATCAAAGAAAGCTATGTTTCTTTGAAGAATCGGTTAGGACGGGTTCCGCTTCTGTATGATTTCTATGAAAATCAGGAAATTGATCCACTGGTAATTATTAAAGAATATAAAACATATTATGCCTTTATGCAGGCAATGGAAAAGGATAAATACAAGAATAGCCTAAACGAACAGGAGAAATTAACACTGGAGTATTTGTCCAAAACAGTTCTTTCTGGAGTGCGTCCTGATGAGCTTGTAATATTAAGTCAATTGCTCCATAGAGATCATATCGCGGTGGCAGATTTTATAAAAGAGTATCAAAATACCTATGGAATTGAAATTAGCACATCCCGGGTAAAGGAAGCAGTCCAGGTGCTGCAGGGACATTTTGTAAGTAAAGAAGCAGAATATCAGAAATATTGTCAGATTGATATTCTGGAAAACGATCCGGCAGGAATGATCAAAAGACTGCAAAGCTATACGGAGAGACTTACACATATTCCCTTCTACACACAGGTAGAAGATATTATAAAAGTCGGCATTGCCAGATATAAGGAAAAATATTTACCGGGGATAAAATCGGAGGATCCATTTGTATTATACGAAAAGTATTCCAGAAGAGATGTAAGCCTTCTTATGAATTGTGGTAAGGATTTATCTTCTATTATGTATGGTATGAAACGAATTGAAAATGATGTTTTTATTTTTATTACCTATCACAAAGAAGAAAGTCAGGATGAAAAAAACTATGTCGATGGAAAACCGGATTATGCAGATGCCTTTGAAGATAATCTGATTTTTAAATGGGATTCTCAGATTGGGAAAGGTCTGGACAGTTCCTATATGAAGGATGTACTTGGAGCAGATAGAAAGCATTTATTTGTAAAAAAATCAGATGCGGAGACCAGCTTCTACTATATGGGACAATTTGATGTATTAGAAGCCAGAAATGCCCAAAAGGAAGACAATCGTGGTCGTATGCAGCCAATTACGAAGGTCACTATGAAAATGCACCATGCAGTGCGTGAGGATTTATTAAGATACTTACAGTCACATATTACGGCATAATGGTTGGAGGGATAAAAGACATGAAAACGATTAAAGTAGTTGCAGCGGTTATTTGCGATAACATAAAAGAGAAGAATAAAATATTTGCGACGGCACGAGGTTATGGAGAATTAAAAGGGGGCTGGGAATTTCCGGGCGGAAAAGTAGAACCGGGAGAAACACCGCAGCAGGCTCTTGTGAGAGAAATTATGGAAGAACTGGATACAGAAATTAAGGTCGGTGAATGGATCGATACAATTGAATTTGATTATCCAACCTTTCATCTTTCGATGGATTGTTTTTGGGCGGAGGTTACAAAAGGCCATCTTGAGTTAAAAGAGGCAGAGGCGGCAAAATGGCTTACAAGGGATCAGTTAGACAGTGTTGCCTGGTTACCGGCAGATATTACATTGATAGATAAAATTCAAGGATATATGAAATAAATCAGTGCAATTTGGCTGGCGATAGATTCAAGGGGAAGAGAATTTTTCTAAAAAATCCAGTAATTACTGATTGATTGTGTATAGACAGTGTCATATAATAAATACACAAGAAAGAGAGGTGCTTTTATGGAAAATATGGGAATTGTTCAAGCGAGAACACCAGAGAGCGTAAAAGAAAACGCGACAAACATTTTAGAAAAGCTTGGCCTTAATATGTCTACGTATATCAATATGGCACTGAATCAGTTGATTATACAGGAAGGAATTCCTTTTGCTGTTAAGCTGGCAAAGTCATCCTATACGGATGAAGAGAAAATAAAGGAAGTAGCCGCAACCTTAAGGATGGAAGGTTTAAAGCTGAGTGACAGTGATCTTAGTATGCTGCAGGAGATTAAGAGTGGTAACATGAGCATTGATGATGCAAGAGCGAAAATATTAAGCGAGGTATAATATGCCGGATACAAAATATTGTTATCCTGATACAAATGTACTGATCAATAAGCTTGATATAAGAGATCTTGATAAGCTTCATATATTTGAACGGAAGCTGACAATGCTTAGATTGCTGGAACTGCTGGACAAACCAATAAATGGTAAATTTGATTTCAAGCATTTGCAGGCTATTCATGCTTATATTTTCCAGGATGTGTATGACTGGGCAGGAAGAGTAAGAACAGTAGACATTGCGAAAGGAAATATGTTTTGTAATGTCAGATTTATTTCAAGTCAGGCTGATATGATTTTTTCCGGACTTAAGGAAGAGCATTATTTAGCAGGATTGGGTGAGGATATGTTTATTAAGCGGCTTGCGTATTATTTTTCTGAAATTAATGCACTGCATCCGTTTAGAGAAGGAAACGGACGCAGTCAGCGAGAATTTATTCGTTCTCTGGCATTGAAAAACGGATATTTAATCTATTTTGACAGAGTATCGGAAGAAGAAATGTTATTAGCCAGCCAGAAGTCTTTTTTGTGTGACTATGAGGATATGGAAAAGATTATAGCAAAATGTATCAAGAAAAAGTAAATATAGTAGTTAATGGCAAAGGAAACAAGACCTAAGGATTATCCGAAGCTAAAGGGCTATCAGCCTACAAGGTTCATGCTTCCGACTTCTCATTATGATAAGAAGGCAGACAGAGCAGTAACCTTTATTGAAAATCTTTGCCATACTAAAGGAAAATGGGCGGGCAAGAGATTCTGGTTATTACCCTGGCAGGAGCGGCTTATTAGAGATATCTTTGGAATTGTAAAGCCTGATGGGAATAGGCAGTTCCGAACTGCGTTTGTTGAAATTTGTAAGAAGGTGGGCAAGAGTGAATTGGCTGCGGCCATCGCTCTGTATTTATTGTATGCAGATAATGAACCTAGTGCTGAAGTATATGGTGCAACTGCAGACAGACAGCAGGCATCCATTGTTTTGGATGTTGCAAAGCAGATGGTTGAGATGTCACCGGCGCTGATGAAGAGAAGTAAGCTGATATCAGCTACCAAGCGAATTGTCAATTACGGAAATGCCGGTTTTTATCAAGTGCTTTCAGCAGAGGTTGGTAGTAAGCATGGTTTTTCGATTTCGGGATTTGTGTTCGATGAGATTCATACACAGCCGAATCGACAGCTATATGACGTACTTACAAAGTATAGTTCAGATGCACGCCAGAATCCACTTCATTTCATAATCACTACTGCCGGTAAAGACAGACATTCAATAGCCTTTGAGTTACACACTAAAGCAATTGATATTCTGGAAGGCAGGCGTGTGGATCCGACTTTTTATCCTGTGGTCTATGGCCTTAAGGATGATGAGGGCTGGGAAGATGAAGCAAACTGGTACAAGGTAAATCCATCTCTTGGATATACAGTTGATATTGAAAGACTTAGGGATGCTTACCGCGAGGCAAAACAAAACCCAGCAGATGAGATGACTTTCAAATGGATTAGAATGAATATGTGGGTTAGTTCAACAACATCTTGGATTCCGGATGCAATCTTTATGAAAGGTAATGAGCCGATTGATATGAGGCGGCTTGAGGGCAGAGATTGTTACGCCGGGCTGGATCTTTCAAGTACGGGTGACATTACGGCTCTAGTTCTAATATTTCCACCTAGGAATACAGATGAGAAGTATATCCTGGTACCGTACTTCTGGGTTCCTGAGGATACTATTTCACAGAGGGTAAAAGCTAATTCAGTTCCATATGATGTATGGGAGAAGCAAGGCAATCTGTTAGCAACGAAAGGTAATGTTATTCACTATGATTTCATCGAGAAATTCATTTGTGATTTAGCTGAGAAATAGCATATTCTGGAGATTGCAGTGGACAGATGGAATGCTACGCATATGATTCAGAATCTGGGAGATGCTGGATTTACTATGGTGCCATTTGGTCAGGGCTTTGCAAGTATGAGCACGCCGACCAAGGAGTTTTACAGACTTCTCATGGAAGGACAGATTATTCATGCAGGATATCCGGTTCTTAGATGGATGGCTGGTAATGTTGTGATTGAAACAGACGCTGCGGAGAACATTAAGGTTACCAAAGCTAAGTCAAAAGAAAAGATTGATGGAATCGTTGCTTCCATTATGGCTCTGGGCAGATGCCTTAGAATTGAAGGTGAGCCGCGGGGAAGCATTTATGATGAGAGAGGATTGTTGGTATTCTAATATTGACAAACTATCAATTGATGTGTACACTATCAATTGATAGTAAATATATTGGGGGTGATTAGCATTTTCCTTAGTTACAAATCTAAAAAGAGAGAAGTAGCGGCTTTCTTGGATGAGTTGCATAAATTACTTGAGAGCGACGATTTTGATATAAATACTGATTTGAACCTGGTTCGTAAGAAGAAGCAGGGGGATGATCAGAAATTTTCGACACCATTTACATTATTAGATCTTGATTATGACGCGGAGGATGTTGTTGAAAGATTAAAAGAATTGAAAGTTGAAGAGTACTCAGAAACTAAGATTGATAAAGATGATGTAAATCCACCTATATTGTTTGTATTTGGAAAGGGAATAAATGGCAAACTGATTTATGTGAAACTAAAAATTAGAGATCAGCAGAAGCAGGTGATATGTGTGTCGTTTCATTATGCGAAGGATAAAATGGAATTTCCGTATGCATAATGAATCGTGAAGGAGGTAAGACAATGGAGGCCAATACATTAATTAGAAAAATTCATATGTCTTGTCCATTATGCGGCAAGACACATGAAATTGAAGAGAGGAAAAGAACCACAACCATAATCTTAAAAGGTGAGGAAGTAACCTACGAGGAGAGGTTTTATTTTTGTGCAAATGCCGATGAGGATGAGAATGAATTTGAGACTGGAGCAATGACAAATGAAAATCTCCTTAATGCAAGAAATGCATATAGGGTAAAAATGGGACTTCTAACATCTGATGAGATTGTGGCAATTAGAGAAAGCTATGGCCTTTCTCAGGTTGATCTTGCAAAACTTTTAGGATGGGGAGAGGCAACAATTTCACGATATGAAAGTAAAGCAATTCAAGATGAAGCCTACGATACTATGCTTCGATTGATCAAGGATAATCCATTACAAGCATTGGAATTCTTAAAGAAAAATGCCGACAAATTTTCGGGTATGAAACGTTTAGAGATTAGGGCAAAAATTGTTGAGAAATTAGATTCTTATGGAAAAGAGTTTCTTACAAGACAAACATTTGAGGGAGAATATGCAAACTTTGAAGAACCATCTGATTCAAATGGCTTCACATTACTAAATATTGACAAAATTGAGGCAATGATTTCTTATATTGCGGAGAAAGTTAGTAATCTGTTTAAGGTTAAATTGATGAAAATGCTTTGGTACTCGGATGTATTATCATTCATTGAAAATGGACGTTCAATGACCGGAATGGTATATCGACACGAACCTATGGGTGCTCTGCCTGTTGGGCATTATAGCCTGATGAATTTAGAAAACTTAAATGTTCAAGAGGAAATGAGTTATAATTATGATACTATGCTTCATGTATATCCAACAGCTAATATGGATTATTCTGTATTGTCGGATGGAGAAAAAGCCATACTCGATAAAGTAATTACGAAGTTTAAGGATTACAAGGCAAAAGAAATTGTGGATTATATGCATGATGAAAGAGCATATGGTGAAACAAAATCCGGAGAAATAATTCCTTTTAGTTTAGCAAAAGAAATAAGAGTATTTTAATATGGTAAATAATAATGGGCACTTGCAGTGATGTGAGTGCCTTTTTGATTGGATAATATGGGGATTTTCAGCAGTATATTTCGTGGGCGGGATGCTCCCACAGACAGAACTTCAGGAAGTGTGTATTCATTCTTTATGGGTGGTTCGACTTCTGGTAAGAGGGTGAATGAAAGAACAGCGATGCAGATGACGGCGGTATATTCCTGTGTGAGGATATTGTCGGAGACTATAGCTGGGCTTCCATTATAGTTTTACAGATATACCAAAGATGGTGGGAAAGAGAAGGCGGTGGATCATCCGCTTTACTTTTTGCTTCATGATGAGCCAAATCCGGAGATGACAAGCTTTGTATTCCGTGAAACTTTGATGACGCATTTGCTTTTGTGGGGAAATGCTTACGGTCAGATTATCCGTAATGCAAGGGGAGAGATTTTTGCTCTTTATCCGCTGATGTCAGACCGAATGACTGTAAATCGCGATGCAGATGGTCAGCTCTATTATGAGTATTACATGAGTACGGATGATGCTCATACTTTGAAGGGTACAACGGTGAGATTACAGCTGCAGGATGTTTTTCATATTCCTGGTTTGGGTTTTGACGGATTGGTTGGATATTCTCCGATTGCGATGGCAAAGAATGCTATCGGTATGGCGATTGCCTGTGAAGAGTATGGTGCAAAGTTCTTTGCCAATGGTGCGGCACCGTCTGGTGTGTTAGAGCATCCGGGAACTATTAAGGATCCGTCCAGGGTTCGTGAGAGCTGGCAGTCAACTTTTGGCGGTTCAGCCAATGCAAACAAGGTGGCAGTTCTGGAAGAAGGAATGAAGTATACACCGATTTCCATAAGTCCGGATGAAGCACAGTTTCTGGAATGCAAAGTAGCACTACAAAAATCATAAAATTTGACAAAAAAATAGGGGCTGCCGCACGTTAGTGCGACAGCCCCTCTCTTTTTGTTCAGAAAAGGGAGCTTAGTTTTTCTCGCGAAGGAACAGATACCAGTACAGGAAGCCGACAACGATGACACCGCCGAAGATATTGCCGATGGTGGCAGGGATCAGATTGTTGAGGATAAAGGTTCCGATATTTAAGCCCTCTGCAGCGATGCCGTATGCAGATGCGGTCATCATACCTGCAGGAATGTAGAACATGTTAGCAACACAGTGCTCGAAGCCGCAGAGAACGAATGCGGAGATCGGAGGGTATACGGCGAGAATTTTGCCGGAAACGTGGGTTGCGCTCATGCCCATCCAGACAGCTACGCAGACCATAACGTTACACAGGATACCGCGGAAAAAGACCTCTGAAAAGCTCAGGGAAACCTTTGTGACAGCGGTATTTACCATGTTTTGTGCGAGCAGTCCGTCATACAGCCCGGGAATATGTCCGTATACGAACAGAACGGACACAAACAGGGAACCGATCAGGTTGCCGAGATAAACAAACAGGTAGTTTTTCATAAGTGCCTTAAAGGTGATCTTATGGTCGAGCAGGGAAATGACCATAAGGCAGTTACCGGTGAACAGCTCACTGCCGTTGCAGATAACCATCGCAAGTCCTGCCGGGAAAACGAGGGCGGATACGATCCGGGCTGCGGACGGATTCGTGATGTCTGCGGAAGCAACAGATGCTGCGGCGCCTGCCAGTGCGATAAACATGCCGGCGAAGAAGCCAAGCAGCAGCATGTGCAGACCGGGAAGGTTGGCCTTGCGGACGCCGGCAATATCATAGTTTTTTGCAATTTGATCTGATGAAATCATGGGATTTGCAGTTCCTCCTTTTTGGAACCCACAGGTTCCTGTATTTTCTGCGTTCATTAATGGTAATATTGTAACATGCGCCCCGAAAAGCCGCAAGGAGACAGACTTTCTTGTATGGTAAAAAAAACATTTTTTCGTTACAGTTCACTCGTACCTTTTTGTAAGCAAAAATGAGCTGCGAAGCAGCGGAGAGCGTCGAAGACGCGGTTTTGCGAATG
>OGYX01000875.1_pt1 | contig 22902 bp, 18 predicted proteins | sample 1576601 | NCBI WGS metagenome assembly OGYX01 (sample SAMEA3541561, study PRJEB24748) | human gut metagenome | biome: human gut; feature: human-associated habitat; material: faeces | place: China | collected 2012 | reverse complement strand
ATTCGTTAGAATACTTGACCGAGAACCCTGCGACTTTAGTCGTGGGAGGTTCAGATTACAGATTTAATTCGTGTAGGCGAAGAAAATGATGTAACTGTTCGTGTATATCAATGGTCTGATGGCACATATTTAGAAGACCAAGATATGTGGTGGGAAAGTGGAATTTTCCGCGATGTAGAATTAATAGGTGTGCCTAAAGATGGTATCAATGATTATAAAGTAATTGCTGATTTAGATGATGAATATAAAAATGGTATTTTCAAAGTAGAAGCTTTCTTACGTACAACAAAAGAAGTTAATGTTACTTTTGAATTAGTAGATGCTGGTGAAAATACTGTATTTACAAAAACTGTAGTAGCTAAAGAAGGCAAAGCTTGTATTGATGAAGTAATCGCTGATGTAAATCATTGGACAGCAGAAACACCTTATTTATATAAATTATTTATGACTGTAGAAGATGACGGTCAAATTATAGAAGTTATTCCTCAAAATGTAGGTTTCCGCAATATTAGATTAAATGGCGAAACTTTCTTAGTAAATGGTGTAGCTATTAAATTTAAAGGTGTAAACCGTCATGATTATAGCCCACAAAATGGTCGTGTAGTATCTAGAGAAGAAATTGAAAAAGATATTATTTTAATGAAACAATTCAATATCAATGCAATTCGTACATCTCATTATCCTAATTCTTATTATCTATACGATTTATGTGATGAATATGGTATGTATTTAATCGCTGAAACAGATTTGGAATGTCATGGTTTTGAATTGACTGGTGATTATAAATGGATTACAGATGATCCTTCTTGGGAACTTGCTTATGTTTCTAGAATGACTCGTATGATTGAACGCGATAAAAACCATCCTGCTATTATCTTCTGGTCTTTAGGAAATGAATCTGCTTTTGGTTGCAATTTCCGCAAAATGACAGATGTAGCACATGAAATGGATCCTACAAGATTAGTTCATTATGAAGGCGATTTTGATGTAGAATCTGCTGATGTTTATTCTACAATGTACACATGGATTGAAAATCCAAAGAAACCATATCTCATGAAAGATATCATTGAAAAATCTAAAAAACCACATATTCACTGCGAATATTGCCATGCAATGGGTAATGGCCCAGGAAACTTAAAAGATTATCAAGACTTAGTATATGCTCATGATAAATTACAAGGTGGTTTCGTTTGGGAATGGTTTGACCATGGTATTGAATCCTTCACAGAAAGCGGAGAAAAATATTATCGCTATGGCGGAGATTTTGGTGATGACCCAAGCAATAAAGATTTCTGTATCGATGGTTTAATCATGCCAGATAGAACACCATCTCCAGGTTTATATGAATATAAAAAAGTTATTGAACCAATTACAACTACTGCTGTAGATATTCAAAAAGGTATCATAAACTTATTAAGCCGTTATGATTTTGCAAATTTAGATAGATTTAACCTCGTTTATAAAGTTATGGAAGATGATGTAATTCTTCAAACTGGATTTATGGCTGTTCCTTCTATTGAAGCTAGAGCAAATAAAGACATTACATTACCATATGATTTATCTGCAATCAAAGTAAAACCAGGAGCTCATTACTATGTAAATATTTCTTATCAATTAAGAGAAGATACAAGTTATGCTTCTAGCGGTCATGAACTTGCTACTGCTCAATTTGAATTACCTTTATATAAAGAAGGTATCGTGGTAAGACCAGAAGGTATTTTAAATGTTGAAAAAGAACATACTACTTTACATGTAAAAGGCGCTAACTTCTCTTTAGACTTTAACTTAGTAAATGGTAATTTAATGAATATCGTTCGTGATGGTATGCAAGTATTGAGCAAAGGTCCTCGTTTAACTTTATGGAGAGCACCTATCAGCAATGATATGGAAATCATTGATAAATTGAAAAAAGTATACTTCTTACATCTTGAACATGAAGTAGTGATGAATATTGATTATCACATGGAAGGCAATATCTTAAAAGTAGAAGTAGATACAATCAATAGTACAACTAATAGTGCATGGCACTTCAAAACAAAATATGTATATACAGTATGCCCATCTGGCGATATCTTAATTGATGTAGAAGGCACTCCTTCTGGTAGAGTTGATTTAGCACCAGATATGTTACCTAGAATTGGTGTAAGCATGCATTTAGATAAATCTATGGAACATGTACGCTATTTCGGTATGGGACCTGGTGAAAACTATGCAGACTCTAAAGAAGCAGCGCAAATGGGCTTATATGCAAATACTGTAGATGGATTATTTACAAACTATGTAATTCCTCAAGAAAATGGAAACCATATGGGTTGTAAATGGGTATCTATGACAAATGACAGAGGTATGGGTCTTTTAGCATCAACTGAAGGTGATTTTAATTTCAGTGCTTCTTGGTATGAAGATAAAGATTTAGATGATGCAAAACATACTTGTGATTTAGTAAAACGTGATTATATTGTATTTAATGTAGATTACAAACAAAATGCTTTAGGTACAAATTCTTGCGGTCAGTGGCAATTGGATAAATATCGTGCAAAATTTGAAGACTTTAAATTATCCTTTAGATTAACTCCATTTAATAATAAAGAAGTTTTGGATAAACATTTAGCTGCTGAAAGAATTTGTCTTGATAAATAATAAAATAGCCTCTAATAAAATTATAATATTATGTACCCTAATGTTTTGTTAGGGTACAATTTTTTTATAAAAATAAAAGCACTAATAGTAAGTATAACAACTATTAGTGCTTTAGTTTTAAATGATGATGAAAAACAAAAAAAGCTCCGATAAAATCGAAGCTTTAATTTACAAAATGGTGGGCAGGGATGGATTCGAACCATCGTAGCCTACGGCGACGGATTTACAGTCCGTTCCCTTTAACCACTCGGGCACCTACCCATTACAAATGGTGACCTTGGCAGGACTCGAACCTGCGACCTTTTGATTCGTAGTCAAACACTCTAATCCAGCTGAGCTACAAGGCCATTTGTTTGCGGTTGTCTTAACCGCGTATATTATAATATCAGATTGATTTATATTTGTCAAATGTTTTTTTGAAAAAATTTAAGATTTATTAAAATAAATTTTAGCTCTATACGAAATAGATAATAAATGATATATTATGTGATGGATAGTATTCGAAGCGAAACTGTACCACAAACTTTTATTTTTATCTAATTAAAAAGGATTGTATCGAAAGAACAAGACCTTACCAGAGATTTCATTGTATTACTTCCAAGAAAAAGAGGTGATAAAATGAAAATAGGATTTATTGGTGCGGGGAAAGTAGGCTTTTCCCTAGGAAAATATTTACAAAATAATTGCAGTCAAAATGATGTAGAGATTGTAGGTTATTTTAGTAAATCTTTAAAATCGGCAAAATCAGCAGCAGATTTTACCAGTACTAAATTATATATAAATCTTGAAAATATCTTAAAAGACAGTGATACCTTATTTTTGACAGTGCCTGATGGTAGTATCAGTCAAATTTGGGATTATATGAGAAATCTGGATATTAGAAATAAAAATATTTGTCATTGTAGCGGTTCGATATCTTCGACCGCTTTTTTTGATGCTCAAAATAAAGGTGCATATGCATATTCTATCCACCCACTTTGTGCGATAAATAATAGGTATGAAGCTTATAAAAATTTAGCGAATGCTGTATTTACTATTGAAGGTAATAGTGAGCATTTAGATAGCTTGATGCAGATTTTTCAAAAATGTGGTAATGACATCATAAAAATCGATACGCAAAAGAAAGCACTATATCATGCTAGTGCAGTAATGGCTAGTAATTTAGTTACAGCTCTATTTGCCACGAGTATAGATTTATTAAATCGTTGTGGTGTAGATAAAAAGATGGCAAAAAATATTTTATTGCCATTATTGCAGGGTAATGTAGCTAATTTAACTACTTTTGATATCAAAGATGCTTTGACTGGCCCAGTAGAGAGAAATGATGTAGTTACGATAAAAAAACATTTAAATGCATTTAATCAAGAAAATTTAAATCAAGAAAAAGAAATTTATAAGTTATTATCACAAAAATTAATTGAAATTGCACAAAGTAAAAATTCATTAAAAGATTATAGTGAAATGAAAGAGGTTTTTGATAGTGAAAAATACAGTATCAACGTTTAAAATGCAAAAGGAAAACAAAGATAAAATTACAATGCTTACAGCATATGATTATTCTACAGCAAAGTTGATTGATGAAGCTGGAGTTAATGGAATTTTAGTAGGTGACTCCTTGGGCATGGTTATGCTTGGTTATGAAGATACATTATCTGTTACTATGGAAGATATGATACACCATATAAAAGCTGTTACTAGAGGAGCAAAAAATGCTTTAGTTGTAGGCGATATGCCATTTATGTCTTATCAGACATCTGTTTATGATGCTGTGAAAAATGCAGGTCGTTTAGTGCAAGAAGGTCATTGTCAGGCAGTAAAATTAGAAGGTGGAGAAAGTGTTTGCCCACAGATAAAGGCAATTGTTGAAGCTTCTATTCCTGTTATGGCACATATAGGGCTTACACCACAATCTGTTAATGCCTTTGGCGGTTTTAAAGTTCAAGGGAAAAGTGAAGATGCTGCCAAAAGAATTCTTCAAGAAGCAAAAGCTGTAGAAAAAGCAGGTGCATTTGCTGTAGTATTAGAATGTATTCCTGATAAATTGGCAAAAATTATCACTGAAGAAATAAATATACCGACAATTGGCATTGGTGCAGGTAGTGATTGCGATGGTCAGATTTTAGTATATCAAGATATGCTTGGTATGTTTGGCGGATTTAAGCCTAAATTTGTGAAACGCTTTGCAAATGTTGGCGAAGAAATGACAAAAGCTTTTAAAGATTATATTGAAGAAACAAAAGCAAAAACATTTCCAGCAAAAGAGCATTGTTTTAAAATAGATGATAGTGTAATTGAAAAATTATATTGATGATAATTTTATTTAAATATTACAAAGTTACAATAAAAACTATTGCGTTTTATTTTTTTATATGATATTATGTAAACACGCTAAAGATGATGAAGAGGAAAAGTAGATAAATATAATCATGACAGAGAGTCAAGGATGCTGGAAACTTGATATGAGAGTATTTATTGAAGTTCACCTCGGAATTGCTCGCTGAACTTATTGTAGGTGGAGCCGGAGCCTTACCGTTATCGAAAAGGACAGTATCGGATTAGTCCCGTACTTGATGAGAGATATCTATATTTTTATAGATAAATAAGGTGGTACCGTGAATTCAGCCTCGCCCTTATATTAGGGTGAGGCTTTTATTATTTTTAAATCAATTAGATAAAAAAGAAAGGAGGCTTTTCATGAAGAAATTAGCTTTTTTAGGACCTCATGGAACAAATAGTGAAGAAGCTGCAATTTATATGGCTAATTTGCGCCAAGAAAAAATGAATTTAGTGGCATATAATACAATACAAGATGCGATACAAGCTGTTGCTCAAAAAGATGTAGATTATTGTTTAGTACCAGTGGAAAATTCAATAGAGGGTTCAGTTCGTATTACCTTGGATACTTTGGCTCATGATGTTGACTTAATGATAGAGTCTGAATTAATATGGAGTGTACATAATCAATTATTAACAAAAAATCCTAATGCTAAGATACACACAATAATTTCTCATATTCAACCATTAGCTCAATGTAGAGAATATTTAAAAAGTCATTATCCAACGGCAAAGACAGAATCTGTTTCTAGTACAGCTAGAGCAGCAGAAAAAGCAAGCTGTTATGGAGATGGTTATGCGGCAATAGCGACAAAAACAGCAGCTGATTTATATAATTTGCAGATAATAGATACAGATATTCAAGATGTTGAAGATAATTTTACTAGATTTATTTTATTGACTAATAAAGATAAAGTAAAAAAATATCAAGATGTAGCTAATATGATGATAATTTGTCAGATAGATGGTAGAGCTGGCAGTTTATACGAACTTTTGGGTGATTTTGCTTGTCGAAAAGTAAATATGACAAGAATTGAATCAAGACCTGCGCGTACAAGTTTAGGCGAGTATATTTTTTTCATAGAAATAGATGCTAATGTGGATAAAGATATTTTACAAGAAGCACTTATGCAGGCTAGTAAAAAATGTTTTTGGCTTAAAAACTTGGGAAAATTCCCAGTATATAAAGCTAGTAATAAATTAGTAAATGAAATAAATTAATCTTAAATATAGATAAAACGAAAAGGTGGAATAAATAATGGTTGTAATAATGAATCCTGATGCAAGAGAAGAAAATATCATGGCTGTAGTAAAAGCTATCGAAAGTGTAGGGCTCACAGCTAAGATAATGGAAGGTGCACAGCAGAAAATTGTTGGTGTAATAGGTGACAAAACTCGTATGGGTTCACTAGCAGTAGAGGCAATGGAAGGTGTAGAACAGACAGTGGCTATTTCTAAATCTTATAAATTAGCCAGCCGTGAATTCCACCCAGCAAATACTGTTGTTGATGTAGATGGTGTAAAAATCGGTGATGGCAATGTAGTAGTAATGGCAGGCCCATGTGCAGTAGAATCTCGTGAACAATTATTAGAAGCAGCAAAAATCGTAAAAGCCGGTGGAGCACAATTTTTACGTGGTGGCGCTTATAAACCTCGTACTTCTCCATATTCTTTCCAGGGTCTTGAAAATAAAGGTCTTGAATATTTGGCTGAAGCTCGTGAAGTTACAGGATTAAAAGTAGTAACAGAAGTAACAGAAGTAGAAGCTGTTGATGCTGTAGCTCATTATGCGGATATTTTGCAGATTGGTGCACGTAATATGCAAAATTTCCGTTTATTAAAAGAAGTTGGAAGATGTAATAAACCAGTTATGCTCAAACGTGGTCTTTGCGCTACTATTGATGAATGGTTAAATGCTGCTGAATATATTATGAATGAAGGCAATCATAATGTAATTTTATGTGAACGTGGTATTCGTACTTATGAAACATATACAAGAAATACATTAGATATGAGTGCTGTAGCAGCAGTAAAACATTTAAGTCATTTACCAATTATCGTAGACCCAAGTCATGGCACAGGTAAATGGAGAATGGTAAAACCTATGAGCTTTGCAGCAATAGCAGCTGGAGCAGATGGACTTATCATTGAAGTTCACCCAAATCCTGCAAAAGCTTTATCTGATGGACCACAATCTTTGACACCAGAAAATTATAGAGAAGTAATGCGTGGTGTCTATAAAATTTCTGATTTTATGAAAGCAGAAAATTTATTTACTGATTACATGAAAGACTAAAAATTTATATTATAAGATGAGAAAAAGCAGTCAAATACTTATTTATAATTAAAGTATTTGACTGCTTTTTTTATGTCATTAAAAATAAAAATATAGGATAAGCTATAAAAATAAAGATAATAGTAGTGATTAAAAAAATTGCCTCAGCGATACTGGTGTTTAATTTATATAGTTGAGTAACTACAACAGAATTGATACCAATAGGACACATGCCAATCAAAGTGATGACTGAAATGAGTAAAGCATTATCTGTAAATAAGCTAGCGGTGATAAATGATAATACAGGTATGATAAGAAAACGAACAGGTACAATAGTCAAAGCTAGATATTTATATAAGCGAGCTGCTTTAAAATTTAATAAATAACCTACAGGTAAAATACCAAACCAAGCACCTAGGTGGACAGAAGCATTAAAAATGGGGTCAAAAATATCAGGACGAGGTACTTCGTAAATATTTAAGATAGCACCGATAAACATACTAAGTAAACCAATTTGGTTCCAACTGATTAGAATAGAACGCCAATGCGGTTGAAATTTTGCTTTCGAACCAGCTGTGAATTTTTGATGAAAATATTCAGCTAGAGGAAAACAAAAAGAAAGTGTAAAAATATTTTGTACCATAGCGATAACTTGGACATAAGCATAAGCTAATTGCCCCATAGCTATATAAGCACATAAACCACCTAAAATACCTGTATTAGAGAGCATACTACTTAAAAGATAAGCACCGCTATTGCGTATATTTTTGCCAAGTCGCCAGTTTACATATGGATAAGCTAATAATCCTGGAAGTGCTGAAATGAGGATAATTCCTACGAATGCCAATAAAAATAAATTTTGGTCTATTTTTATCAACCAAAAACTACCAAGTCCAGTGATTATCATAATGAAACGGATATTTAATTTTAAGAGGAAATTACAAGTATTTAAAGATATTATCTTATATTTATGGAAATAATATCCTATAGTTAGAGGTAAAATAACATCAATAAATATAAATAAAAGGCGATAAAATGTTTCTGACATAATAACACCATTTAAGCTTTTGCAATATCAGGGCGAAGTTGACTTGCTCTACCTAAATAAATATGTTTTATTTCCTTTTGTGTTTTATCAGTATTCACCAAAAGTAAAACGCGGATACATTTTTCCATACTGTTTTCTACATATAACTGTTGAGCATCAAAAAGTGGTACTAAATCCCAATTAGGTAATTGACGTGCAGCAAAAGCAGGAAATACACTAGATAAATCCTTAGTAGCACTAAATAAAGCAGCACCAATATCTTCAGCAGTAATATCATTAGCTTCAAGAATGTTTATTAATAATTTTTTTACAGCCTCAATAATCTCTTCACGATTATCATTCTCCACAGTGATAGCTCCTCTAATTCCTTGCATAAAAAACATTCCTTTCATTTAAATATATTTCTATGTGCTTTACTTTTCTTTGGTGGGCAAAGAAAAGTAACAAAAGAATACCCACCGCAGATAAAATTTTAGTTTTGAAAATAATTATCGCTTCATACAACGCTTAGAAACTCGCTTCGCTCAAACATTCAGACTAAAAACGTATTCAAAGATAATTATTTTCAATAACCTTACGGTTACCACAAAATTTTATAATGCGGAAAATAAAAATTACTAAATTATTTAATAATTAATAATACCAAATATTTCCCGCATTTTAGCATCTTTTTGCGGTAGCCGTAGGCTATTGGTAAAGATAAAAATATGACAATGGTTTTAGTTCTACTGTTTGAACGTAGTGAGTTTAGAACGTTGTTGGCATATTTTTATCTTTATCAAAGTAAAAAGTGCGTGAGCGGGTAGTTTTCTTTTTGGTTCGTTTTTCTTTTGTATAAAAGAAAAATGAACGTAAAAAACCTATTTTTCTTTAAAAATGTTAATCATTAAACGAATTGATAAGAATACGGCTACTAGATATCCTAATACACCTAAAATAGGGATTTCCATTATTTGAGGTGTCATGTTAGTAGTGCAGATAATGCTAGAGCCTAAAAGTAGTGCAGAGCAAATGATACCGATGATTAATTTATTAATCATTTTATCTAAACGACGAAGTGGTTCTTCTGAGCCTGTTAAGTCTAAATTAACTTTAGTTTGTCCACTCATTGTCATTTTTAGGATATCAGATAATTGTTCTGGTATATGCATGGATTTTTGAAGCATTAAATAGCTATCTCGTTTGAATTTAGTAAATTCTTCTTTCCAACTGAAATTTCGTTTAAAATCAGCTCGCATATAAGAGGCAAAAATATCAATAAAATTAACATTAGGACAACAAATTTTGAGAACAGATTCAATGGTAACGACACCACGAGCAAACATACTTAGACCAGGATTAATAGAAAGTTTATGACGGCGAGCAACAGTTATAATATCATGTGCTAATTCGCTTAATTTTAATGTTTGGAAATTGGCATTACTATAACGGTTCATAAGATTATCAATATCTTCATAAAGTTGGATATGATTTAATTTTCCTTGAACAGTACCTAAAGTTAAAATAGCGTTTTTCATTTCATAAGTATCATGTTGAACAAGGGCGTAAACAGCTTTTTTTAAAGCATCACGTTCTTTAGAAGATAAACGCCCCATCATGCCTAAATCAAGCCAAATAATTTTACCGTTTTTTATCCAAATATTACCTGGGTGAGGATCTGCATGAAAATAGCCATCTTCAATGATTTGTTTTACGTAATTTTTGCCAAGATGAATACCTAATTCTTCAACATTATAACCTTGGGCTTTTAATTTGCTGATTTCATCAATGCGATGACCGTCAATATATTCCATTACAAGCACGCGAGCTGTAGTCAGTTCATGTTTTACAGTAGGACAATCAACGAAAATATCTTCACTATTAAGTCGTTTAAACTCGTCAATATGTTCAGCTTCCATCATGAAATCCATTTCTTGTTTTGTGATATTCCACATTTCATCAAGAATGGCGTTAAAATCTAAAATGCTAGATGAAGTTTTAAAGACTTGTAAGATAGATACAGCTCGTTTTAATAAAACTATATCTTTAGCCATTACTTCATAAATTCCAGGACGTTGTACTTTGATGACGATTTTTTCACCAGTTTTTAATGTAGCTTTATGTACTTGAGCTATAGAAGCAGAGCCAAGTGCATGGTCATCTATATCGAGAAAAACATCTTCTATTTTTTTATTATATTCTTTTTCAAGGCAGTCTTTGATGATGCTAAAATCTAAAGGCTTAGCTTGTGTTTGCAATTTAGTCAGTTCAATGGCATAATCGGCAGGTAAAAATCCTGGTTTTAAAGAGAGTATTTGACCTAATTTTACAAATGTAGGACCTAAATCTTCTAGGATTAAACGCAATTTTTCAGGTGTCATATCGCTTGTAAGTACATTATGCTTACGTAAAACAAGCACCATTTCCCGTAAACGATGAGAGGAACTGTATTTTGTTTGTTTAGGAAATTTTATCAAATTAACACCTTCTATCATAAATTTTTAATATAATGTATTTAAATAAAATAATTATGTTTATTATAGCAAATAAGTGAAAAATAGTATAACAGTTTATTTATCGCTTAGAATATGGATTTTTGGATGAGTTTAAAATTTTTAATAAAAAAGAGTTGAAATATTAATTTGAAAATCTTCAAGTATATATTTCAACTCTTTTTATTTATTCTTCTGTAATATTATCTAAAATTTGTAGAATTTCTTGTCCGTAATTATTTCCAGGAACTGCCCAACGACCATTTAAACCAGGCCATGTATCAATTGTTGATGTAGAATAAACGGCACGAACTAAGGAATAACGTGGGTCTACTACATCTTCACGAGGAGGTCTAACGGAAGCATAAGCCAATAAATGTTGGATATGAGCTCTAACACCAATACGAGCTGTTTCAAAATAAGCACCTTTTACAGTAGCACTTGTTGTACCTAGACCACAATAATTATTTTGGTCAGGTGTTACTGTACCACCATATCTAAAAAATCCTGTTTCTTTTAAAGCTTGAGCAAAAGCTGCATCAGGACGAATTCCTTCTTTACCAGCTTCTTCATAATAATAATCAACTAATTCTTCAGCAGAAACTGTAATTTTAGGATTTGGGTTATTTTTGAGCAGGTAATTTACGCATTGTTCACGAGCCGCAATAGCTGAACCCATGATAGAAGAACTGCCATAATTTACTACTTTATCTTGTTCTTTTTTATCAGAGTCGCCTTTTAAAATAGCAGCGATTTTTTCTGATACAGAGTGATTAGATGTTTCTTTTTTATCAAAAGTATTATCATCATTATCAGTTTTTAAAGCAATAACAGCACTTGTTTCGCGTTGTTGATGTTGACTTAAGCCCTTTAAAGTATAATTATTTTGCATAGGAGTCATACTAGCTTGACTAGGAAAACCAATACTGATACAAGCTGCGACAATTAAAGAACTACCAAGAATTTTATATTTGCGAAAAAACATAGAAGATAAAGGACCTCCTTAAGTATCAAATTTTTAATTGCTTAAGACTACAAATTGGATAATAAACAAAAGCATAAATACATAAAGTAGAGGGTGAACTTGTTTAATTTTTCCAGAGAATATTTTTATTAAGCAATAAGAGATAATACCGATACCAACAGCATCAGTGATACTGTAAGATAATGGCATCATTAGAAAAATCAAGAAAGCAGGAAAAGCTTCTTGCATATCATCCCAATTTATACGAGATAAACTGCTCATCATATAAAAACCAACAATAATTAATGCTGGTGCAGTAACTGCTGGAACAGTGGATAAAACTTTAGCAATTGGAGCTGTAAAAAGCATTAAGAGGAATAATAAAGCAATGATGACGTTTACAAAACCAGTACGACCACCACTAGCTACACCAGAACCAGATTCAACATAGGCAGATGTTGGACTTGTACCAAAAATAGAACCAACAAGGCTAGCGATAGAATCTGCTAAAAGAGCGCTTTTTACATTAGGAAAAGTATCATTTTTCATCAATCCTGCTTGTTTGGCAATACCGAGCATAGTACCAGTAGTGTCAAATAAAGTAACAATGAAAAATGTAAAAATTATAGTATAAAGATTATGAGAAATAGCTCCCATGATATCCATTTGCATAAATGTATTACCGAGTTCAGGTGTACTGAAAATAGTATCAGGTAAACTGATATAACCAAAAAGGAAAGATAATATAGAGGTAATAATCATGCCTAAAAACAAGGCACCACGTACATTATTTACCACTAAAATAATGCTTATAAATAAACCGATAAGTGACATATAAGTTACAGGATCAGTAAAATTACCAAGAGTAACTAGGGTAGCTGGAGAAGCTACAATAATATGGGCACTTTGAAGACCGACAAAACTGATAAATAAACCGATACCAGCACTGATACCTTCTTTCATTGAAGCTGGTATAGCGTTGATAACAGCTTGACGAAATGATGTCAATGAAAGGATTAAAAAGATTAAAGCGGAAATAAATACAGCACCTAAAGCTTCTTGCCAAGGAATTCCCATGGAAATTACTACAACAAAACTAAAATAAGCATTCATTGCAAGCCCAGGAGCAATTGCTATAGGATAATTAGCAAAAATCCCCATGAATAAACAACCAACAATAGTTGCAATTATTGTGGCAAAAAATACACCATTAAAATCCATACCTGTCTGGCTTAGAACACTAGGATTTAAGATGATGATATATGCCATAGTTAAAAAAGTAGTAAAACCAGCAAGGGTTTCAGTAAAATAAGAAGTTTTTCGTTCTTCAAATTTAAAATATTCTTTTATTGACATGACAAAACCTTTCTGAGATTTATTTTGTATACTATCATATAATACCATAATTGTGAAAAAATTTTTAGTATAAATTTAATAATAATAGTTATTATCTTTAAATTGAATATTAAATATGATATCATTATATAGTTGGATAGTTATTTGTATATTGAAGAAAGGAGAAATATAGTGAAAAGATATCTTTTTATTTTAGTATTAAGCTTAATGACTGTTATTAGTTTTCCAATAAATAATTCTTTTGCGGCGACAGAACCGTTATCTGAAGAAATTTTTCAGTGGGTGCAGGCAACACCTCGTTCAAGTTATTATTTTAATAAAGATGCTATGACCTATGAAATTGGAGCAGATGGCATTGCCGACACGAATATTTTAATTGTGCCAACAGTAAGACTTTTTGATAATATGCAAATTCAAGATGTGATAATGAAAAGACAATGGAGAAATTTAAGCACATATAGATTTGATGAATTGTCTGGTGTAGCAGAATATTTGCGAATAAATATAAAAGATAAAACAGTAGAATATACAGAATGTGTATATTTAGACCAAGGATATAACTCTTTGTATGTTAATTATGAAAGACCAACTCAAAATATGAATACAATGAGTGTAAAAGATGTAGATTATAATTTTTATCAAGCTATATTAGATTATGAAAAAGAACATAGAAAAGAGCTTTTAACAAAAATTATTGATCAGGTGAAACCTGAAGATTTAAAAGCTGCAGGAATAACTTTAACTAAAGAGCAAAAAAAGAATATGAAAGAAAATAAAAAGCAGAGAAGATAATACGCTATTTGGCAGTGGAGAGGTGTAAACTTTGTATTCTAGGAGTTGGAAAAAACTAGTTTTAGGAATTTGTTTAGTTGTTTGTTTAGTAAATATTTTTAATGTAGAAAAAGTATTTGCTAAAGATGAGAAAAAAGTAATTTTGTATGTGCCTCAAGATGATAGACCGATATCTTCCGATCAAACAGCACAAGTAATCCGTTCTATGGGTTATACTGTAGAGATGCCACCAAAAGATTTATTAGGTGATAGAGATAAAGCTGGCAGACCAGAAGAAATTAATCGTTGGTTAGTGGAAAATGGTGGTAAAGATAAAGTAGCAGTAATATCTTCTGATGCTATGATTTATGGAAGTTTAGTAGCTTCAAGAAAACATCATATACCAAAAGATTTATTGTTAAGACGTGTAAAAAATATAGAAAAGTTGCATGATACGCACCCTAAGATGCCTATATATGTATTTTCTTCTATTATGAGAACGCCAAAAGATGGAGCTTCTTCAGGAACAGAAGAGCCAGAATACTATGTAAAATATGGACAAGCTATAGCTAATTATACAAAAATTGATAATGCTGATACTTCAGGATTAAATGAAAGTTATCAAGTAGCCCTAAGAGAAGGCGTGCCAGAGGCAGCTTTGAAAGATTGGCTTTCCCGTCGCAGAACAAATGTGGAAGTCAATAAACAATTGATAAATTTAGTTAAAAATAATGATGTAGTGTATATGGCAACAGGAAAAGATGATAATTCTAAATTATCCCAGACTCATAGAGAAAGTAATGAGTTGAGAGAATATGCAAATAGTTTAGGATTAAAAAATAATCGCTTTCAAGTTTTAACTGGTTTAGATGAAGTTGGGCTTTTAGTTTTAACTAGAGCTGTTAATGAATTAGAAAATTATAAGCCATATGTTTATATAAAATATGCTTCTGGTTATGGCGGAGCAACTGTGCCAACATATTCAGATGAGTCTATAGATAATACACTTACAAGTCAAATAACGGCTATCGGTGGTATTAGGACATATGATTTGAAAAAAGCTGATTTAGTAATGTTTATAAATACTAATCGCAGTGGCTGGACATATGATGCTAATACGCCAGTAAATACGCTTCAACCAAGATATAATACAATGGATTTTGTTGAAGATATAGAAAGCTTTGTCAATGCAGGCTATCATGTGGCTATAGGTGATATTGCTTTTGCTAATGGAGCAGACAATGCTTTGATGAAACAATTACAAGATAGAGATTTATTAGATAAATTATATGGATATGCTGGTTGGAATACAGCGACTAATAGCACTGGTTTTGCATTAGGCATGGGAATTGTAGGCAATCAGATAAGCCAAGATAAGCGCAATGAATTATTATTGACCAGATATCTAGATGATTGGGTATATCAAGCAAATGTTCGTCAAAGTGTAAACTCTTACTTAAATTTATTGCCAGGTAGTGGTGATTATTTAACTATAGGAGATACAAAAAGACCATATATTGAAGAATATGGTACAAAATTAATGCGTTCTTTTGTAAGTGATAATTTAAATTTATTTAATGAAGCAGTAAATGTTTCGATAACAATGCCATGGAATAGAATTTTTGAAGCTAATTTCGATGTTTCTGGTAATAAATTAAATGAAACAGTATTGAAGAAGCATTTAAAATATTAAATGAAAAAGCCTGCATATTATTTTGCAGGCTTTTCTAGTATGATTGAAATTATGATATAATTTATTATGATTAAGATATTTATAATTAATGAGGTGATAAAGTGCAGTTTAAATATTTAAAACAACTATTATGTCTTTTTTTGATGATGATAGTAGTTTATGTACCGAATGTTGTTTTTGCTAGTTTAAATAAAACTATTATTTTTGTACCCCATGATAATAGACCGATTTCTTTTAAGCAGACAGCGGATAATATTCGTGATTTAGGATATGAAGTATTGACACCACCAGAAGAACTCCTAGGTAATAGAGAAAATCCTTATGCAAAACCAGAAGAGTTATCTAAATGGGTGATAGAAAATGCAAAAAAAGCTGATGCAGCAGTAATATCTTCAGACTCTATGGTTTATGGTAGTCTTGTTGCTTCAAGAAAGCATAATTTAAGTGAAGATGTTGTTTTAGCTAGAGTGCATAATTTTGAAAAAATACATCAAGCAAATCCAAATATGAAATTATATGTATTTGGCTCGATTATGAGAACACCTCAAACAAGTGAAGCGTCAGGTAGTGAAGATGCAAATTATTATGCTCAATATGGTACAGATATTGCGCGTTATACTGCATTGACTGATAAATTAGAACAAGATGGACTAACACATAAAGAAAGAAAACAGTTAAAACAATATGAACAAAAAATACCAAAAGCAGCTCTAGATGATTGGCTTTCTCGTAGACAAGGTAATTTTTTAGTAAGTAAGAATTTAATTGATTTAGCTAGAAATGATGTAATCACTTATTTAGCATTAGGTTGTGATGATAATGCTAAATATTCACAGACAAATAAAGAACGCCGTGCTCTTGATAATTATGGCAGTGATTTAGGTGAGTTGAAATATCAATCAGTAGCTGGAATTGATGAAATTGGTTACGTTTTATTGACTAGAGCAGTGAATAATTTACAAGGTGATATTCCATTTGTAAGTGTTCATTATGCTAAAGGTACAGGAGAAAATACGATACCTGCATATTCTAATGAACCAATTAAAAATTCTATAGCGACTCATATCAAAATGGCTGGCGGTATGAAAGTCAATAGCGATAAAAGAGCAGATTTAGTATTCATGGTTAATACTAATTTTGACGGTACAACAGGTGCAGCTAATGATTTAAATAATGTATATATACCAAATGAAAATATCATAGATTTTGTCAATATGGTCGATGAAGCTGTACAGGCTAATAAAAAAGTAGGTATTGGCGATATCACATTTGGTAATGGCTCTGATAATGCTTTAATGTTTAGTTTATATGGTAAAAATTTATTAGATAAATTAAATGCTTATTCAGGTTGGAATACACCTACAAATAGTACTGGTTATGCTTTGGCTATGGGCATGGGAGCAAATTATACAGATAGAGTGGGCATTTTAAAAATGCTTGAAGTCCGCTATTTAGATGATTGGCTCTATCAAGCAAATATCAGACAAGCTGTAGCGAATAGGTTGAATTCCATGCCTGGTGAAGGCGATTATGGCAATACAAAAACTAGAACTTTACCAGCGGAAAAATTAGCTACAGAAGTTTTACAGAAAATGATAACTGATTATGGCTTAGAAAAATTTGAAGGTCAATCTTATGTGGCTGATGCGCAAATAAGATTTCCATGGCAACGTATGTTTGAAGCAGATATAGTTTTTCCTGAAGAAAAAGTATCTGTAGAAGAAAAAATAGAAAAATAAATTATAGTTCACATAAAGCTCTATATTAAGTATAATAATTAATATTTAATATAGAGTTTTTATTTTATAGATGATATTTTGATTTAATTTATAAGTTTATTTTTATTAAGGAGAATTTTAAATGTTTACACGAATTTTATCGTTTATTAGTTCAAGTAGAAGAGATATTTTAATTTTATTTACAGCTTTATTTAATAGAAATACACCTAAGATGATAAAGACAATGACAATTGTAGCGTTTTTATATCTTATAAGTCCTATTGATTTTTTACCAGATATGATACCAGGACTGGGATTATTAGATGATGCAGTAGTTGTGCCAGGAATTTTATATGCAATGCTTCAGATGTTACCTGCTTCTGTCAGAGCAAAATCAGAAGCACAGGCAGATTATTTAGGACCGAAAATGCCTTGGCTTTTAGCTATTTGTGGAATTTTTCTCATAGTATGGACTATATTTGTTTTTGTAGCGATTTATAATTTTATTTTTAATTAATTCAAGTAATTTAGGAGATGAAATTATGCGTTTATATATAGCTGAGAAACCAAGTATGGGAGCAGAGATTGCAAAATGTTTGACAGGCCCTGTGCAAAGAAAAGATGGATATTTAATAACTAAAGATGGAATTGTAACATGGGCTTTTGGTCATATTTTGCGTCAAGCTGAGCCAGAAGAATATAATGCTAAATATAAAAATTGGAAAGCTGAAGATTTACCGATTATACCAAAACAGTGGAAGATGATTATAGATGAGTCTTGCAAGAAGCAATTTGGTATTATTAAAAATCTTATTGATAAAGCTGATGAAATAGTTCATGCAGGCGACCCTGATAGAGAAGGGCAATTATTGATTGATGAAGTTTTAGATTATTTAAATTGTCAAAAACCTGTAAAACGAATTTTATTAAATGCCTTAGATGAAGAAAGTATAAAAAAAGCTAATAAAGATTTGCGAGATAATCGAGATTTTTTGAATTTAAAAAAATCTGCTTTAGCTAGAGCAAGAGCAGATTGGCTTATCGGTATGAATTTATCTAGGGCATATACTTTGGCAGCAAGAAGAGCAGGGAAAAAAGGTGTATTTGCTGTAGGTAGAGTAAAAACGCCGACACTTGCTTTAGTTGTCCGCAGAGAACGCGAATTAAAAGATTTTAAACCAGTGGATTATTTCACGATAAAAGCGATATTTGCTCATGAAAATGGTGAATTTAGTGCCACATGGAAGCCTAAAGATACACAGGCGGGACTAGATTTTGAAAATCGTTTAATTGATGAAAATATAGCTAAAGCTTTAATTGGTAAATTTGCTCAAAAAACAGAAGCAGGAAAAATAATAGCTTATCAAAAAGCACAGAAAAAAGAAGCACAAAGATTGCCATTTTCTTTATCTAGTTTGCAAGTTTTGGCAGGTAAAAAATATGGATATGACCCGCAATTAGTATTAGATACTGCACAAAAATTATATGAAAAAAAATTGACGACATATCCACGTTCTGATTGTGAATATTTACCACAAAGCCAATTTAGTGATGCTAAGATTATTTTGCAGAATTTATATAATATCAATGAAAAGCAGTTGGCTAATTGGGCAAAAAAATGTGATTTAAAAACGAAAAGTAGAGCATGGAATGATAAAAAAATTACAGCTCATCATGCGATTATTCCAACAAAGGTAAAGGTCAATTTAATGAGTTTGACCATAGAAGAAAGAAATATTTACTTTTTAATAGCTCAAGCATATATAGCACAATTTTATCCAGTTCATATTTATGACCAGACTAAAATCAGCATAGAATATATGCAAGAATTGTTTGTAACAAGTGGTAGAGTCGTAAAACAGATGGGGTGGAAAGAATTATATGTGCAAAATAATAAAGAAAAATCTTTGAATGAAGATGATAAAAAAGAAGATAATGAAGAAAAAGAAGAACAAAATTCATTGCCACTTATGAAAAAAGGTGATGAAGTAGAATATGTAAAAGGCGAATATGATAAAAAATCTACAAAACCACCAACTCGCTTTACAAGTTCGACATTGCTTGCAGGTATGAAAGATATTCATAAATATGTAAAAGATGTAGAAGTTAAGAAAAAATTAAAAGATATTTATGGTATTGGCACAGAAGCTACAAGAGCGACTATTATCGAAGATTTAGTAAAGAGAAATTTTTTACAGCTTGAAGGTAAAAAGAAATATTTAGTGCCAACACAGTCGGCATATATTTTAATTGATGCTTTGCCAGATGAAATGACATATCCAGACTCTACTGCTGTTTGGGAAGACTATCTTCATTCCTTATCTGAAGGTCAGGGAACAATTGAAGAATTTTTAGCTAAACAGGCAGAATTTACGCAGAATTTATGTATTAAAGCAACAAAGACAGTTTTGGTACAAGAGCATGAATATAAATGCCCTAGATGTAATCAAGGTATTTTAGTAAAACGCAAAGGTAAAAATGGTGAGTTTTGGGGCTGTTCTAACTTTCCTAATTGTCGTATGACTTGTAATGATGTAGATGGCAAGCCAGATATAGAAAAAACAAAATTTAATTTCAATAATTATCGACAAATGAGTTATAATAATAGTGATAAAAATTATATAAAATCTGGGCAAAATGAGATATTTCAGCAAGATAATCAATTGATTTCAGCTTGGGATTTAATCGCTAGAGAAAATACAAAAAAGATGAATTTTGCTCCTAAAGAAAAATTTTCAGCAATGCCTATAGAGAAAAATAAAAATACTAAAGCTACATCAAAATATTTATGTACACGTTGTAAAGAAGGAAATTTACGTAGAATTCGCGGTAAAAATGGTTGGTTTTGGGCATGCTCAAATTATCCTCATTGCACAGCTACTTATGATGATAATAATGGAATTCCTGTGTTATAAAAAGCTCAAAATACGTTGAACTAGTATATGAATTTTTAAATCTATTTAAAGAATTTTTATTAACTATACTAAAATGTAAATTAAAAGTAAGTACAACGTAAAAATATTCAGATAAAGAAAAAGTTGAAAAATAACTTATGATTTTATATAATTATACTAGATTTAAATTTATACAATATAGGAGGTGAATTACCTGTTTCAATGTTAGTATAAATAGTTGATACAGGTAATTAATTATTGGAGCTAATTGAAGTTCTGTTGAAATTAATTTTAGTAGTATTTTTAGTGTTTATGAATGGTTTTTTCGTAGCGGCGGAATTTGCCCTTGTAAAAATTCGTTCCTCTCGTTTGGAAACGCTTTTACAAGAAGGTAATACACGAGCTAAATATGCCAAAAAGCTCACAGACCATTTAGATGCATCTTTATCAGTAACACAGTTAGGGATAACACTTGCATCCCTTGGTTTAGGTTGGGTTGGTGAGCCAGCTGTTGCAGCTTTATTAGTACCTGTTGTGCAGTTCTTTGGCTTTGGTGAAGATTTTGCTCATTCTATAGCACTTGTGGTAGGTTTCTCTCTCATTACAGCAATGCATATCATTTTAGGTGAATTAGCACCAAAATCTATGGCTATTCAAAAAGCAGAAACTGTAACACTTAATATTTCTATACCAATGCTTATTTTCCACAAGATTATGTGGCCAGCTGTATGGATTTTAAACCATGTAGCTAACTGGGTAATAATTCGCCTTGGTTTTGAAGTGGCAAGTGAAGGTGAAGAAGCTCATAGTGAAGAAGAAATTCGCTTGTTGATGGAAGAAAGTCATAAACATGGATATATTGATAAAACAGAATTGACTTTTGTAGATAATGTATTTGATTTATCTAATCTTACAGTTAGAGAGATTATGATCCCTCGAACAGATATGATTTGTTTGTATTTAGAAGACTCTTTTGATGAAAATGTAAAAAAAGCGTTGACTGAACAAATGACAAGATATCCTGTTTGTATTGAAGATAAAGATAATATAGTAGGATTTTTGCATATAAAAGATTTATTAAATCCATTATATGCGCGCAAAAATATTGATATTAGGTCATTATTAAGAGAAGTTACTGTCGTACCAGAATCTATGCCAGTGCGTAATTTGTTAAAACTTATGCAAGGAAAACGTTTACAATTAGCTATTGTTGTAGATGAATATGGCGGTACAGCTGGTATGGTTACATTAGAAGACATTGTTGAGGAAATTGTTGGTGAAATTCAAGATGAATTTGATGAAGAAAGACCAACAGTAGAAAAACGTACAGAGAAATTATATTCCCTTGATGCGAAAATGTTACTTGATGATGTAAATGAAATGTTTGGCACTAATATTGAAGAAGAAAATATAGATACTATCGGTGGTTGGCTTTCTACACAGGTGGATACTCCTCCACGTGTAGGTCAAAAAGCTAACTTTGGCGATGATGAATTCTTTGTCGAAGAAGTAGATAGAGTTCGTATTACGCGCGTATTAGTAAAATTAAATCATACTGTAGATGGAAATACAGATATTTAAAAGGTTGCGAATATGTTTATATTTTAGTATAAGCATTTCTATATAGTTAATAATATGCATTATATTGTATATCAAAGAAGAAAAGGGGTAATTTGATATGTTAAAATCTATTGCAATCATGACTAGTGGTGGAGATAGCCCAGGAATGAATGCTGCAGCTCGTGCGGTAGTTCGTACAGCTCTTTATGAAGGAGTAAAAGTATTTGGTATCTATGATGGATACAAAGGTATGCTTGAAGATCGTATCGTAGAATTAAATTCTCAAAGCGTTAGTGATATTATCCAACGTGGTGGTACTTTCTTAGGTACAGCTCGTTGCCCAGAATTCAAACAAGAAGAAACTCGTAAAGAAGCTCTTAAAATTCTTCAAAGCCATGGTATTGAAGGTTTAGTTATTATCGGTGGTGATGGTAGCTTAACTGGTGGTTCTTTATTAAGCGATTTAGGTATGCCAATCGTTGGTCTTCCTGGTACTATCGATAATGATGTTTGGGGCTCTGATTATACTATCGGTGCTGATACTGCATTAAACACTATCTTAGATGCAATCAATAAACTTCGTGATACAGCATCTGCTCATCGTCGTATCATCGTTCTTGAAGTTATGGGTCGTAAATGTGGCTGGCTTGCTATGATGGCAGGTATCGCTGGTGGTGCAGAATATGTTCTCGTTCCAGAAGTTAAATATGACCTTAACAAAATTTGTGATGAACTCAAAACATCTTATGACAATGGTCGCCGTTATAGCATCGTTGTTGTTGCTGAAGGTGTAGGCAGTGCTGTAGATATCGGTAAAGAAATCGGTGAAAAAACTGGTATCGATACTCGTGTAACTGTATTAGGTCACGTTCAACGTGGTGGTTCTCCAACAGCTGAAGACCGTGTAAAAGCTAGTATGTTAGGTGAAAAAGCTGCTTTAGCACTTCTCAATGGTCAGTCTAATATCGTATTTGGTATCAACGAAGGTAAAGTTGTAGCTATTGACCTTCATGATTCTGTAAATAACAACAAAACATTAGACCCAGAATTAGTACGCTTAGCACGTGTATTATCTAAATAATAATTTAGGTTAAAAATAAAAGCATTAAAGTTTGGATTAATTCTGATATGCACCCAAAATATTGGACATATTAATTAAGCTACTAATTGAGACTTAG
>OGYX01000867.1_pt1 | contig 22984 bp, 18 predicted proteins | sample 1576601 | NCBI WGS metagenome assembly OGYX01 (sample SAMEA3541561, study PRJEB24748) | human gut metagenome | biome: human gut; feature: human-associated habitat; material: faeces | place: China | collected 2012 | reverse complement strand
TTAACATCAGTGATACCCATTTGCAGGCAACGTTGAGCTTGAGCTTCATCTTCGGGGACCAGGCGTGCTTGCATATCGCCGCCCAGGCATTTAACAGCAGCAGCACCCAGAACGCCTTCCGGAGCGCCACCCTTACCAACGTACATATGCACGCCGCTGCCTTCGATACAGCATTCAACAATCGGGTTAACGTCGCCGTCAGTAATCAGGGAGATACGTGCGCCAGCCTTGCGGATTTCGTCCATCAGACCATAATGACGCTCGCGGTCCAGCAGAACTACGTTCAGGTCGCTTACTTTACGGTCCATAGCCTTAGCAACACGTGCCAGGTTTTCGCTAATCGGTGCATTGATATCGATGCAGCCTTTAGCACGGGGGCCGACAGCGATTTTATCCATGTACATATCAGGAGCATGCAGCAGGCAACCACGCGGAGCGATAGCGATAACTGCGATAGCACCGTTTTGTCCTTTAGCAACCAGGTTGGTACCTTCGATCGGGTCAACAGCAATATCAACCTCAGGTCCGCCAGCACCTACTTCTTCGCCGATATACAGCATCGGTGCTTCATCCATTTCGCCTTCGCCGATAACAACGGTACCTTTAATGTTTACGGTATCAAAGGCTGCACGCATAGCGTCAACAGCCAGGCCGTCAGCACCATTCTTATCGCCTCTGCCTACAAGATGACCGCAGGCAATAGCTGCCGCCTCGGTTACACGTACAAATTCCAAAGAAAGCTCTCTGTTCATTCTTCACAACACTCCTTAATATAATTTCATATGGTAATAGCACTGCTTGTGCAGCGCAAGAGAATTAACTCTATGTCCAGCCTTTATTATGACACGTTTATTCTGATTAATCAATCTAAATTTTATTTATAGCAGAAGCATCAGGCAAACCTGCCACGGTAAAATGAAGACGATATACAGTAAAAACAGGCTGAATACTACGGTTACACCCGCGCGAAAGGCATCGACAAGATATACAGCCTCCAACGAGCGCACCAAAAGATACAGCATCCACAGACAGCCAACGAGGAATAAGAAGCCTAACAGCGGTAAACCGTTCAGTCCCATCCTGCCTGCCAGCAATGCACCCGGCGTGAGCAGCAGAAACGGCAGCGTTGTATATCCCAAAAGACAGATGAGCCCTACCGGATCACCAGCCAGCGCACCGAAAGTTTCCATAATGCCATGCAGCAAAAAGCCATAAAGTGCTAAAGCGGTTCCCGCAATCAGCACCGTCGCAATAATAATAGCAAAACGCACCTCCAGCGGCTCCTCCAGCAGCCAGCAGTTCGTCGCTATGCCAAAAAAGCTGAAGCTGAGGGTAAAGTAAAAAGCACTGCGCCAAAGAGACGGCTGCTTAGCAATCGCAGCCATGCCTGCACCAGGCTCAAAAAGTACCTCAAAGGTTTTGCGCCTCATAGCTCATCACCTCGTCATACCGCCAGCCGGAGCACTGCTTTGCTGCAGACTGCCCGTCAGCTGGTTCACAAGCTCCGCTTTAATCAGTTCCGCAATATGAGCGCTGAGCAAAAATTCCCAAGGCTGTTGTTTTTCCTTAACCTTAACTGGCGGCAAGCCGTCAGCCCCCGGCTTAATCTTGCCCAATTCACCTGCAGCAGCCAGTGCATCGTAATAATCACCGATTTCATCTACCAGGCCCAGATTCTTAGCCTGCAGACCGGTATAAACACGGCCGTCAGCCAAGGATTTTACCTTGCTTTCTTCCATCTTGCGTCCTACGGCAACAGTTGTCACGAACTGCTCGTAGATTTCGTTGACGATGTTCTGCAAAATAGCCTGCTCCTCCGGTGTCATCGGTCTGTCACTGCTCATAATATCCTTATAGGGCCCGCTTTTAATCTTATTGCTGGTGATGCCTATTTTCTTGAACAGCTCCTCCGTATTCATGTACGGCACATACACACCGATACTGCCAGTAAGCGTTGTAGCGTTGGCATAAACCTTATCGCTGGCGCAGGCTGCAATCCAATAAGCAGCACTCGCACCGGTATTGCCCATAGTTGCAACTATCGGCTTTTTGGTTTTCTCCTTAAAGCGCTTCAGCTCACGGCCAACCTCTTCAGCAGCCGTAGCACTGCCGCCACCGCTATCAATACGCAGCACCAAAGCCTTGACGCTATCGTCAGCAGCTGCCTCGCGAATCTGCTTCATGATACTGCCGCTCGTTACACCGTTAGTCTGACTGAAGATATTGTCCTTGCTGTCAGCACCGCTGATAATGGTACCGGAAATATTAATTACGGCCACGCGGTCAGGCACAGTAACGGATTTCTCATTGTTGTTATTGCCCTTGAGCAATGAAACAACAAAGCTCAGCACAGCCAAAAGCAGCACTGCGCTGATAAAAATTTTCTTAAGCATTTAGTCACTCTCCTCCCTAATAAACTTATCGTCTGACACAAGCAAGAACTCCCCTCAGGCGAATGACTTACGGCAATTGCGCCTAAGGTGCCAAAGGGGAGTATTCTTATTTTGTCACAGCTGAGCCCAAAGCAGCATAGCGACTTCACCTAGAGAAAAGCTGAAGCACCTGACATTTTAAGCTCAACCTTTATTGATGGTGCTTTACAGCTGCACCTACAAAATCTCTGAACAACGGATGTGGATTTGTCGGACGTGATTTGAATTCCGGATGGAACTGCGCTCCGAGGAACCAGGGATGCTCGCTCTCGGGCAATTCCACAATCTCTACCAGACGTCCATTAGGCAGTGTGCCGCCAAGCACTAAGCCCTTGTCCACAATTTTCTCACGGAAAGCATTATTAAACTCATAGCGATGACGATGACGTTCGTAAATCAGCTCTGCATTGTAAGCCTTGCTGGTCAGCGTATCGGGATAAACCTTACACGGATACAGTCCCAAACGCATAGTACCGCCCAAATCCTCAACATCAATCTGTTCCGGCATCAGGTCGATAACAGGATGTGTGCTGTTCGGATTGAACTCTGAGCTGTTGGCATCAGCCATACCGCAGACGTGACGGGCAAATTCAATTACTGCGCACTGCATGCCCAGGCAAATACCGAAGAACGGAATCTTGTGCTCACGTGCATATTGAATAGCCTTAATCTTGCCTTCAATACCGCGGTTACCGAAGCCGCCAGGCACCAGAATGCCGTCAACACCGGCCATCACCTTAGCCATATCAGTGTCATCTGCTTCAATTTCTTCTGCATTTACCCAATGGATATCAAGCTCGGTTTCATTGGCAACTGCTGCATGACGCAAGGATTCCGTAATAGAAATATAAGCATCCTGCAAAGCAACATATTTGCCGACTACGGCGATAGTTACCTTCTTGTTATATTTTTTCAGAATGCGGGCCACCATATCATGCCAGCCCTGCATATCCTTCGGCTTGTCCTCCATTGCCAGCTTGCGCAGAACAATGGTATCAAGTCCCTGCTCCTCCATGAGCATCGGTACCTCGTAAATGCTTCTTGCAGTAAGGTTTTGGATAACTGCGTCGGGGTCTACGTCGCAGAACATAGCCATTTTCTCACGCATTTCCTTGGAAATAGGCTTTTCACTGCGGCAAACCAGGATATCCGGTGAAATACCGATGCTGCGCAGCTCTTTGACGCTATGCTGAGTCGGTTTGGTTTTCAGCTCACCGGCTGCGGAAATATAAGGCACTAGCGTAACGTGAATATAAAGCACATCGTTCTTGCCGACATCCTTTTTTACCTGACGGATAGCTTCCAAGAACGGCAGGCTTTCAATATCGCCTACAGTGCCGCCAATTTCCGTAATAACGAAGTCGGCATTATCCTGTTGGCCTACGCGGAAAACACGCTCTTTGATTTCATTTGTGATATGCGGAATGACCTGTACGGTACCACCAAGATAATCGCCACGGCGTTCTTTATTTATTACACTCTGGTAAATCTTGCCTGTGGTCGTATTGGAGTTTTTGGACAGGTTGATATCAATAAAGCGTTCGTAATGTCCCAAGTCAAGGTCAGTTTCTGCACCGTCGTCAGTAACAAAAACCTCGCCATGCTGATACGGGCTCATTGTGCCCGGGTCAATATTGATATACGGATCGAACTTTTGGATAGTAACCCTATAGCCGCGACTTTTCAGCAAACGTCCCAGGGACGCAGCAGTAATGCCCTTACCCAACGAAGAAACAACGCCGCCTGTCACAAAAATGTACTTAGTATTAGTAGTCATGATTTTTAACCCCCTCAGATTACATAAAATGCTACAACATAATAATAAAAATATTAAATTGTATCTAAACTCACTGCAGGCGGCAAAGCCTCACGGACTCTGCCACCTGCAAAAGAATTTCTTAAATTACATTCTTTCCGGAGCAGAAACGCCCAGAATACCCAAAGCATGACGGATGGTGTGACCAACTGCCTTCACCAAAGCAATGCGGGCTTGTTGTAAATCTGTATCTACGCCCAGAATACGGCATTGGTTATAGAAGGAGTGGAACAAAGTTGCCAGCTCGTAGGTATAGGTTGCCACATGATGTACAGCGCGCTCGCGGGCTGCACGGGCAAGCAGTTCCGGATATTCGCCCAGCTTTTTAACCAGCGCCAGCTCTTCAGGAGCCTGCAGAGTATCCAGCTTCAGCTCATCAAGAGCTACAGCCTCAATACCTGCTTCAGCAAGCTGACGGGCAATGCTGCAGATACGCGCATGCGCATATTGGATATAATAAACCGGGTTCTCATTGGATTTTTCGGTAGCCAGAGTCATATCAAAATCCAGCTGGCTGTCTAAGGAGCGCATGCAGAAGAAGTAACGCGCTGCATCAACGCCAACCTCATCCATCAGCTCGCGCAGAGTGATGGTTTCGCCGGTACGCTTGGACAGCTTAACGATGTCGCCGTTGCGGTACAGGCGTACCATTTGCAGCAGCAGTACCTCCAGCTTATCAGCATCAAAGCCCAAAGCACTTACAGCAGCCTTCACGCGGGCAATATAACCATGGTGGTCAGCGCCCCACAGGTTGATGATGCGGTCGAAGCCGCGCTCGAATTTGTTGCGGTGATATGCAATATCGGCAGCAAAGTAGGTGGAAACGCCGTTATCACGGATAACAACGCGGTCCTTGTCATCACCGTAAGCGGTAGAATTAAACCATTTTGCGCCATCCTTTTCATAAACACAGCCTTTTTCCTCAAGGAATTTGCAAGCCTCGCGGATTTTGTCGGCATCATGCAGGGATTGCTCGCTGAACCATACATCGAAGGTTACGCCAAAGGCTTCCAGATCCTCTTTCAGGCCTGCCAGCTTTTCTTTATAAGCAATTTCCAGGAATTTAGCCAGACGCTCTTTTTCCTCTAAAGCAACAAATTCCTTGCCATAGATACGGATAATGCGCTGAGCGGTTTCAATGATATCATAGCCATGGTAGCCGTTTTCCGGGAAAGGAATGCCAGTCGGCATTTCATCCAACTGTTTAACGGTCAGGTCGGCAGGAACGCCGCCCATTTCCTCCAGCTTCAACAGCTGCAGATAACGTGCATTGACAGAAGCTGCCAGATTGTTCATCTGATTGCCGGCATCATTGATATAATATTCACTTTCAACATCATAGCCTGCAGCACGCAGCAGGTTAACCATAGCACTGCCGACTGCGGCACCGCGGGCATGGCCTACATGCAGCGGGCCGGTGGGGTTAGCGCTTACATATTCAACCTGAACGCGGCCCAAGCCGTTAGCAGGCAGATTGCCGTAGTTTTCACCGGCAGCCAGAATGCCTGCCAGCAAATCAGCGGTCCAGTTTTGTTTCAGATAGAAATTGATGAAACCAGGGCCGGCAATTTCCATTTTATCTACGGAAGCACAGTCCAAATTATCAACAACAGCCTGTGCAATCTGACGCGGTGCACAATGCAGGCTGCGGGCAGACTGCATTGCAAAGTTGGTTGCAAAATCGCCGAATTCCTTTTGCGGCGGAACCTCCAGCATAACCTCGGGCAAAGTACCCGATTTCAAAGTGCCATTATCGATAGCTTTTTGCGCTGCATCTTTAATGGCAGCGGCTAATAAATCCTTTATATCCAAAGCAAAATCTCTCCTTCTCTTTATTTATTGCTTATTTTGTTTCGTAAATAGGGTCATTAGTCAGTTCAACGCCCAACTTTTTAAATACCTTGAAATCTCCCTCTGTCAGCATAACGGTGGAATGTGCCTGGCAACCTTTCAGCTCCGGCAGCTTTTCCAGCGCCAGCTTAGCCAGACTGTCCGTTGCAGCACACATAGAAAGCGCTATCAGCACCTCATCCATATGCAGACGCGGATTGCTGCTGCCAAGGTAGCGTGTTTTCAGATTCTGAATCGGGTTGATGTAGGTCGGCGAAATCAGGTGCATTTCATCCGCAATACCGCCCAGTTCCTTAATAGCGTTCAACAGCACGGCACTGGCAGGTCCCAGCAAATCCGTAGTTTTGCCGGTAACAATTCTGCCATCGGCAAGCTCCAGCGCAATAACAGCGCACTTGCGTTCTTCCGCAACCTGCTTAGCTACGGTAACAACGCGGCGGTCATTTACGCTGACCTTAGCCTGCTTCATCAGCAGCTCCAGCGTATAAACCTCCTGCTTGCTGGCCTCATCCAGAGCCAGACGGTTCAGGGACTGATAATAGCGGCGGATAATTTCCTGACGGGAAGCCTCACAGCAGACCTCATCATCACAGATGCAGTTGCCTGCCATATTAACACCCATATCAGTAGGCGATTTGTACGGGCAATAGCCGTAAATACCTTCAAAGATTGCTGCAAGTACGGGATAAATTTCAACGTCACGGTTATAATTTACCGTGGTTACGCCATAAGCCTCCAAATGGAAGGGGTCAATCATATTAACATCCTGCAGATCCGCCGTAGCAGCCTCATAAGCCATGTTTACAGGATGCTTCAAAGGCAGATTCCAGATGGGGAAGGTTTCGAATTTAGCATAACCGGCCTTAATGCCGCGTTTGTTTTCATGATACAGCTGTGACAGACAGGTAGCCATCTTGCCGCTGCCGGGACCTGGAGCAGTTACAACTACCAGCGGACGTGTAGTTTCTACATAATCGTTCTGGCCATATCCTTCATCGCTGACAATATGCTCCACATTATGCGGATAGCCTTCAATCGGATAATGGTAATAAACCTTGATATCCAGAGCTTCCAGCTTATTCTTGAAGTTTTCGATGGATTTCTGCCCCTTATATTGCGTAATAACAACGCTGCTGACATAAAGTCCTTTAGAACGGTAAACCTTTACCAGACGCAGTACGTCCAGATCGTAGGTCAGACCTAAATCGTGACGCACCTTGTTATTTTCGATATCATCGGCATTGATGGAAATAATCATCTCTGCCTGATCCGCCAGCTGCAGAAGCATCTGCAGCTTACTGTCCGGAGCAAAGCCCGGCAGTACGCGGGAAGCATGGTAATCATCGAACAGCTTGCCGCCGAATTCCAGATAAAGCTTATCGCCGAATTTACTGATGCGCTCTCTGATATGCTCAGATTGCATGGTCAAATATTTTTGATTATCAAAGCCTATTTTCATATTAAATTTCCTCAACCTCAATTAAAATCTTCATCTCGCCATAAGGCTTATCATCATGATACAAGGTATATTCCATTTCCAGCTGCCACATACCGTTACGGAAATGGGTATATACATAACTGGTTTCCGTCGCCAGAGGAATTTTCATATAAGGTGTCTGATAAAGGCTTTTATCTACATATCCACGGCGGAATTCCTGTCTGTGATCTACGCTGCCGCTACGCATGACTATAACGTGCTCATCGTCCCATTTCAGCGTTGTCTTGGTGTTATCAAGACCAGATTGTTCATCCTCCTTATAGATTACGTAGTATTTGCCGCCTTTTTCCGTCATCATACCCGTATACTTTTGTTCAGAAGCCTGAGCCTCACTACCCTCATCCTTCGTTGTACTCAAAATACGAATTTTTACCGGCTGCATAGTACGTGCCTCCATAAACAAGATAGAGCCTGCACCGTTTCGCCACACCATTATGATCGAAAGGTCGCAAGCCCTACAAGATTTTTGTCAATCTAATGCCATTAAACTTTTCTGCACTAAAAGACCTCTTATATTCTTCAATATTATATAACAGCTATAAAGTACAGTCAAGAAATAGCATGCGCAAGTACATTATTTCCCATAACGGCAAGTTGAAAAATTCAACCAAAAACGACAGAGTATACTGCCATAGTATAGCTCTGTCGTCAGTTTTTATCTGAAATTTTATTTTTTAGCTTCTTCCTTAGCTGCTTCTTTTTGTTGCGGGAGCATTACACTGAAATCATGCAACAAAGGTTTCTCGCCGTTCAGCTTAAAGAGATATACAAAGCGAGCAGCAGGTTTTTTCTCTGCAACAACCTGATACAGCAGCACGTCTGCACCATTGTGTTTTTCAACAACAAGCAGTTGATTGGTAGTCAGCTTACCAAAATCCCTAGCCAGCTGTGCCTGCAGGTTAGTATAAGCCTTTTCATCCCAGTTCTTTTGCATATCCTCTGTCATCATAGAGGTAATGGCCTTATAATTGCCGCCACTGATAAACTTAGCTGCAATTGCTTCCTCGGAGTCCAGCACCTTGCCGTTGGATGCGCTGCAAACTGCGCTGACAGCCAACATCATAACCATTGTAACCAGCATTAATATTTTTTTCATGGAAAACTCTCCTCCCATATGCTTTATATGTGTTTAATTATAGTCTTTCGCGCCTGCAAGCGCAAGCACTAACATAAAAACTTTACAATCTTATTGCCATTGCTCCACAAAGCCAAAGCAATTACAGGTTTTTATTCTTCCATTCCGTCAGCTGACTGCTGAAAGCTTCCCACTGCTGCGGCAACGCTTCCAGCGCTGCATCGGCCTTGGCCTGCTCCCAACCGCTGAACAAGGCTGCCTCATAACGCAGCTCCTTAATCTTGGGATTTGCCGCCACCAGCTTCTCTACCATCATGGTGTTGATATAATCATCGTGCAACAGGCCCAGCATATCCTGCAGATACTTCAGACTGCGCAAAAGGCGTGCTTCCGGAGCCAGCTCCGGCACGCTCTGCAGCGCATAGCGGAAGCGTTTAAGCTTGATGCGGATGCGATGCAGCTGCTCCATATTATGCAGGTCAGGATATTTTTCCGGTAACTCCAATAGCTTATTATACCAATTACCAAAACGACGCGACAAAAACTCTGCCAATGTCAGCTCCCTTTCCGGCGCAGGCACACTGTACAGCCACAAAAGCAATTGAGCCAGCTCCAGAGTCAGACTATTCAGCCTCAGTCCGCGCAGCGCCTTAGCTGCGGCTGCACCGCGCAGCTGTGTCAAAAGCTCCGTAAGCTGCGGCAGCGCAGCTTCCGTCTGCTCATGGCTGCGCTGCAGACGTGAACAGATTTGCAGTGCTACATCGTACTCCCGCACATCACCTAAAAGATTGGTGCGTGCCTTCAGCACGCCCTGCCAGTGCAAAGCATCCTGCTCAGGCAAGAGCGGCTTGCACAGCGTCAGCAGTGAGCGCAAGCGCCTGAGCTTGACGCGCAGCTGACGCATCAGGCTGCGTTCCGGGCCGCGGTTCAAAACCTCCTGCCACAGCTTGCTTACATAATAAACCTGCCACGGAAGATGGCAATACAAAATACTCATAGCACTGTCCGCATCGTAGGCGGCCAGCTGCTTTTGGTCGAAACAGCCGCGCAGCTGGTCAAGACGCTGTGAAAAATCCGCCTCCTCCAGCACAAATTTTGTTTTGGAGGCCAGCAGCTTCTGCAGCAGACTGTCAACAGCCTCTGCAGCTTCCGCATTCCGATATTCGAATTCAATAATTATATCCGCTATCGCCAGCAGTTTGTCGCTAACCAGCAGTGTACCCCAGGCACAATACAAGCGTACGCCGTCCATATTTTCCGGTGTAAAGCGCGTCAGGCGATATTTGTACATATCATTATCATTAAAATATTTTTCTTTGATTTTTACCTTGACGGTACTGCCAGGCAGCAGTCTTTTCGCAAGATTAAGCAGCTGCGCCTGGTTTTTTACTTCCAGCCCATGCAGACACAGCTTTTGTTTCATGTCATCTACCTCCCGGACCTTGACGCTTTTTATGCGCTTATTTGTTCTTCGGTACAATTTCCAGCCAATAATTATCAGGGTCGGTAATAAAGTAAATTCCCATAGCAGGATTTTCGTAGCAAATGCAGCCCATTTCCTTATGCTTAGCATGCGCTGCTTCGTAATCATCTACCAAAAATGCCAGATGGAATTCATTTTCGCCCAAATTATAAGCCTCCTTGCGGTCACGCAGCCAGGTAAGCTCCAACAGATGCGGAGTTTTACCGTCCGTCAGATATACCAGCATAAAGCTGCCGTCCGCAGCCTCCTTGCGGTGGTCTTCCTTCAGCCCCAAAGCCTCTTCGTAAAACTTCAGGCTTTTTTCCAAATCCAATACGTTAAAGTTATTATGTGCAAAAGTAAATTCCATAATGTACACCTCTCAGTGAATTATATATTTTAAAAAAACACTACCTGCTTCAAAAGCAGTGCAGCTAAAGCAATACCTGCTGCCAGTTTTCCCATAATCGCTAAAAAGCGCATCTTTGCTGCCGTCCAGGCCAAATGCATAGCATCAGCCGAAATACCTGTACGCGCCAGCTCATAGGCAAACGCAGCCGCAAAGGCACCTGCCATACCGCCGAGCAACGAGCCTAATATCGGAAAAATCAATGTACCGAGCAGAGTGCCGGCAAAGCTTCCCAAGGCAATGAAAATAACCGCGAACCAAGAAACCTTTCTACGCTTAATACCGAAAAGGCCGACGCAGAACTCCCAAAATTCGCCCAAAGCATAAATAAGCACCATAGCTGAAAGCAGCCTGCCGTTAAAGTACAACACCTCATCAAAAAAAGCAAACATCAACGATGTCAGTAAAAGCAAAGTATTCCCCGGGAGGTCGAATATTGTCAGTATCGGTCCCGATATAGCTATGAAGATTGCAAATGTACGCTCAACCAGCAGTTCCATAACATGCCTCCGTCTATTTATATTGTGTTAATTATACCACATCCATAAACATACAAGTTTACTAAAGTGTCACGAGAATTAGAAATAAATGTAAAATCGTTGTGCAGTATCCCAGAAAATGCTAAAATTAGTTAAGCTAAAAATTTCTCTCAAGGAGGTTCCCTCGTGAACGATATATTGCTTATTCTTAAACCCTGGTACCCTTCCATAAGTGCCTTTCTTTTCTTTACCGTTGTCCGCTATATTTACAAAAACTTTTTCATCCGCCTTTTACGCCGTCTGAACGACAAGGTTTCCTTCAGCTACGGCGAGGATTTTCTTAACGCCTTCGAAACACCTATCAATATTGCGCTCTTTATTATTGCGTTCTATGCGGCAATCAACCTGTCGCCGTTGGCATCAATACATGATGTAAGCTTTACCGACCGCATTCTGCGCACAATTATTGTCACCAACTTTTTCTGGGGCCTTTATAACCTGATTGATACAACGCACGGCGTTTTCTTCGATTTGCTGGAAAGATTCGGCATCCAGACCGATGAAGCCATCGCCAACATTCTCGCGACTGTTTTCCGTATGATTATCATCATGCTGGGCTTTGTAACCGTAGCCCGCGAATGGAATTATGACATCAGCGCCTTCATCGCCTCCCTCAGTATCGGCTCTTTGGCTGTTGCATTTGCAGCCAAGGATGCGTTGGCCAACGTTTTCGGCAGTATGATTATTCTGCTCGACAAGCCCTTTAAAATCGGCGACTGGATTAAAGCCAACGGCATCGAAGGCATCGTTGAAAGCGTTTCCTTCCGCAGCACCTGTATCCGCACCTTTCCGCAGGAGCTTGTTTATATTCCAAACTCCCTCCTCAGCAACACGCCTATTACCAACTATACGCTGCGCGAACGTCGCCGCATCGACTTTACGCTTGGCCTGACCTACGGTACAACGGCTGCCCAAATCGAGGAATTTATCTTCAAGCTGAAAAATTATCTGGAGGATCTCACGCTTATTGATGAAAATGATGTACGCGTTCATTTCCTCACCTATAACAGCAGCAGCCTTGATATCCGTGTTGTCTGCTACGCCAAAACAGGCAAGCACCTCGAATACCTCAACATTATGCAAGAAATCAACCTGCATACATTGGAGCTTCTTGAAGAAGTCGGCGTAAGCTGCGCCTTCCCCAGCACTAGTCTTTATTTTGAAACTCCGCTGCAGGAAAATGTTACCGAACAGCCTGCCAAAGCACACGCCGAAGCTGATAAGCCAAAAGATAACAGCACCTCTGCCCGCTGCTAATTCACTATTATTTTGCAGAAAAATTTTGCAAACTGAGTTATAATAAAATAAAGAATAATTTTCCATTTTATCTCAGTTTATATTTACAGGAGGCTGCCTATGACTAACAACATTAAGCAAGCGATTATTATCGGCGGCGGTCCCGCCGGAGTAAGTGCTGCTCTTTATCTGGCGCGCGCCGGTCAAAAGGTATGCATCATTGAAAACGGACCCGGCGCACTGGCCAAAGCACATAAAATTGACAACTACTACGGCATTGCCGCTTCCGGAGCCAAGCTCTATGCAGCAGGACTGGAGCAGGCACGCTCGCTGGGCGTAGAAATTTTGCAGGATGAGGTTCTCGGCGTTGAATACACCGACTGCTTCACGCTCAGTTTGAAAAACACAGACGAGCAGCTGCAGACAGAAGCACTTATTCTGGCTACCGGCAGCAAGAATATTACGCTCAACCTTCCCGGTCTTATCGAGCTGGAGGGCAAGGGCATAAGCTACTGCGCCGTCTGCGATGGCTTCTTCTTCCGTAAGAAAAATGTTGCAGTCTTAGGCAACGGCGCCTATGCTCTGCACGAAGCTGCCTATCTTAAGCAGCTGGCAGGTAGCGTCACTATCCTGACCAACGGTCAAAGCGGTGACGCAGCCAAGGCTGCAGGCTTTGAGGTAAACACCTCTGTGCTGCAGGCAGTAGAAGGCAGCGGCAGGCTCAGCAGCATCCGCTTTACCGACGGCAGTACGTTGGCCGTTGACGGCTTGTTCATTGCCTTAGGCACAGCAGACAGCACCGATATGGCGCGCAAGCTCGGCGCAGAGCTGAACGGACGCTTCATCCGTATCGACGGCGACGGAGCGACTAACATCCCCGGACTTTTCGCTGCCGGCGACTGCACGGGAGGCTTGATGCAGGTAGCTAAGGCAGTACACGAGGGCGCACGCGCCGGCCTGACAGCGTTAAAGTTTTTGCGTCAACATAAGACAGACGAAAACAGCAATAAATAACCAAATTTTTTACAAAAACACTGAAGGAGTGATAATTATGGCATTAGAAATTACTACAGCAAACTTTGAGCAGGAGGTTACCAATTCTACCCAAACAGTTCTCGTTGATTTTTGGGCATCCTGGTGCGGCCCCTGCCGTATGCAAGCTCCGATTCTGGAAGCCTTTGCCGAGGAGCACAGCGATATCAAGATTACCAAATGCAACGTTGATGATAATCCGGAGCTGGCAGAAAAATTTGCTATCATGAGCATCCCCAGCCTGTTGGTTTTCAAAAGCGGCAAGCTGGTAAAATCCGCAGTCGGCCTGCACGATAAGGAAGCGCTGGCAGCACTGGTAAAATAATTTCTTGACGAAAAAATCCCGGTTATGGTTTTTGAAGGAACCATGCCGGGATTTTCTTTGTTTTGAAGCATAAAAAGAACTCCCTACGAAGCACTGCATGAGCAGAGCACGTAGAGAGTTCTTTATTTTTTTTGCTGTGCCGCTTACGCAGCACGGCTTATTTTTTTATTAAGCAAAAATTTTATTCCTTGCCTGCCAGCTTTTTGTAGCCGTCCAGACGAGTCATTGCGTCCTTCTCGGTCTTTTCGAACAATGCTTCCGCAGTATCCGGGAACATCTTCTGCAGGGAGCTGAAACGAACTTCGCCCATCAGGAAGTCACGGAAGTTTGCGGTAGGCTCTTTGCTATCCAGAATGAACGGATTCTTGCCTTGCTCCTTCAGTTCCGGATTGAAGCGATAGGTTGCCCAGTAACCGCAGTCAACAGCACGCTTTTCTTCGAGCTGGCTGCAGCCCATGCCAACCTTCAGGCCGTGGTTGATGCAAGGTGCGTAAGCAATAATCAGGGACGGACCATCATAAGCCTCTGCTTCGGCAATAGCCTTGAGAGTCTGATTCTTATCGGCGCCCATAGCAACCTGTGCAACATATACATAGCCGTAGCTCATAGCCATCATGCCAAGGTCTTTCTTCTTGGTCTTTTTGCCGCTGGCAGCAAATTTAGCGATTGCCGCAGTCGGAGTAGATTTGGAGGATTGACCGCCGGTGTTGGAATATACCTCGGTATCGAATACCATGACATTGACATTCTCGCCGGATGCCAGTACATGGTCCAGACCGCCGTAGCCGATATCATAAGCCCAGCCGTCACCGCCGAAGATCCAGTGGCTGCGTTTAACAAAGAATTGCTTCTCGTCATACAGAGCAGCACATTTATCGCAGTTGTCTTTGTATTTTTCCAGTACAGCAGTCAACGCTTCGGCACGCTCACGGGTGCCTTCGCTGTCGTTGACATGCTCCAGCCAATCGGTCAGCGCAGCCTTGAGATCCTCAGGCAGCTCGCCTTCCAGCATAGCTTTTACCATGTCTTCTACACGCTCACGGGATTGTTTAACGCCCAGGAACATACCTAAGCCATATTCAGCGTTATCCTCGAACAGGGAGTTTGCCCAGCTCGGGCCATGACCTTTGCAGTTTTTGGTGTACGGCATGGACGGAGCGGATGCACCCCAGATAGAGGTACAGCCGGTTGCATTGGCAATCATCATACGGTCGCCAACCAGCTGGGTTACGAGCTTAGCATACGGAGTTTCGCCGCAACCTGCGCACGCACCGCTGAACTCAAGCAGCGGCTGCTCGAACTGAATACCCTTCATGGTCTTCTTGTTGAGCGGATTTGCCTTCGGAGCAACCTCTTTCTGGCTGTATTCCCATGCAGCAGCTTTATCAAGCTGAGTATCGAGCGGCTTCATAACGAGAGCTTTGGCTTTCGGAGCCGGGCATACCTGAGCACAGTTGCCGCAGCCGGTGCAATCCAGCGGAGAGATGCTCATGCTGAACATCAGGCCTTTAGCGCCGATAGCAGGCTTGCTCGGCAGAGTTGCCGGAGCCTTGGCAGCTTCTTCCTCGGTCATGAGAACCGGACGAATAGCAGCATGCGGGCAAACGAAGGCGCACTGGTTACATTGGATACAGGTGTCCATCTGCCATTCCGGTACGTCGATAGCGATGCCGCGTTTTTCATAAGCAGCAGTACCGCTCGGGAAGGTGCCGTCAGCATAATCTGCAAAAGCACTTACCGGCAGCTTGTCGCCTTCCAGCTTGTTCATCGGAACGAGCAGCTTGTCAATAAATTCGTTACCGGTTGCAGCTTCGGCAGCAGTATCGCCGGCCTCAGCCCAGCTTGCGGGAACATCAACGGCAACAATAGCGTCAATGCCCTTGTCGATAGCAGCGTTGTTCATGTCAACAATGTTCTGGCCCTTCTTACCGTAGGAATGCTCAACAGCATCCTTCAGGTATTTAACAGCGTCAGCCAGAGGAATAATATCAGCCAGCTTGAAGAAAGCAGACTGCATAATCATGTTGATGCGGCCGCCCAGACCGATTTCCTGAGCAATCTTAACAGCATCAATGATGTAGAATTTGATATCGTTCTTCGCGATGTAGCGTTTAAGCTGACCAGGCAGCTGTGCGTCGAGCTCCTCAGCGCTCCAGTTGCAGTTCAGCAGGAAGGTGCCGCCTTTTTTCAGGCCTGCGGTTACATCATATTTATGAACATAGGACTGATTGTGTACTGCAACAAAGTCGGCAGCATCAATCAGGTACGGTGCCATAATCGGGGTATGACCGAAGCGCAGGTGGGAAACGGTTACGCCGCCGGATTTTTTACTGTCGTAGGAGAAGTAGCCTTGAGCGTACATGTCAGTATGGTCACCGATGATTTTGATAGCGCTCTTGTTGGCGCCAACGGTACCGTCACTGCCCAAGCCCCAGAATTTGCAGCCCTTGGTGCCTGCAGGAGTTACATCAACACCTGCTACGCACGGCAGAGAGGTATTGGTTACGTCATCAGTGATGCTGATGGTGAAGTTGTTTTTCGGTTCTGCACTTGCCAGATTATCGAATACAGCTACGATATCGCCGGGCAGCAGGTCTTTGGAGCCCAAGCCGTAACGGCCGCCGATAATCATAGGCTTGCGGTCGCTTGCATAGAAGGCAGCACGTACATCAAGATACAGCGGTTCGCCGAAAGCGCCCGGTTCTTTGGTGCGGTCCAGTACAGCGATACGTTTTACGCTTTGCGGAATTGCGCCCATGAAGTGCTCGATGCTGAACGGACGATACAGGTGAACTACGAGTACGCCAACCTTTTTGCCTTCTGCGTTGAGCTTTTCAACAACAGTGCGGACAGTTTCGGAAGCAGAGCCCATGATGATAATGATATCTTCTGCATCCTCAGCGCCGTAATAGTTGAACAGATGATATTCACGGCCGGTCAGCTTGCTGATTTCGCCCATGTAATTCTCTACGATTTCCGGCAGAGCATTGTAATAGGTGTTAACAGCCTCACGAGTCTGGAAGTAAATATCCGGGTTTTGTGCGGTGCCGCGGATAACAGGATTATCCGGGTTCAGACCGCGTTTACGGAATGCGTCTACCGCATCCTTATCCAGCAGCTTTTCAAGATTAGCATAATCCATAACCTCAATCTTCTGGATTTCGTGGGAGGTACGGAAGCCGTCGAAGAAGTTCAGGAACGGTACGCGACCTTTGATAGCACTCAGATGTGCTACGCCTGCCAGATCCATAACCTCTTGTACGCTGCCTTCAGCCAGCAATGCGAAGCCGGTCTGACGGGTAGCCATAACGTCCTGGTGGTCACCGAAGATAGACAGAGAGCTTGTTGCCAGTGCACGTGCGGAAACGTGGAAAACTGCGGGCAGCAGCTCGCCGGCCATTTTATACATATTAGGAATCATCAAAAGCAAGCCTTGAGATGCGGTGTAGGTAGTGGTCAGCGCACCTGCCTGCAGAGAGCCGTGAACTGCGCCGGAGGCACCTGCCTCGGACTGCATTTCCATCAGCTTAACGGTTTGCCCGAAAATGTTCTTTTTTCCTTGGGCAGCCCATTCATCGACAACCTCAGCCATCGGTGAGGACGGAGTAATAGGATAAATTGCAGCAACATCGGTAAATGCGTAGGAAATATACGCAGCAGCTGTGTTGCCGTCCATTGTTTTCATTTTTACCATTGGATTCCCTTCTTTCTTGAAATCACAAAATTACTTGACCTTAATTTTTACTGGAAAAACTTTCCGGTTCATATAATTAGTATACACTACTCAGCCTAGTTTGTAAAATATCTGCATAAATGTATACAGCATTTTTGCGTAAATAAAATGTGAAAAAAGAGGAAGGTTTAATCTATTTCTTAATTACCGATTCATAAATTCTAAACAAGTACTGATTACTTCAACACATAAATCACGCATTGAATAAACATCGATTGTCACTCATTGAAACACAGAATTTGCTCACATAGTTCTTTTTCAATAAATTCCTCTTTGAGTTTAGCTTGCAACTCACCACTCTTATATATCTCTCTAATAGCAACAATAAATCCGCCAATGTCAGCATCTTTTAATGCATTAACATTTCCAAAATATGACGAAATCGCACCATAAAGAACACTACTGCCAGATGCCATACCATTAGAAATGGCTATAATTTTTTCAGCCTTTAATTCAATGTACTCATTTTCACATTCACCCAAACATCTGCATATTAATTTATACATAAACTTTATCATCAAATTAATCAACCAAGCAAACAAAGCCTGCATTCCTTGCTTAATAACATCTCCACAACTAATATTCTTCGTAAATTCTTCAACAAACTTTTTATCTAACACAGAATTAATCGTTGGTAGCGGAATCCCACAAGGAGTAAAAAGGTCAGTAGCTATATGTAAAAATTGTTTAGCAAATGCAGCAAAAAAAACCTCAAGACCATTTTCTTTATCTTCAGTATCTTTATCTTTCAGAATGCGTACTAATGCATAATAAACAACTTCTAATGTCAATGTTTCACTAGATATTACTGGATTTTTCCAATTATCATCATATTTAACGTGATATGATTTTATATTATGAATATCAAGCTTCTCTCCTATTTTCAAAACACTTTCATTAGAGTAAACCGTTATAGTATTTGTTATTATGTTAGCTGTGCCTATAAATAAACCCAAAAACGGATCATGTCCTACAGTAGAAAACCTATGATTTGCTCCCTTAAATATAATCGGCTTTCCATTTCCCCACACATCAGTATCAAATGCTGTTGCATCAAAAGGCACACCACGTCCCTCATATATTTGTTTCAGTGGAGCATGAAATTCTCTAGCTGTATCTGCTGAATCATATGTAATTTTATCCGCTAATTTTTTCTTATCCGCTAATTTTTTCCATCTTTCTTTAATTGTCTTTTCGATATTTCCCTTACCTGCTTTTTGAACTTCAAGCAGTTTATTAATACCAAAAATACGAAATGTTTGAAGAGCCGTTGCAATAAACAAGAAAATAATATCTTTGCCTTTTAAAGCTGTTTTCTTCTCAAACTGCAGTTGAATATCTTGATAAATCTCTCCAGAATTTAAAAGATTTTTCTTTATACGCTTTACAACATCTATGTCTTGCTGCATCCTTGCCAAAGGACTATTCTTTCTATCGTTTGAATCAGTATGACTTGATGAAATTTCATCAAGTTTATTATTAAATTCATTATCAACAGTCATTTTAATGTTCTCTACTTAAAAGCTCCTTGAGTTCATTCAATTTACGGAAACAATTACTGCTTTTTGAAAGTGTTTTATTATTTACTTCGTCTAAAAATTCTTCTTTAGCACTATTCATAAGAATAACTATTTTTTCTCTAATTCCATCTGAATATCTAGACAAATTTTTATCGTAGATATTCCAACATTCATTATTTAATTTAGTAAAACTGTTTACAAGCTCTAGACTTTCATCACGATTAACTTCAAATAATTTCTTTATTTCTTCTATTTTACTTTCAAAATCACTAGTAAATATTTCAAAACGTTTAGCTTCTTTATAACATTCTTCCGCTTTTATTCCTGCAAAATGATCAACTGCATTCCAACCTAATGTTTCCGTAAGTGCTACCGCAGTTGCTATATTTATAGCATTTCCTAAACCTGGTATCCATCCCAAAAGAAGCTGGCTAAGCGCTCTACCAGCGACCGCTGTTGTAAAGGATGCAATAATAGACTTTGCTCCTGCTTCCCCTATTCTTATGTCAAAAATTTTGCCTATGGCTGTAATCATACTAATCTGAATAGGGGTAATAACGGCAGCATCAGATAGTGGAATTTGAGCCAGACCTCCTGCGACAACAGATATAGCAGCAGTTGCTGAATGTATTGCTGCATGGCAAGCATCGCTATGTTCTTCTATTAGCTTTTTTTCAAAATTTTCTTTGCTAATCATAATCTACACCATACTTTCTTTAAATTTTTGATTATACCCATAAATATATCATCTCATCTTCCCCCAGTCAAGCAAAAGCACCCATAGAATGTGCTTTTGACTTGGAGCGCTGCGCTCCCGTCATCTTACGTCCGCGTAATACACAACAACTACACCGCCTGCGGATGAATACTATGCAATAATTCTTTTCCAACCAAAATTGCATACAAAAAAAGCGTTACGCCAACGTGCAAATCAACGTCAGAATAACGCCTTAAATCAATCAACTATTCTCAACTGTTTTTCTCTTCTTTCACACTCATTTAGTTTCTATCCAAGAATTAACAGTTCTTGTTTCACTAGAGATATTAACACCAATTTTATGTACAATCCTCCTATCGTTCAGATACGGCAAAGCATATTGTTTGTCAGCTATCTGCTGCAGAGCTTCTTCTGCACTACCATCCAATTTAAACTCAAAAATATAGATATCATTATCACTTTCTATAATAATATCTGCTCTTCCCTTGCTGTTTTGCTTTTCAATCAAAGTTGTGTAACATGACAGCAAACGGAAAATAATATAAAAAGTATATTGAAAATGAGTTTCAAAATCTTTAGCACGTTCGTCCTTATTCGCTTCATAAGGAATCGAAGCAAGAAAAGCTGTAAAGGCATCTCTTACGCCAGCTAAATCACCACGGCGCAACATGCGGTCTAAACTTACAATCCAATAGGAAGCCTCACTTTCCGGCTTTTTTAAATAGCTGTTAGCCATCAAAGTCACAAAACCTTTGCGAACCTCAACATTAGGATAATCCAAAGTATATTCCCTATAATGTTTGTCATAACTTTTTATCGTCAAATATCCGCTCTGGTAAAGCATAGCTAAAGGATCTTCGGCATCCGCCCTATAATCAACAAAATACTGTGATTCATAAGACCTGCTAGTGAGCTTCTGCATATTCACATGATGCCCTTCTAAAAGCTTCACTAAATACGTTGGCGTGCCAGACTGATACCAATAATTATCCAATTTTAACTTATTAAAGGCATTGATAATGCTAAAAGGATTATAGATATCAAGCAGCTCTTCACTGAAATGATAACCATCGTACTGCTTTTTCAACACAACATTCATTTCATCAATTGTATAATCAAGTTTCTTTGCCATTTCACTAATCGGTTCAGCAAAAACATTATGAAGCTCCGCTTCTGTAATACCACAAATTGCATCGTACCTGCTGTCCATACTGATGTCATTCGGCTGGTTAAAGCCAGAAAAAACCGTAATCTGGCTGAACTTGGTGACACCAGTCAAGAGCACAAAGCGTAAACTGGCATCGGCGGCCTTAAAAGTACCATAAAAATTTTTTAAAATATTTCTGTTGTTAGATTCTTGTGGCTCGCCAAGCACATCTAATAATGGTCTGTCATATTCGTCAATAAGCACAACTGCTTTTTTTCCTGTCTTCTCCGCTGCTTGTTCCAGAACATATTTAAATCTATCGCCTAACGTCTTATAAATATCATCTTTTCCGTAAATTCTCTCCCAATCACTTAATTTTCCCTCAAGCATCAACGTAAGTTCATCAGGATTATTAAAATTCCCATTGGCAAAATCTATTCTAAAAATAGGATAGCTATCCCATTTATCCTCCAGTGCTTCCATCTTCAAGCCTTGGAATAATTCCCTGCGTCCGGAAAAATAAGCATCAAGTGTACTTATCAGCAACGATTTGCCAAAACGCCGAGGCCTTGACAAAAAGCATACATGCTCCTGCGCCAAACGATATACTAAATCAGTTTTATCTACATAAACGTAATTACCTTCTCGAATTGTTGCAAATGTTTGAATGCTAATCGGATAACGCATGGCTTAACCTCCATCAAAAATATATCTATTGATATTCTACCATAAACTAACTAAAAGCAAAAGTTGTTCTATAAAACCGCGCAAAAAGCGTTACGCCAATGTACAAATTACATCAGCATAACGCTTTAACCTAAATTTTTTAACTCTTATCTTTTTATGCTTCCAGATAAATCGCACTGTCAAGTTTTTCGGTCACATAGCCGATAATCCGCGTGCTCGGAGCAACATCCCGCAGCTCTGCCAGACAAGCTTCTGCCTCCGCCGCAGGAACGGCACACAGCAGGCCTCCGCTCGTCTGCGGGTCGTAAAAAATATCCTGCAGCGCACGCGCGACAGCTCCCACAACACGCACACCTGCTTCGGCAAAATCACGGTTGCGGTATGCGCCGGCAGGAACAAAGCCCATGTCCGCCATCTCGTATGCTTCCTCGTGATAGGGCACAGCCTGCGCCTTCAGGTGCACGGTAACGCCGCTGCCCTGCGCCATCTCCAGACTGTGTCCCAAAAGCGCAAAGCCTGTCACGTCGGTGCAGGCATGCACGCTGTAGTTCACAAGCACATCATGCGCATATTTATTGAGTGTACTCATCTGCACATACAGCTTGTCGAGCAGCTCCTGCTCTACCAGACCTGCCTTTGCTGCCGTTGTGAGAATGCCCACGCCCAAGGGCTTCGTCAGCAGCAAAACGTCACCAGGCTGCGCGCCGCTGTTTTTCCACACGCGCTCAGGCTGCACAAAGCCTGTCACCGCCAAGCCGTAAATCGGCTCCGCACCGTGAATGGTGTGGCCGCCGGTGATAATTGCACCTGCTTCATAGGCCTTGGCATAACCGCCGCGCAAAATCTCCTGCACGGTTTCCTTATCCATCTTCTCGGGGATGCACATAATATTCAGCGCCAGCTTCGGCTCACCGCCCATAGCGTAAACATCGCTCAGAGCGTTTGTTGCCGCAATCTGTCCGTACATAAAGGGATCATCGACAATCGGCGGAAAGAAATCTGTTGTCTGCACAATCGCCAGCTCGTCACTCACCCGATAAACACTGGCATCATCGCTTTTATCGTAGCCTACCAAAAGATTAGCATCATAATGTGACTGAAAGCCCTCCAGCAAATTGCACAGCGTACCGGCACCCACCTTGGCACCGCAGCCCGCACAGCTCGCCAGCTTCGTCAGCTTTACTTCGTTTTCCATAGCTCAAACCTCCGCTTATTCGGCAGCAGTATACAAAACCTCGTAGCCATTCTCCCGCTCACGCACTATCTGCTCCAGCTCCGGTGTCTGCAAAGACGCTGCATCCTCCAACGCCTCCGCTTTAAAAAATACGCAGGTACCGCAGCTGCTGCTCAAACTGCGCGGCACCGGGCGCACCTGCGCCTGCCAACCGCGCTCCGTGCACAGATGCTGAAAGCGCACCGCACCGAAGTGCGAAAAGAACGTTGCAATATACTGCATCATTTGCTCAAGGACAGAGTAAATTCGCCGTTCTGCTCCGTTACCGCA